>JMBX01000329.1_pt1 | contig 12411 bp, 22 predicted proteins | sample 616521 | NCBI WGS metagenome assembly JMBX01 (sample SAMN02727906, study PRJNA239997) | anaerobic digester metagenome | biome: anaerobic digester; isolation source: mesophilic anaerobic digester inoculated with municipal waste water sludge... | place: Germany: Bielefeld University, CeBiTec ...
CAATAAAAATATAAATTATGTTAAATGTAGAATGATTATTTAACTAAAATATCATATGTGGTATATTAAAATAAAATAATATTGAAAGGGGAAATTTAAGTGGACAAGATAATTGTTTTTGGTAGCAAGTATTGACCAGATTGTGAACCAGTGAAAGAGTATCTTTCAAAAAAAATAATATTAAATTTGCATACTTAGATATTACTGAAAACATGTTTAATTTAAAGAAATTTTTAAAATATAGAGACAATCGGAAAGAATTTGATGAAATAAAAAAAAGCAGGGAGAGTGGGTCTTCCATGTATAGTTGTAAATGATGGAGAAAAGATTATTTTTGACTACAAAGATTTAAAAGATTTAAAGATATAAATAAATCTAATTTGGATGAAAAATATTTATATGCTATAATGAAGTTGTACAATTAAAAAAAATAAGGAATGGGAGCTTAGTTAAACTTTGCTGAGAGGAACTGTGGTGTCAGTTCGACCATTTGACCTGATTTGGGTAATGCCAACGTAGGGATCATTTAATATTATTATTGAGACTTGCAATGGCAGGTCTTATTTTATTTTAGGAGGGATATAAGTGTATAGCCAATTATTTAAAAATGTACATAAAAAAACACCAATAGTACATTGTATCACTAATTATGTCACAGTAAATGATGTAGCCAATATCATTCTTGCATCAGGTGCTTCTCCTATAATGGCAGATGATATTGAAGAGGTTTCTGATATTACTTCTATTAGCAATTCATTGGTATTAAATATAGGAACATTAAATACTAGAACTATAGAATCCATGATACAAGCTGGCAAAACATCAAATGAGTTAAATCATCCTGTGGTTTTAGATCCTGTGGGAGTAGGGGGGGCTTCCAGGCTTAGAATGGAGGCTACTTTAAGATTGTTAGAGGAAGTTAATTTTTCTGTAATAAAGGGTAATGCTTCGGAAATTAAGGCAATACTCAATAAAACGAAAACTTCAGGTGGAGTTGATGTAAGTTTAGAAGATATAATAAATGATAGAAATATAGATGAATACATACAAGTAGCAAAAGAAGTTAGTAAAGCCAATGATGCAGTAGTAGCAATCACTGGACCTATAGATATAGTTACCAATAAAGATAAAACTTACATTATTAGAAATGGGCATAAAAACATGGGGAAAATAACAGGAACAGGTTGTATGTTAGCAGGGATAATAGGTGGATTTATAGGTGCTAATCCAGAAAATATATTAGATAGCACAGCAGTAGCTATTGCAGCAATGGGATTGTGTGGAGAATTAGCAAATGATAAAGTTATGAAAGAAGGTTTAGGTAATGGTTCTTTAAGAACTTACTTAATTGATTATATGAGTAATTTAGATGAAACTACATTAATTGGAGGTATTAAGATTGAAAATAGATAGAAAAGATTTGCTTCTTTATTTAGTTACAGATAGAACTTGGTTAAAAGATCAGACTCTTTCTGAAGTTGTAGAATTAGCTATAAAGAATAATGTAACATTTGTTCAGCTTAGAGAGAAAAATTTAGATTATTATAAATTTAAAAAGTTAGCTATTGAAATAAAAAAAAGATTACAGATAAATATAATATTCCTTTTGTCATAAATGATAATATTCAAATAGCCATTGAAGTAGATGCAGATGGAGTACATGTGGGACAAGATGATTTAGAAGCTTCAAGAGCAAGGGAAATATTAGGGGGGGAAAACAAGATACTTGGAGTTTCTGTAAGCAATGTAGAAGAAGCTATAAAAGCTGAAAGAGCAGGAGCCGATTATTTAGGAGCAGGTTCTATATTTCCAACATCATCAAAATCAGATGTTATTTGTATAGGTGTGGATGAAGTAAAGAAAATTACTAGAGCTGTTAATATTCCAGTAATAGGAATAGGAGGAATAAATGAAACAAATATACATCTACTTAAAGATAGTGGATTAGATGGAATTGCTGTAATTTCTGCTATACTTTCTAAAGAAGATATAGCAGAAGCTACAAGAAATTTATACAATCTTTCAAAGGAGGTATTTGGTGAAAGGAGCAATATTTGATTTAGATGGTACTTTATTAGATTCTATGTGGCTGTGGGATAGTTTAGCTTATAAATATCTATTATCTATAGGTATTAATCCTCCTAGGGATTTGGACAAACAATTAGAAGAGTTAACATTAAGAGAAGCTTGTGTATATATGAAGGAAAAGTTTAATATAAGATATACACCAGACAAAATTAAAGAAGATATAGAAAGCTTATTAACAGATTATTATGCAAATAAGCTTCAACTAAAGCCTTATACATTAGAAATATTGAAAAAAAATTTAAAAACAGAGGCATAAAAATGGCTATAGCTACTTCTACAGATAAGCATCTTGTTTTGATGGCTTTAAATAGACATGGTATTTACGATTATTTTGAATTTATACAAACTGTAGAAGATGTTGGCATAAGTAAAGGTAATCCTAAGTTCTTTGAAATTACTATAAATAAATTAGGACTAAATCCTGAGAAAATTTGGGTGTTTGAAGATGCTTTATATCCTATGATATCGGCTAAAAAAAATGTGGTTTAAATATTGTCGCAGTAAAAGATGAGTCTGCTTTAAAGGATTTAGAAAAGATAAAGGAAGTAGCTGATATATATATTGATAATTTTAGTCAATTGGGGGGGGTAGATAAATTATGGAAAAATTGTTAACTATAGCAGGGTCTGATTCTAGCGGTGGAGCTGGTATACAGGCAGATTTAAAAACCTTTGTTGCTCATAAAACTTATGGAATGAGTGTTATTACATCTGTAACAGCACAGAATACTAAAGGAGTAATAGATGTGATAGATTTACCAGGGGAATTTGTAGGGAAACAGCTTGATGCTGTATTTACTGATATATTCCCTGATGCAATAAAAATAGGTATGGTATCTAATGAAGAGATTATTGAAATCATAGCAGAAAAATTAAAACAATATAATGGGAAAAATATTGTAGTAGATCCTGTTATGGTATCTACTAGTGGGAGTAATTTAATGAAATCTTCTGCAACTAGGACTTTAGTTCAAAAGATATTCCCCCCCTTAGCAGATATTATTACACCTAATATGTCTGAAGCATCTGTATTAAGTGGTATAGAAGTAAAGATAAAGAGGATATGGAAAAAGCAGCTAAATAATAGGAGAATTCATAAAGGGTGCAGTACTAGTTAAAGGTGGACATTTAGAGGACAGTGCTGATGATGTATTGTATATAGATGGAAAGATCTATTGGCTTAAAGGTGAAAGAATAGACAACCCAAATACCCATGGAACAGGATGTACTCTATCGTCTGCCATTGCTGCAAATATTGCAAAAGGTATGGATATATTAACAGCGGTAGAAGAAGCTAAACAATATCTATGGGGGGGAGCTATAAATGCAAAATTAGATATAGGAAAAGGAAGAGGACCATTAAATCATTTATATAATATTTAAAAAAAATATTGATATTGAAACTAGTAAGATATATACTAAAAATAACAATGTTATTTTATAGACAAAAAGGCAATTTTTATTTACAGAAAGGATGGGGGGGTATATGGATAATGTGTTTATTGAAGCTATAAATTTAACTAAAAAGTTTGGCGATTATACTGCAGTAGATCACATAAATTTAAAGATTAAGCCAGGGGGGGAAATTTATGGATTTCTTGGACCTAATGGAGCAGGTAAAACTACAACTATAAGGATGTTAACTGGTACTTTAACTCCTACAAAGGGAGACATATTTATACAAGGACTTTCCATGGAAGATAATGAGCTTGAGATAAAAAGGCGAATTGGAGTAATACTTGATGAACCTAAGATATATGAAGGCTTAAGGGGGGGAAATGAATTTTTAGATTTTATAATAGGTGTGTATCAATTGGAAAAAGAGAATGTACTACCTAAAATTGAAGAATTATCTTTAGCTTTTAATGTGGATTATTTAGACGATTATATAGGAGATTATTCCCACGGTATGAGACAAAAGTTGATGCTAGTATCTGTTTTAATGCGTCAACCAAAGGTGATGTTTTAGATGAGCCTACTGTAGGACTTGATGCTCGTGCTGCACGAATATTGAAAGAATTGTTGCATAAATATGCAGAAGAAGGTTCTACTATATTTTTAACTACCCATGTATTGGAAATAGCCGAAAAGATGTGTAATAGGATAGGTATAATAGATAAAGGACAGCTTATAGCAGAAGGTACATTGGAAGAATTGAGAAATTTGAGCCATGAAGGGCACACTAGTCTAGAGGATTTATTCTTAGAACTTACTGGAAATGAGGATGTTAGTGATATAGTGGAGGCTTTGCAAAATGAGAGACCTTAAACTTTTATATAAATACGCTACAAAAACGTCTAAACCCAATAAATCAAAGGGTAAAAAGTTTGGTAATGTTATAAATTGGGCAATGTCATTGTTTTTTTATAGTTTTACTGGCCTTTCCAATGATAATGATGTTTTATGAAATGGCTAATATGCTAGCTGTACCTGTTTCCAGTTTAGGTTTACCGTATAAAGGATATTTATTTGATATTTATATGTTTTTATACCCTGCTACTTTTGGATTGATGGCTATTCTCACGTTGGTCCCAAGTATGGTATTTAATGTATTTGAAGCGGATGATATGACATTTTTATTAACATTACCCATAAAAAGATCAACTATATTTATATTTAAAGCTTCTATGGGTTTATTTATGGGAGTACTTCCATTATTAATGTTAATTATTTTAGGTCTATGTTATGGTGTAGCTTTTAAATTAAATATATTGTTAAGCATAATAGGATTATTGTTGTTTATGGTTTTTATATTTCTTTTTTTCTTTTACCATAGGATCTATTATGGCACGATTTATGAAAAAAATCGACTGCAAATATATTTTCTCAAATATTTTTATATGTTAGTATAATTGCCTATGTAATTGTTATGAATGTATTTCCTAGGCAAGCAGAAAATTTTGAAGCTGTTCTAGATAGTTTTGGTGTCCTCTTTGGAATCATGGAAGGGAAATATGCATGGATAATGCCTACTAATTGGTTTTTGTATGCAGTTAAAGGGGATATTAGAGTATTTATTCTTTTAGGGCTATTATCTATAATATTTGCATTTGTAATAATAAAGGCAACAAATGTATTCAATATGGATAATGGACGAAGTAAAAGTAAAACAAAAAAAAGGAATTCAAATATCTCGTTATCCAATCATAAAGAAAGAAATACGACTTATTTTTAGGAATCCCAAAAAATATATTTGGTATATCCTATGCTATTATATTTCCTTTGGTGTTTACTTATATAAATAGATCTATATTGAGTGGAGCTATGTTTGTGGCATTATTTTCTGCATTATATACTGCTACTTTAAGTATTCAACTTATAACTGAAGAAAAAAAAGAGCTGGCCTTTTTTAAAATTGTTGCCTATAGATATGGATAAAGTTATAAGATATAAGGCATTTATACCTGCCATAATTTATACATTGGATTATGTAATTGTATTGTTAGTTGGATATTTATTGATTGATATGGAACCAATAATATTTTTAAGTATTATTCCTATGATAGCAGTTATATTGTATTCTTCTGCTTTTGGTTTAAATATTTTTTTTAAATGATCCTCAGCGAAGTTTAGTTGGCGATGGATTTAAGCTTAAGTTTTCAGAGAGTATGTTAATTCAATTTGGCACTATTATTTTAAGCTTAGGAGTTATAATTCCTTTTCAAATGCAGACTAATATTAAGCCCACATCTCCAATATGGTATAAAATTTTAGCAATGGGATTACCTTGGACTATTATGATTATAGCTATAATACTTGTAAAAAGCACATTAAAAAAAAGGTAAAAATTAGAATAGAAACTTGGGAATAAAAACTTTATTTGTGTTACTACAAAAGACTAGTTAAATGGCTAGTCTTTTGTAATTAAGAATTATTATTTTTTTATTGTTTAGAAAATTAAATTAAGTTTATAATATTATGGTATAATAAAAATCAATTGCTAGATTAATAGAGGTGGATTATGTTAAACATAAATGAAAGTATATTATTAGATAGAGTTGATAGCTATTCTACCTATATCAAAGGAATAAGATATTACAATGAAGGTAGAATAATTAAATTAAAATCAAATGCTAATTTAGATTATTTTGAAGGTATTGTGAGAGGAAATTCAAAATATACAGTTGCTATAAAAATTAGCGAAAAAGGAGAAATTGTATCTACAGATTGTACTTGCCCTGCTTATAAAAAAAATATTTAGGGGGGGATTGTAAACATATAGTAGCAATTCTTCAATGTATAAAGGATTTAGATGAGGAAGGCAAATTATTTAAAAAAAAGATGAACAAAGTATATCTAATATAATAGACTTTTATAGGCAAAATTATGAAATTGAAAAGGTATATTTAAATTTGGAGCTTAATTATGAATTTAATTTAAGCGAACATTATAATATAGAAGAAGCTTCATATTTAAATTTGCGCATAGGTGAAGATAGACTATATGTAGTAAAAAAATATGAAAAATTTTCTAAATGCTTTAGAAGAAGAACAGGATATAGAATTTGGGAAACATTTTGTTTTTTTCTCCTTATAAGCATAAATTTAAGGAAGAAGATAAGGAAATAATTGATTTTTTTAATGCTCTTATATGAACATAATAAAACAAATAGTATATATAATTCAGATAATATATTTAAATCTAAAAATGTTTTGCTTAAACCTTTTGCTGTTAAGAGATTTTTTTAATCTCATGAAAGGTAGAAGCTTTAATGCTAAAATTATGGATAAAAATTATAATGATATAGTAATAGTAGAAGAAGCAATACCTTTGGATATGGATATTCAAGGAAATGGGGGGGAGAATTTATCTCTAGTATTTAATACCAATGATATTTTATTACCTCTTACTTCTGATGGAGAATATTTCTTTGGGTTCAATCAAATATATAAATTGCCTGAGAATCAAAGGAGAAAATTAGCACCTCTATATAATGAAATAGTTGTTAGAGGAAATGGAACATTAAAGGTTCCTGATAAATATAAAGAATCTTTTATATCAGAAGTTCTTCCTAATATAATAAAAATGTTGTCAATTTAAATATAGATGATAAAGTAAAAGAAGCAATATATAATCCAGAACTTAAAATTGAGATTTATTTTGATAAACAGGAAGATATAATTACAGGGAAAATTGATTTTATTTATGGAGATATAACTATAAATCCTTTTAGTTCTAAGGAAAATGATTTTGTAGATAAAAATAAAATATTATTGCGAGATATTGAAAAAGAAAGATATATTTTAAGTTTACTTGAAAAAAAAGTGAATTTAAGGTGAGAGATGGAATAGTGTTTATGGAAGAAGAGGCAAAAATATTTGACTTTATATATGATATTATCCCTAAACTTCAACAATATTGTGATATATATTATTCAGAAAACTTTAAAAACTTAAAGCTTAAAGATGCCTCTGATTTTTCAGGAGGAATAAGGCTTAATGAAAAATTAGATATGCTAGAGTTTGATTTCCAAATAGATGGAATAGATGAAGAAGAATTATATCAAGTATTCAAAGCTTTAAAAGAGAAGAAAAAGTATTATAGATTAAAGAATGGTTCTTTTTGCCTCTTGATAGTAGAGAAATTAAAGATATTGATAATATGTTAAATTATCTTAATGTAAGTAAATCTGATTTTAAAAAGGAGTTTATTCCCATACCTAAATTTAGAAGCATGTATTTAGATGGATATTTGAAGGAAAAAAAAGATTAAATTTTATAAAACAAAATGTGAATTTTAAAAAAACTTATTATGGATATAAATGAACCAGAAGATATAGAATATGAGATACCAGAGGAGGTTAAATATATACTTAGGGATTATCAAAAATTCGGATTTAAATGGCTTAAAACCTTATCTAAATACGGTTTTGGTGGAATTTTAGCGGACGATATGGGTTTGGGCAAAACACTTCAAGTAATTGCATTTTTATTATCAGAGAAAAAGGAAAAGGGCTCATTTCCATCCATTGTAATAGTACCTACTTCATTAGTATATAATTGGGAATCGGAAATTAAAAAAATTTGCACCTGATCTTAAAGTTTTAATTATTGTAGGAGACAAATTAGAAAGGAATAAGCTTATTGAAGATATAAACAACTACGACATAGTTATAACATCTTATCCCCTTATAAGAAGAGATATAGAATTATATAAAGATATTAATTTTAGATATTGTATATTAGATGAGGCTCAGCATATAAAAAAATCCTAATTCCTTAAATGCCAAATCTGTTAAAAGTATCAAGGCTACTAATTATTTTGCTTTAACTGGTACTCCTATGGAAAATTCCCTTATGGAATTATGGTCTATTTTTGATTTTTTTTAATGCCAGGGTATTTGCTATCAAAGAAAAAAATTCACAGAAAGATATGAAAAACCCATTGTTAGAGAACAGGATAGTAATGCTCTTAAAGATTTAAATATTCATATAAAACCTTTCATTTTAAGAAGAGTTAAAAAAAGATGTATTAAAGGAATTGCCTGATAAAATAGAACAAAAAAATAGTAGTAGATATGACAAAGGAACAAAAAAAAGTATATATTGCTTATTTAAAATCTATAAAAGGAGAAATAGAGGAAGAAATAAATCATAAAGGATTTAATAAATCTCAAATAAAAATTTTAGCAGGACTCACAAGGTTAAGGCAAATATGTTGCCATCCAAGGATGTTTATTGAAAATTATGAAGGGGGGGAAAGTGGTAAACTGAGTTTTCTTAAAGAAATATTAATAGATGCAATAGATGGGGGGGGCATAGAATACTTCTTTTTTTCTCAATTTACCAGTATGTTAAGTATTATAAAGGATATGTTAGATGGGGGGGAAGGAATACAATATATGTATCTTGATGGTTCTACAGATGTTATGAAAAGGGGGGGAAAGTTAGTAGAAGATTTTAATAAAGGTATAGGGGGGGAAGTATTTCTAATTTCTTTAAGAGCAGGTGGGACAGGATTAAATTTAACGGGAGCAGATATGGTTATACATTTTGATCCATGGTGGAATCCTGCAGTAGAGGAGCAGGCAACGGATAGAGCTCATAGAATTGGTCAAGAAAATACTGTTCAAGTAATTAAACTTATAACTAAAGGGACAATTGAAGAAAAGATATTTCAACTTCAAGAGGAAAAAAAAGAAATGATAGATAGAGTAATGACAGAAGGAGAAACTTTAGTATCTAAATTAAGTGAAGAGGAAATATTATCTTTATTTAAAATTTAAAAAAAATATATATGTTTGTGGGCAGGGAATTTAACCCTGCCCACTTGATTATTATCTATATTTAATAATAATTTTGCTCCATTTCAGCTTCTTTTTAGTTTTATGAATTGTACCATGGGGGGGATGTTCAGGAGGAGCATAAATTGAATAAAGTTTCATTGGTGTATTTCCAGTATTGACTACATTATGCCAAGTACCAGCAGGTATAAATATTGCATAATCATCATATACATTTGCTTGAAAAGTTAAATTATCCATACTATTCCCCCCCATTAAAACAACTCCTTGCCCTTCTTCTATACGGATAAATTGATCTGTATTAGGATGCACTTCTAAACCAATATCCTCACCTACATAAATGCTCATTAACGTAAGCTGTAAATGTTCCCCCCCTGTCCATAAAGCAATACGGAAATAATCATTTTGTTCTGTAGCTTTTTCAATATTAATTACAAAAGGGTAAGGACCATAGTCTATTAAATTGATGGGACATTCCCAATAATTCGTATAGTAATATTCCAATCTATCATTATAATACATAATTTTCACTCCTATTGATTTTTATATTATATTATATGTTGTTTTTATTAGGTAAAAGTTCTTCTAAAGTAGTATATTAGGGATGATCAAAAGGCATTAGCAGAAGTTGAAATAGAATTTGCCATAAATTAAAAGCAGAATAGTTCACTTGTTAGTAACTTCCTCCTATTTGCTAAACTATAGCAATAAAATTATATTGTAAATAATATATAAGCATAATTTGGATACAATAACAGAGATATATATATTATATAAAAACTATATGGGAGGATTTGTATGGCAGTAGTCAAAGTTATAGAACTTCTTTCCGAATCAGTAAATGGCTGGGAATCTGCAGCACAAGAAGCAGTTTCAGAAGCCTCAAAGACAATAGACAATATTCAAAGTGTCTATGTTAGCAATATGCAGGCCATTGTTGAAAATGATAAAATAGTCAATTATAGATTAAACGTTAAAATATCCTTTATTGTTAAATAATAATTAAAAGGCTTCCTTTATTTAAAATTTTTTTAGGAAGCCTTTTAATTGGGAAAAGTGGGATAGGAAGAATTGTCACTGCTATTTCAAGTTTCCTACCATGAATATTTAAATCCTTGGCTGGTATAACAATAGGAGGGCAAAGTTTTTTTTGAAAAGTTTAATATATAGTAATTATTCATATTAAACATGATTTATGATATAATAACTTTAACAAAGATATGAACGGGGGGGTATTAATATGACCAACGAAGAATTCCAAAAAAATAGTTTTAGAAGAATTAAGGGGACTGAAAGAAGGCCAAGAGCAGTTAGTGAGCAGAATGGAGCAATTAGAGACAGGCCAAGAGCAGTTAGTGGGCAGAATGGAGCGATTAGAGACAGGCCAAGAGCAGTTAGTAGGCAGAATAGAGCGATTAGAGATTGGACAGAAGCAATTAGAAGTAGGTCAAGGGGGAAATAAGAAAAGACATAAAATCGATAATTGAGCAAACAGCGGATTTAACAGAATTCAGACAGGAGACTAATGAAAAACTCGATAGCTTAATGGAAGACAATAAATCAATTTGTCAAATCTTAGGAGAACATGAAGTATCCATTAGAACTGTACGTAGAAAAATAATATAGCCTAAAAATTAACCTTGAAAAGTGTAACTTTTTCAAGGTTTTTTTTGGTGTAAACTTATAGAGGAGAAATGAAGATTATCGTACTGCTCTTTATCTATATGAAATCTATATGGAGTAGATGGATTTAGTTATAGGGAAATTGGCGAAATTATAGATAGATTTTTGTCACAAATAAAAACTTCTATATATAGAGCAAGAAACAAACTAAAAAAAACTTGTAAAGGAGAATATATCTACTCTATGCTATTAAATCAAAAAACATACCTTTATCTTTTGGGAAGCTATAGTGGACAAATCACCTGTCCCCTTTTCTACCTTTTATTTTTTTTAGAAATCAAGAAAGCAAGGAGGTGTGGATATGAATGAGACAATTCCTAATAAAGAGCAAATAGAATCTCTACTAGGTGAGACAGCAATGGAAGCATGGAATGAACTTATTCAATTTGTAGAATCAAATTATCAATTTGATCCTGTATGGGATGAAGGCGAAAGTATGGGGGGGTTTGGGAAGTAAAATATCGTAGAAGTGGCAGAACCCTATGTGCTTTTTATGTAAAAGAGGGACAGTTTACTGTACTGGTTATATTTGGCAAGGCAGAAAGGCAGAAATTTGAGTTAATACAAAATGAGTTTTCTCCTGAAATTACTGAATTATATTCAAATACCCGTCAATATCATGATGGTAAATGGTTATGGATCAATGTTTCTGATATGAGTTTAGTTGAAGATATAAAGAGATTGATAATAATAAAAAGAAACCCAAAAGAAAGTAAATGAAATAGGTAATGATTCATTAGAAAATACCAGAATTAAAATACCTATATTTTCTTACGATTCCAGATTATTATGCAATAAAAGTATTTAATCAAAGAGGAGAATATTATGCATGAAACAAAAGTAAAAGGCATCTTATCCCCCTCATAATGGAATAAATATATACCGAGGCTGCTGCACCCACGGCTGTATTTATTGCGATTCAAGGAGTAAATGCTATCAGATGAATCATGATTTGAAGATATAGGGATAAAGGTAAACGCTCCTGAAGTTTTAGAGAAGCTTGAGTTTCCGTATTTTTTTTCTGAATCATAGATAAATCAATGCCTTTAGCGTTTAATATATAAACAGCAAATAAAATACTACAAATCAATATGTTTTATAGGCTTCATATAAATATGTTTTATTTTTTTTGCGGAAACTCAAGTTAGAGAAGGCCTTGCGTAGAAAAGGAAAGAAATGTACAATAGGAACTGGGGCTATATTAGAGCCTAGTTTATTTGATAATAAATAAGTTTTGGGGGGAATTGTATCCGGTGCCTATGGCTATTAAAATATTGGCAAAGAAGATTATAAAGAATTATTTTTTTAGTTTAATTAATTAGAAATGACTATGTTGAAAAAGGGTTACCATTTATTAAATAGTCTTCTCAATATAGATATCCCCCCCTTAGCAAAATA
>JMBX01000330.1_pt1 | contig 12337 bp, 21 predicted proteins | sample 616521 | NCBI WGS metagenome assembly JMBX01 (sample SAMN02727906, study PRJNA239997) | anaerobic digester metagenome | biome: anaerobic digester; isolation source: mesophilic anaerobic digester inoculated with municipal waste water sludge... | place: Germany: Bielefeld University, CeBiTec ...
GGGGGGTAAGGTGGAGATTGTATTGGCAGATGCCGCAGGTTTTTGTTTTGGCGTCAAACGGGCGTTGGATTTGACGGTCAAAATGGTTAATGAGGCGGCTTCTGGTACTCCGATACACACGCTAGGTCCACTTATCCACAACCCCCCCCAGGTTGTAGCCAAACTCAAAACCCAAGGTGTAAAGGCGATTGAGCAACCGGGGGATGCAAGTTCTGGAGTAGTCATTGTTCGTTCACATGGTATTGCACCAAAGGTCATGGCAGACTTGCATGACCGGGACTATCAAGTCGTGGATGCAACTTGCCCTTTCGTGAAAAGAGCCATGAATTGGGCAAAACAGCTGAAAGAAGAAGGGTATCAGGTCATAATTGTTGGGGGGGACCGGCTTCATCCTGAAGTACAAGCCATTATTGGCTACACTGATGAAACCGCGCACGTTGTGAGTACGCCTCAAGAAATCCAGAAGCTGCCGATTGCGCGACGCGTCGGAATTATAGCACAAACCACTCAGTCAATCGATACCTTCAAAGCCTGTATCGCTGCATTGATTGGAAAAGTGGAGGAGCTAAAAGCTTTTGATACCATCTGTACTGCTACCGAACAGCGGCAAACTTCGGCATGGGAACTGGCCGCCCAAGTGGATGTTATGGTTGTTATTGGAGGCCGAAATAGCGCCAACACAAAGAGATTGGCGGAATTATGTGGGGAGCGGGGGTGCGGTAACTTACCACATCGAAACGGCTGAAGAATTAAAGCCCCAGTGGTTCACCGGGGGGGTGAACCGGGCCGGTGTGACCGCAGGCGCCTCTACTCCAGATTGGTTAATTGAGGGGGGGTACTTACAAGAATGAACGAATTTTCACAGGAAAAGGCGGCAGAAGCTGCCGAGAATCAAGCTGCAGAGACAAATGAGGAACGAGTGGAAGAGACGGTGGAAGAAACGCCGGCGGAACCTATTGCGGAAGAAGCGGATACCGCTGACAACGACGTATCACCTGAAGCGGCAGTAGAAGAAAAGACTGCGGCGGAGGAACCGGCGGAGGAACCGGCGGAGGAACCGGCGGAAGAACCGGAAGAAGAAATTGAACCGGAGGCGGAAATGGATTGAGCGAACTGCACATGAGTGAGTACGATGTGCAGATGCCAACGGTGGGTGCGATCGTTGAGGGTACGGTCATTCAAATTTCGCCCGATGAAGTCTTGGTCGATATCGATTATAAATCGGAAGGGCGCATACCCCCCCTTAACGAACTGAGCTTCATCACAGACGCTAATCCGGAAGATATAGTAAGTGTGGGAGAACAGATTTTCGTAAAAGTGCTCAAGGTAGACGATGCGGAAGGCAATGTTGTGCTGTCCAAAAGAAGGGCCGATGCCGATCAGTCGTGGGAAAAGCTGGAAGAGCTGCATAAAGCGGGCGAATCCTTGGAAGCGAAAGTAATCCAGGTTGTTAAGGGCGGCCTCTTGGTCAACGTTGGTGTACGCGGTTTTATCCCGGCCAGCCATGTTTCTCGGGGCTTTGAAGACAACCTCCACCAATATGTGGGGCAAACGCTGGAACTGAAAATTATTGAACTCGATCGCTCTAAGAACAACGTTGTCTTTTCCCATAAAGAGATTTTGGAAGAACGCTATCAGAAGGCCAAAGAAGAGGCATTTGCCACTTTAGAAGAAGGGACCAAGGTCCCCGGTATTGTCAGGCGGCTCACCGATTTTGGCGCCTTTGTGGATATCGGCAACGGAGTCGAAGGCCTGCTCCATGTTTCGGAAATGGCTTACAGCCGTGTTAATCATCCATCCGATGTAGTTTCCGAAGATGAAGAGATCACCGTAATGGTTCTCGGCGTCGACCAAGAGCGGGAACGCATATCTTTGGGATTGAAACAGACGATGCCCGATCCCTGGACCCGGGTTGCCGAACGCTATCATGTGGGGGGATAAGGTTGAGGGCGAAGTGACGAGAGTTGTTGATTTCGGCGCTTTCGTTAAACTGGAGGATGGCGTGGAAGGGCTAGTCCATATTAGCGAGTTATCCCATAGGCATGTGGCCAAAGCGGAAGATGTGGTGCAGTCAGGCGAACAGATTGAAGTGAAAGTGATCAGCGTGGACGCGGACGCTCGCCGCATCGGGCTCAGCGTAAAAGAACTAGCGCCAAAACCTGCCCCCCCGAGGCCCGCCCCCCCGAAAGCGAAACGGGATGACGCTGTTCAGGAAACGGACTCGGAAGAGCTGACAACAAACCTTGGCGATATGTTCGGCGATCTGTTTAAGGATCAAGAAGACGAATAGGCTAAGACTGATTAAATTAATCGGGTAGGAGGCTACCCATTAATTGAGTAGCCGACCTCCCACACCACCGTACGTACCGTTCGGTATACGGCGGTTCCAAAGTTTACGCTTTAACTTTAGAGTAATAATCCACGAAACTAAGATATCCTGTCCGTTTAAAGCGTTCAATGGACAATGTTCTTAGTAAGATAGGGCTATGGGCAGTTCGCCAATAGCCTTTTCTTGTATTTGCCCACATCCACGCCCGTTCTTCATCTACGCCAAGACTTTTTAGGTTTTGAAAGCGTGTTCTGACTCTCTTCCACCTTTTCCAAGTAATCATTCGGATGCGACTGCGTAGCCATTCATCCAGCGTTTGCATGAGTTTCCTCATGTCTGCCAGCTTGAAATAGTTTACCCAGCCCCCCCGAATGATCTGGTTGAGCCTTGTTTTCCTCGCTTCAATGCCCATACCATTGCTTCTGCCTGTGACTTCCCGAATTTTCTCCTTGAGTTTCCGGACACTCTTGGGGGTGTACCCTCAATAGTCCTTTTCCTCTGTAGACGTAAAATCCGTAGCCAAGGAATTTGACCTTGCGGACGTGTCCGACTTGAGTCTTCTCCCGATTCACCTTAAGAAAGAGTTTCTTTTCTATAAATGGGATGGTGTTTTCTAGGGTGCGTTCCGCTGCTCTTTTGCTTTTGCAAAAGATCAGTAGATCGTCCGCGTAGCGACGAATCTGTGCCCCCCCTTTTCTCAAGCTCCTTGTCACATTCGTTCAGCATGATATTGCCACATAACGGACTTAATGGTCCGCCCTGGGGCACGCCTTCCGGGCTTTCCTCGAATATCCCATCTACCATGATTCCTGCTCGCAGAAATTTGTGGATAAGGGAGATTACTCGTCCATCTTTTATCGTTTCCGATAGAATTTGCACAAGTTTACTCTGGTTAACCGTGTCGAAGTACTTTTCCAAATCCATGTCCACAACATAGGTGTAACCGTCTGTTATGTTCGTTTGGCACCTTCTCAAGGCGCCGTGGGCACTTCTTTTGGGTCGAAATCCAAAGCTATCATCCGAGAATTGAGGCTCGTAGATTGGTGTTAGTACTTGGCTAATTGCTTGTTGAATGAGCCTGTCTACCACCGTTGGTATTCCTAGTTTGCGTATTTCCCCCATTCTCTTTGGGGGGATTTCTACCCTGCGAACGGGTTTCGGACGGTATGAACCGTCCCAGATTGATTGCAGGAGTTCTTCTTTGTGGGCACTGAGGTATGGCAGTAGCTGTTCTACCGTCATTCCATCTACGCCGCCTGCCCCCCTTGTTCTTCTTCACCTGTTTGTAGGCTTTATTTAGATTTTCTGGGGGGGTGAGAATTTTCTCCAGCAATCGCTCCGTCTGTACGTTAGCGTTGGTGATGTCGGTTTCAGTCATCCTTGGCGACACGCACACTTCTGCATATTCTTTCCGTTCCGCAGATACCTTTTGCAGACAGTTCTCTTGGGGGGGAGATTTTCTGTGTTTTGAGATATCGCTTTTGGTAACTTTCATTGACCCTCACCTCCTCTGGTTCAGCCTTCCAGGGTCTTCCCTGTACTATGGCTTCTGCTGACTTCTCACGGTAAATCTTGTTTCAACCAGGTTTCATACTCTGTTTCTACCTGTCCGTGAGACCTCCCACGGTAAGACGCGTAACCTTCATCCCATATACCGCCGTATTTACATTCTCGTGTCCGTGCAGTTTATTGGATTTTGCTTTGTTAAGCAAGCTCATCCCACTTTGAATGCCTGATACGATTCGTGTTCCTCGGGCCGGAACTTTGCTCATCACGCTTCCTTCAGATTCCTTCTCGCAAAGGACACCCTTGCGCTTGGCTAACGGTTGGCAACTGCCAGCCCCCCCCGTAGTGGACTTTCACCACCAAGTTAAGCGCCATGCGTGGCGCACTTAAAAAAAACCCGCAGACAATAGTCTCCGGGTTTTTTTTGTTATATAGGAGCCCCCTCCCGGAGACACTAAGGGAAAGTGTTAATGCGGAGGGATATTCATGCCAATCGGCACAACCTTGTTGCTAATTACCGCGGCCCTAATCTATTTCGGCGCCGCTCAGCGCCTGTTGGACCGGATGAGGCTCACGGACAGCCAGGCTCTGATCTTTATCGCCTTAATGATCGCCGGAAGTTTTATTACAGTCCCCCCCTTAATGCGAGGGCCCACGAGCATCAGCCTTAATTTGGGCGGTGCTGTGGTTCCTCTCGCTTTGGCGATCTACCTCGTCACTACTGCGGACAGCGCAAAAGAAAGAATACGGGCAATTGTGGCCTCTTTTGTTACTGCAGGGATTGTATTTGGGGGTAAGCCAGCTCACCGATTTCGACCCTCGAGCCCCCATGCTGCTTATTGATCCCCCCCTTTGGTTATTCAGCATTATTGCCGGCATTGTCGGGTACTTGGCGGGCCGCTCTAGGCGGGCCGCTTTCATCGCGGGTGTGCTCGGTATATTCATTGTGGACTTGATCCATCTAGTTCGGGCGGTGGCCATGGCTACACCAACGAGGATCGTCTTAGGAGGCGCAGGCGTATTCGATGGAATGGTTGTGGCCGGTTTAATCGCCATCGGTTTAGCGGAGTTCGTAGGTGAAGTCAGGGAACGGGTTGAAGGGGGGGTCAAAGTGAATTATGAGAAAGAAGGCTGCCGTTTTAGTAATCAGTTGTCTACTGCTCGGTTGGCCCCGGCCTTGCAGGTGCGGAAAGGCTCGATGCGGGATATTTCACACTGCGCGACGAACAGGGCGCCACGGTCACCATGACGGGCAGAGAACTGGATCCGGGTGATCATTATATTGCGGCCGACAATCGATTGTATGAAGTTGTGGAAACCCGCGGTGATATCGTCAGCGTGAAATACAAAAAGACAATTGAACTGCCGGATATCAGCGATGCCCTAGGTGCCCAAGTGGGCGGGGGGGCAGACGGGGGGGGCCGGGGGGGCGTGGTGGGCATTTATCATACTCACAACGCGGAATCTTATGTCCCCACCAGCGGCACCGAGTCTAAGGAAGACGGTCAAGGCGATGTTCTGCAGGTCGGCAAAGCACTGGCCGCCGCCTTGGAAAAACAGGGTGTGGAGGTGCACTGGACGCCCAGCAGCCATCTGCCCCCCCACGACGGCCAGGCTTATCTTCGTTCGCGGCGGACCGCCACAGAGCTGTTGCGATCCAACCCGGACACCTTAATTGATGTTCACCGTCGATGCCACCCCCCCCGAGGTTTACGAGACTGAAATCGAGGGTTTGCCCAGCACCAAGGTGCGAATCGTGGTTGGCAGGCAGAATCAAAACCGCGCGGCTAATTTGGAATATGCGAAACGTATCAAAGCAGTGGCCGACAAGTTTTTCCCCCCCGGTATCATCGAAGGGATTTTTGATGCCCGGGGGGGCAATTACAATCAAGATTTAGGCCCGAAAATGATTCTACTTGAATTCGGCTCCCATACCAATCGTTTGGATGAGGCGGAGCAGGCGGCTGAATTCTTTGCCAAGGTGATTCCCGCGGCTGCGGGCTTGACAACCGCGGAACGGGGGGGCGGTGCAGCTGAGCAGGTGGGTTCGGCCGCCTTTAAGTCGCTGTTGTGGCTGGTTGGGATTGCTGTGGTTGCGGTGCTTGGTTTTCAGCTGATCAGCCAAGGGAAAATCGGTTCGCCTGTGAAGTTCTTCAGAAGAGAGTTAGGCCTTGGCGAGCGCGACGATGACGGCGGCGACGGCGAGCAGTGAAGTATTTATTCACCGTCGTTTTTGCCGCCGCCGGGGGGGTACTATAGCCCGCTGGTATATGCTGCAGAGCGATTACCGCCAGTATCCGAGTTATCCTCAAGGCTGGTCAATTCATTTGTTTCTGGGGGGTTCATCGGAGGCAGTATCGGAGCCATTTAGTCCCTGCCTTTCTGGAGCAGGAATATTCGGCCATTTCTTTCTTGCTCCTGGCAGCTTCTCAATTTCGCGAAGTGCGCAACGTGGAACGATCTACGCTCAAAGCGATGGAAGAAACGGAGATGGTCCCGTAGGGGACCGGATACATCGAGGGGATTGCCCGGACCTTTGAGGCGCGTAATTATCTTTCCATCTGGGTGGCCCTGGTGATGTCCGCCAGCGCTGAAGGGTTAGCCGCCTTTGGCTGGCCCAGGCATATTTTAAGCATCCTGGCCGGGGTGGTCAGCGCGATTATATTAAACAGGCTGATGCGCGGCGGGCAGATCAAGGATATTGCCAGGGTTGAACTGGCGCCTATCGTTTTCGATGGGGGGGCGCTGCTGATTGTGGAAGAGACTGTGATTATGAACGTTGCTTTAGCTGAGGCCCGCGCGGTCTACACCGAGAGGGGGGGCTGGCCGCGGCTATCAGGCCCAATGGACCCAATGATAAAGCAACATTGGCAAATTTAGGCCAAATGCAAGCGATAGCCCACGATGTGGCGGCTATGGTGGGAGTTTTCATGGATGTGGGCGAACAGCAGTTTTCGCCCCCCCTGGTACGCCGCAATCCTGCCTCAGGCGATCTGTATTTGGTGCTGATTCCCTCAGAACCAAATGAAACCGCTTTTATGGCAGCGGTAGAACGTGTACCCGTCTTAGAAAGCGCTGTGCGCAAGCCCCTCACTTCCAGGGCGGGGGGGCAAATGATGGATTAAGGGTGATTAGATGGATATTTTAGCGGTGATCAGCACTGATCATAGTAGGGTGGGTGGCGGAGCCCCCCATTTTTTACGCCCAAAATGATGAAGAGGCCGCGGAATTGGCGGTTCTGATCAGCAACATTTTCGGGGGGGCGGCCGCACATGATCTCACAAACGGGGGGGTGCTCATTATCGTACAGCACTAGTCTGAGGTGGCGGGGGGGAAGGAATTAGGCGCCGGGTAGCGAAATGGTAATCTCTGAGATTGTGTGGTAGGGAGAGGTTGTAATGGGTAAACCGATAGTGGCCATCGTGGGCCGCCCAAATGTGGGTAAAAGTACCCTTTTAACCGGATCATTCGCGCCCGGACAGCAATAGTGGAAGGCAGGCCCGGTGTTACACGCGATCGCATTTACGGTGAGGCAGAATGGTTGAAAAGTATTTACGCTGATCGATACGGGAGGAATCGCTTGGGAAGATGATATAATTACAAAAGAAGTACGCTGGCAGGCCATGCTCGCGGTGGAACAAGCGGATGTGATTATTTTCGTTGTGGATGGCAGGGCCGGTTTGAATCCGATGGATGAAGAAATCGGCGAGATTTTACGCCGCCAACAAAAACCGGTGGTGCTTTGTGTAAACAAAGTGGAAGAAACGAAAGATCACTGGCAATTTGCCGCGGACTTCTTCAGCCTCAGCCTAGGTGAACCCGTTTTGGTTTCGGCGGAACACGGCCGCAATATAGGGGGGGATCTTTTGGATCGAGTGCTAGAACATTTTCCCCAAACGGCAGACACAACTGAGGATGACTCGCTAAAGATTGCCATTGTGGGCAGGCCCAATGTGGGTAAATCGTCTTTGGTCAATAAGCTCTTGGGGGGGAAAAGAGGGTCATCGTCACCGATATACCCGGCACCACACGCGATGCGGTGGATACTAAATTTACTTATGAAAATCAAGAGATCACACTGATCGATACGGCCGGGCTGCGGCGCAAGAGCCGGGTGGGCGAAAATGTGGAATACTACAGCGTGGTTCGAACGCTGGGCGCAGTGGATCGCAGCGATGTGACTGTAGTGATGATCGATGGCACGGAGGGTTTAACTGAGCAGGACAAACGGATAGCCGGTTATGCCCACGAGCGGGACGCGGGATTATAGTGGCGGTAAACAAGTGGGATATGGTGCCCAAAGAAACAAACACTATGCGCGATTATGAACGGGCAATTCAGGAGGGGCTGCAGTTTCTCAGTTATGCGCCGATCGTCTTCATTTCTGCATTAACCGGCCAGCGTGTGTTCGGTCTGCTGGATTTGGCCCGCTCCGTCAACGAAGCGCGCAGCATGCGCATTGCCACCGGCAGATTTAACCAAATCTTACGCGATGCGGTTGCCATCAATCAACCGCCCAGTGATAAAGGGGTGCCCCCCCTCAGGATTTTTTTTACGGTTCTCAGGTGCAGGTCAGGCCGCCCGTTTTTGTCCTCCACGTTAATCGCAAGGACCTGCTGCATTTTTCTTACGAACGCTACCTGGAAAACCGAATTCGCCAAGAATATGGGTTTGTGGGGACTCCTATTATGCTTGTGGCCAAGGAGAGAAGTGGATGAAATATATTATTGTACTGATTTTTAGTTATTTGTTGGGCAGTATTCCTTTCGGGCTTCTAATGGGCAAATGGTGGGCAAAGGTGGATGTGCGCCAGTATGGCAGCGGCAACATCGGCATGACCAATGTGCTGCGCACAGCCGGTTACGTACCGCGCTGATCACGCTTCTGGGTGATGTAGGCAAGGCTATGCGGCTGTGTTTTTGGCGACTGGCGTGACGGATAGTGTGTTTTTGGCCCTGCTGGCCGGTGTAGCGGCGGTAGTGGGCCACAATTGGCCGGTTTTTCTCCGTTTTAGAGGGGGGGCAAAGGTGTGGCGACCGCGGCAGGGGGGTTGTGTTGGCGGTAAGGCCTTGGTCCGCGTTGGTTTTGTTTTAATTTGGCTGGGGGGGTATTGGTGAGGTTTCGTTATATTTCTCTCGCTTCCATAGTTGTGGCCATTTGCCTTCCGTTTGTGCTGCTGCTTTTGGTGTCAGCCTGTGGGAGTTCGCGCTGGCGTTGGTTTTGGGCATTTTTACCGTTTTGCGGCACCGTTCCAATATTGAAAGATTGCGATCCGGTACCGAATTTCGGTTCGGCGAAAAAAATCGAATAAATATATTCGGTAAAGGCCCCCCTCTTCTTGGACGGGGGGGGCCTTTCTTTTGTTATATTTTCCTTTTTGTCTAATATAGTATACTGTCCAAACTTAAGGAGGGGGGGAGATAGTGGAGAAATTCAACGTTTTTACCCATATTGCCGAACGCACCGGCGGAAGCATTTACGTGGGTGTAGTTGGGCCGGTGCGTACAGGTAAATCAACTTTCATCAAGAGGTTCATGGATTTATATGTAATGCCGAACATTACAGACACATACCTCAAAGAAAGAACACGAGATGAACTTCCTCAAAGCGGGGCCGGCCGCACAATTACAACGACTGAACCAAAATTTGTCCCCCCCGATGAGCCGGTGGAGATTTTGTTTGAAGAACAGACCAGAGCCAGCATACGCCTTGTAGATTGTGTTGGCTACACTGTGCTGAGCGCCAAGGGTTATGAAGATGAAGACGGTCCCAGGCTAGTGAGGACACCCTGGTTTGAACATCCCATCCCTTTTCAGGAAGCCGCAGAATTAGGCACGCGCAGGGTCATCAATGAGCATTCCACCATTGGATTGGTGGTCACAACAGATGGTTCAATCACCGATTTGGAACGGGCCGATTACGAGGAGCCCGAAAGCCGGGTTGTGGCAGAACTGCAAGCATTAGGCAAACCCTTTGTTGTTGTCCTAAACTCAATTCACCCCCATAGTCCGGAAACGGCGGCTTTGGCAGCTGAATTGAGCCAAAAATACGCAGTAACGGTGGTAGCGCTCGACTGTTTGCGGATGACCAAAGAAGACATCTTAGGTTTGTTTGCAGAAGTGCTTATGGAGTTTCCCATCAGGGAGTTCAATGTCCGGCTGCCAAGATGGGTTGAAGAACTGCAGCCCGACCATTGGCTGAGGCAGATGTACGAAGATCTTGCTTGGGATGCGGTCGCCCAACTACAAAAGGTAAAAGATGTGAAGGCGGTCGCGGTGGAACGCTTTAGGGAATCAGAACACGTGCAGGTGGTCAATTTAGAGGATTTGGATCTAGGTACGGGCAAAGTAACGCTCAATGTTGCCCTCTATAATCAGCTGTTTTATGCCGTATTGGCCGAAATGACCGGATTAGAAGTGGAAGGGGGGGACCACCACCTAATGCGTCTGATGCAGGATCTATCTGTGGCCAAAAGGGAATATGATAAATTGTCAGCAGCACTGCTTCATGTGAGGCAGACAGGGTACGGTATAGTGATTCCCAGTCTGGAGGATATCACTTTCGAGCAGCCGGAGTTGATCAAGCAAGGCCGCAATTTCGGGATTAAGCTCACCGCCAGCGCCCCCCCGTCCATTCACATGGTCCAGGCCAGCATTCAGACTGAGGTCACTCCCTTGGTGGGAACAGAAAAACAGGGTGAAGAACTGATTAGGTCTTTGACCGAAGAGTTCGAAAAGGATCCGGATGCCTTGTGGGAACGGGATTTTTTTGGGCAGATCACTGCAAGATATGGTGCGGGAAGGGATTAACAGCAAACTGTATCGGATGCCGGAAAATGCGCAAGAAAAGCTGCAAGAAACATTAAGCAGGATTATCAACGAGGGAAGCGGAGGTTTAATCTGCATCATCCTTTAGGCCGGGTTGAATCGGCCGCGTCAAAAAGGTGGGGACATTCTGTTTCCACCTTTTTAACCTTTCATCAATGGTTCCTACCGGCACAATGTGCTATTGTAGAGGTAATCACCTTGAGAGGTAGGGGATTATGGCAATTATCGTACAAAAATACGGCGGTTCCTCCGTGGCAGATACTGAGAAAATTCAGGCGGTTGCCAGGCGAATTGTAGATGCGGTCGCTCAAGGCCATCAGGTAGTTGCGGTGGTCTCGGCCCAGGGTAAAACAACCGATGCTCTCATAGCCCAAGCGCGGGCAATCTCAAGCAGTCCGCCTAAGCGTGAAATGGACATGCTGTTGGCGACAGGAGAGCAGGTCTCCATTGCTCTTTTGGCCATGGCCATTGATTCCTTGGGCCAGCCGGTGGTTTCCTTGACAGGGGGGGCGCAGGGCGGCATAATGACGGACACCCGGCATACTAAAGCCCGCATTCGGCTGGTTGACGGGTCTCGAATCCGGGAAGAGTTAAAACAGGGTAAGGTAGTAATAGTGGCCGGTTTTCAGGGCATTACCAGCGGCAATGACATTACTACTCTGGGCAGGGGGTGGTTCGGACACCACCGCGGTGGCGGTGGCAGCGGCGCTGCAGGCACAAGTGTGCGAGATTTATACGGATGTGGAAGGTGTTTATAGCGCTGACCCCCCCGCCTAGTCCCCCCCGATGCACGTAAGTTGTCCGAAGTGGTTTACAGCGAAATGCTGGAATTAGCATCCTTGGGCGCCATGATTTTGCAGCCTCGCGCGGTTGAAGTGGCCGCTATTTACGGGGGGGTGCCTCTGCATGTGCGCTCCAGCTTTCACAAAATCAAGGAACAATGGTTAGAGAGGTGAATAGTGTGGAGAGGAAGGTCTCGGTGACAGGTGTGGCATCAGATCAGAACTGCGCGAAAATAACTCTAATGGGCATTCCCAATGACGTAAGTGTGTTGTGTGCGGTGTTTTCCGCTTTGGCCGCGGAAGGCGTTAATGTGGATATGATAGTTCAGGCGGGCACAGATCGAGAGGTTACGGACCTAACTTTTACCGTGACCAGGGAAGAAGAACGGGCTGCCCTGGGGGGGATTATCTCCGGGCTGGCGGGCAGTGAAAGTTGGGAAATTGCCTGTGACGAAAACGTAGCCAAGGTTTCCATTGTGGGGGGGCGGGCATGATGACCAATCCGGGCGTTGCCGCGGGTATGTTCCAAGCATTGAAAGAAGCCTGCGTTCCCGTGTACGTCGTTTCCACTTCTGAAATAAAGGTTTCTTGCCTTGTCCCTCGGGAAAAACACCAAGAAGCGGTACGCGCCTGCCACGAAAATTCGGTTTAGAGCGGGCAAAATAACTTGCTTTTTTTTCGCAAAACGTGGTATTCTTTTAATGCGTCGGGGCGTGGCGCAGCTTGGCTAGCGCGCTACCTTGGGGTGGTAGAGGTCGCAAGTTCAAATCTTGTCGCCCCCCCGACCATTTTTATTTTTATTCGTTTGTATGAAGGGTGAACCTACAGCAATTGCTGTAGGTTTTTTTAAAGGAATTAGCAGGGATCTGGCAAAGATTACAAGGCGGGTTGAT
>JMBX01000331.1_pt1 | contig 12332 bp, 22 predicted proteins | sample 616521 | NCBI WGS metagenome assembly JMBX01 (sample SAMN02727906, study PRJNA239997) | anaerobic digester metagenome | biome: anaerobic digester; isolation source: mesophilic anaerobic digester inoculated with municipal waste water sludge... | place: Germany: Bielefeld University, CeBiTec ...
GAAACAGATCAAAATCCCTATCCTATAATAAATGTTCTGAATTACTCACTGAATTAAAAAAAGAAAAAGAATGGTTAAAAGAGCCAGATAAATTTGCCCTACAAAATAGTATAAAAGATTTAGATGCAGCTTACCAAAACTTCTTCAGAGAACACAAAAAAAGGTAATACTAACCAAGGCTTTCCGAAATTCAAAAGCAAAAAGAATAATTACAAATCTTACAGAACCAATTTCACAAATAATAATATAGAAGTAAATTTTAAAAATAATCAAATTAAATTACCTAAATTAAAATGGATAAAATGTAAACTTCATAGAAAATTCACTGGAAAAATAATATCAGCCACAATAAGCCAAGTACCAAGTGGTAAATATTATGTTAGCTTTAACGTAGAATGTGAACATGAAGAATTACCAGAAACTGAAAATTTTATAGGCCTAGACCTAGGTATATCAGATTTACTTATTGCAAGCAATGGAGAAACCTTTGAAAATAATAAACTTACATATAAATATGAGAAGAAACTAGCCAAACTTCAAAGGCAATTAGCCAAAAAAACAAAAGGGAAGTAAAAATTTTAATAAACAAAGAATTAAAGTTGCAAGGCTACATGAAAAAAATAACTAATACTAGGATAGACAACCTTCATAAAAAAATCTTCACAAATAGTTAAAGAAAACCAATTTATCTTCAGTGAAGATTTAAATATAAAAGCTATGGTTAAAAAATCCAAATCTATCAAAATCAATACATGATGCATCCTGGTCAGAACTAACAAGACAAATACAATATAAATCAGAGTGGAATAATAGAGTTTACCATAAGGTAGATAGATTCTATGCCAGTAGTCAAATATGTAGTAATTGTAATTATAAAAATAATAAAACTAAAAATCTATCCATAAGAGAATGGACATGCCCTGAATGTGGTACAAATCACAATAGGGATATAAATGCTAGCATTAATATATTAAACCAAGGATTAAAAGATTTAAAATTAGTGGTATAAATATAAGGAATGTAGGGTAGGGACTATCCGAATTAACGCCTGTGAAGATAGTAGGTTACGAGGTCGATGAAACAGGAAACTCTAGTAGTGATGCTAGAAGTCCGTCACTTCAGTGATGGGAGGTTCACAATAATATTGAACTAAGACTAGTCGATATACATCACGCAGAGGATATGTTTAAATCAATTGACTCAAATAGAGAACATTTAAGAAAATATTTGCCTTGGGTTGATAGCACGGAAACTATAGATGATACCATATCATTTATAAAAGATAGCAAAAAAACGATATGCAGCTAATGGTAGCTTTGACGCTAGTATATGGTACAAAAAAAGAATTTGCAGGTGTTATAGGTTTTCATGGTATAAATCCTAGTATAAAAGAGATAAGCATAGGTTATTGGCTAGATGAAAATATGTAGGTAAGGGAATAATGACAAAATCATGTATAGAATTTATTAACTATGCATTCGATGTTTATAAATTAAATAGGGTAGAGATTAGGTGTGCAGAAGATAATCTAAAAAGTAGAGCTATTCCAGAAAGACTTGGATTTACCAAAGAAGGTATAATTCGGGATGGTGAATTACTTAATGATGGTTATACAAATTGTATTATATATGGATTGCTAAGAAGGGAATGGAATAAATATAAATACAAATTTTAAAGTTATAAGGGAGATTATTTGGAAAATATGAGGTGATAAAATGACCGATGTAAAATTAATATCTTCTTCAAAAGAATATGAAAAAGAAGCCTTTGAATACATACAAGAGTTTGTAGAATATAATTCAGAAATTAACGGAGCAGGTGGACTTGATAGGTATGATAATTATGATGAATGGTTATTAAAGATTGAAAGGGATAAAGTCGAATCCATTGAAAAGATTAAAATCTTTTCAATGGATTCTTAATTTACAATCCAAAAAGTCTCGCCCCCTTGAGCCACTACAAAACATAAAACAATCCCTGTAATTGTAGGAATTAAAAAGGATATAAATGTCCATTTAAAGCTTTGGGTTTCTTTTCGTATTGTTAATAAAGTAGTGCCACAAGGCCAATGATTTAGTGTAAATAACATGGTACAAATACCCGTTAACCAGGTCCACCCATTGTCTATAAATAGTTGTTTCATTTCAGCTAGGCTATCTAATTCTAGCATAGCTCCTTTAGACATATAACTCATAATTAAAATTGGGATAACTATTTCATTAGCTGGTAGGCCTAGTATAAAGGCCATTAAAATATAACCATCCATTCCTAATAATTCTGCAAAGGGGGGGTTTAGAAACATAGCACAATGAGTTAATAAGCTTAAATCACCAATTGTAATATTTGCCATAGCCCAAATAATCAAACCAGCAGGAGCAGCTACTGCAATAGCACGGGCTAATACAAATAGTGTACGGTCAAAAATAGAATGAACTATAATTTTACCTACTTGAGGTTTTCGATAGGGAGGTAGTTCTAAAGTAAAGGAAGAAGGTAATCCCTTTAAAATTGTCCTCGATAATAATTTAGATATAAATAGAGTAATTATAACTCCTAGAATTATAGATACTAAAACTAATAAAGTGGCAGTTAGGGAACGAAATACACCAGTGGAGCCAACAATAAATATGCTAGCTAGGGAAATTAGTATTGGGAAACGGCCATTACATGGTACAAAATTATTTGTAATAATGGCAATTAATCTTTCCCTTGGGGGGGAGTCAATAATCCTACAGGAAATAATTCCAGCAGCATTGCAACCAAAGCCCATGCACATAGTTAAGGCCTGTTTCCCATGAGCTCCAGCCTTTTTAAAATAATAATCTAAGTTAAAGGCAATTCTAGGCAAATAACCTAAATCCTCTAATAATGTAAATAGTGGAAAGAATATGGCCATAGGAGGCAGCATTACGGACACAACCCATGCTAGTGTACGATAAACTCCTAATACCAACATATCATGTAGCCAAATTGGGGCCCCCCCTATAAACTTAAATCCATCACTTAATTTTGCCTCTAACCAAAACAGAACTTTAGCTAATAAATCAGAAGGAGCATTGGCGCCTTCAATAGTAATCCAAAAAAACAAGGCCTAAAAGGGCAATCATTATGGGCATACCAAATGTTTTTGAAGTAAGTATACTATCAATTTTCCTATCTATTTCATTATAGTTTTTATTTTGAAATGTAATAACTTCTTTACTAATATTTTCTCCAGTACTTATAATGCTAGACACTATAGAATCTTTTAAATTCTCCATATTAAGCTTTTCTTTTTCAAAATTGTCCTTAATATATTCCAGCTTTTCATTTAGAATTTCATCCTTAGATAAATCAAAGTCTATATATTCCTCCACTGATTTTATTAATTGATAATCTCCATCGATTAAACGAAGAGACATCCATCTGCTATTTATCTTATCTCTCACTAAAGATTCTATATAGGTCTCTATTTCTTTAACAGCATTTTCTAGAGTATCTTCATAAACTACTTTTCTAGGATTAGTTTTAATTTCTCCAAGGGCGACCTTTTTTTTATAGTGCTTTTTAATTCCTCTAATCCTTCACCATTTCTAGCAGAAGTTCCTACTACGGGTACACCTAAGAGATTTTCTAGTCCTTGTAAATCAATACTAATATTTTTTTTCTTTTAGCCTCATCCATAAGATTTACGCATACAACTACTTTATCTGTAATTTCCATTATTTGAAGGACTAAATTAAGATTTCTCTCAAGGGAAGTAGCATCTGTTACAACTACAGTTGTATGGGGGGGAGACCCAAAGCAGATAAAATCTCTAGCTATTTCCTCTTCCACAGAATTAGATAATAGGGAATAAGTGCCTGGCAAGTCTACTAATACATATTGTTTGTCTTTATATATATATTTGCCTTGAGCATTAGTAACAGTCTTACCAGGCCAATTTCCCGTATGTTGATTAAGGCCTGTAAGGCTATTAAATACTGTGCTTTTCCCCCCGTATTAGGATTACCTGCCAATGCAATTACTATATCTCTAGAGGAATCTAATTCTATTTCAAATTTTTCTTTTAGTAGACTAATACCTGTAGATTGACTTGTAAGACCCATTAGGAAATCTCCTCCTACTCTTTATATGGTATTAATTCGACTAATATTCGAGAAGACTCTTCTGAACGAAGTGCAATAGTGGCCCCCCCTCTAATTTCATATGCTATAGGATCTCCTGATGGACTTTCTCCTAAGGATTTTACATTAGTATTATAGATAAGACCTAAATCTAATATCCTTCTACGAATTGGACCATCTAAATCCAGTTCCTTAACTACACCTATAGAGCCAATAGGTAATTCATTTAATGTAAGCAAATTTTCATTCATATCAAAACCTCCATTTTATTAATTTTTTTGTTATCTTATTTCATAAGTTAGCTATGGGAAACTTTATTAGTAAAGCTAATAATTAGAATATGCAGTAGTACCTTTAGATGTTACTAAAATTTTGGGAGGTAGAAAAATGAATAAGAAAGATGAATTTTATACACTTCGAGGTTATAAAATGCTGAATCAAGAAAAAAAATTTATTAACTTCTAGTATGGAAGATTATTTAGAAATGATTTATCGAATGTGTAAAGATGAGGATTATGTACGAATGAACCAATTAGCAAAAATTAAATGTTCGTCCATCATCAGCAAGTAAAATAGTTCAAAAATTAAAGGAATTAGGAATGGTAGATTATGAAAATATGGTATAATTCAGCTTACAGGGGGGGAAGGTAAAAGTTTAGGAAAATTTCTTTTAAATAGACACAATATAATAGAAGAATTTTTAAAAAAACATTGGTACAGTAGACACTAGGCTGAGGGATACAGAAATAATGGAACATGGGGGGGTAAGTCTTAGCACACTGGAAAATATAGATATACTAAACAAATTTTTAGCAGATAATCCTAGTATATTAAAAGAGTTTGAAAGATATAAGGCCGATTATTAAATGTAATGCACCAGGGACAGTTCTCCTTGCAGTCCAATTTTTTTTCCAAATGCTTCTATTATATTAGAAAGGTTTAAAGGATATAAGGCCAATTATTATGATGATAGAGATTGGTATTGAAGATTTATGAATTTTACTATAATCTTAGTATATGGAATTGAAAAAAAATTCTCAAATAAAGGGCGGATAATATGTCTAAACAAATCAAAGTATCTGTAAGGAATTTAGTCGAGTTTGTACTTCGTTCAGGAGATATAGACAATACTTTTGTAGGAAGCACTAGAGCAGTAGAAGGGACAAGAGCTCATCAAAAAGTTCAAAATTCTTATGGAGAGGAATATACTTCCGAGGTTGTATTAAGACATGCTTTAAATTATGAGGATTTTACCATAGAAATAGAAGGTAGGGCAGATGGGATTTTAATAGAAAATGAAAATATAATAATAGATGAGATTAAAAGCACTATAAGGCCATTGGATGAAATAGATGAGGATTATAATCAGCTTCACTGGGCTCAAGGTAAATGCTATGGGTATATGTATGCAAAGGAAAACAAAATAGAGAAATTAGAGATTCAACTTACCTATTTCAACATTGAATCTGAAGAAACTAAGAAATTTATCAGATGCTACACCTTAAAAGAATTAGAGGAATTCTTTCTAGGGCTAATTGAGGAATATATAGAGTGGGCAAATATGACCTTCTATTGGGAGGTGGTTAGAGATACAGCCATAAAAGAACTTTCTTTTCCCTTTAAAAACTATAGAAAAGGCCAAAGGGAATTAGCAGTTGCTGTTTATCAGACTATACTTGATGAAAAAAATCTTTTTGCTCAGGCTCCAACAGGTATAGGCAAGACCATTTCTACTATATTTCCTGCCATAAAAGCTATTGGTGAAGGTATTGCTTCTAAGGTTTTTATTTAACTGCAAAGACTATTACAAGACAGGTAGCTCTAAATTCTATAATTCAGATGATGGACAAAGGACTTAGAATTAAATCTATTGTTATTACTGCAAAGGAAAAAAATATGTTTAAATGAAGAAGTGAAATGTAATCCAAGGGACTGTCCTTATGCTAAAGGCCATTTTGATAGGGTAAATCAAGTCATAATGGATGTATTGGAGAAGGAAGATATGCTGACAAGAGACATTATAGTTGAATATGCAAAACTTCACCAAGTATGTCCTTTTGAATTTTCCCTAGATTTAAGTCTCTGGAGTGATGTAATTATATGTGATTATAACTATGTATTTGATCCAAATGTAAGTTTAAAAAAAATTTTTTTTGAAGGGGGGGATGGAGATGATTACATATTCTTAATAGATGAAGCCCATAATTTAGTAGACCGTTCTAGGGATATGTTTTCTGCAGAGATTACAAAGGAACCATTTTTAAAATATAAAAGATTATTTAAAGAAGAATTTCCCAAGATTTCAAAGGCCTTTAATAGCTGTAATAATGCTATGAATAAAATAAAAAGAGAGCATATTTCTAGCGAAGACTTTTACTATCAAAGAGAAGAAATAACAGATATTTATTCTCCAATAAATAGGCTTATAAAGAAATTGGAGCAATGGCTTATAAATGAGAAAAAAAACATGAACTATATGAAGAAGTGCTGGAATTATATTTTAAATTCCTGAGATTTATAAAGATAGCAGATTTCTATGATGAAAGGTATGTAAACTATATTGAGCAAATGGATAAGGATATGCTTGTAAAGTTATTTTGCATAGACCCCCCCTCCTATTTATTAAGTGAAACTTTAAAAAAAGGTAAAGCAGCCATATTCTTTTCGGCTACATTAACACCTCTTGATTATTATAGGGATGTATTAGGTGGGGGGGATGAAGAAGATTATATTATTAGATTTTCCTCACCATTTTCCAAGGACAATCTATGTCTTTTAGTTGGGGATACTGTTTCTACTAAATATAAGGATAGGGATAAGACTTATTTAGACATAGTGGAATACATAGAAGAATTTATTTCACATAAAAAGGGAAACTATTTTGTCTTTTTTTCCCTCATATAAATATATGGAACAAATATATGAATGTTTTTTTTAGAAAGAAATCCAGATATTAGATCTATAATTCAAGAAAGTTCTATGACAGAAGATGATAGGGAGAAATTTTTAAATAGATTTGATTCTGAAAAAGGGGGGGATACAATGGTTGCCTTTGCAGTATTGGGAGGCATATTTTCAGAAGGAATAGATTTAATTGGAGACCAACTTATTGGAGCTATAATTGTAGGAGTAGGGCTACCCCAGATATGTTTTGAAAGAAATATTATTAGGGAATATTTTCAAGTTAAAAATAATCTAGGATATGAATATGCCTATATGTACCCTGGAATGAACAAAGTTCTTCAGGCAGCTGGTAGAGTTATAAGAAGTGAGAAGGATAGAGGAGCATTACTATTAATTGATGAAAGGTTTAGCACTATAAAATATAAAAGATTATATCCAGAGGAATGGCTTCACTATAAGAGGATAGTAGACTCTGAAACTATTGGTATAAATTTGGTGGAGTTTTGGAGGGATTAAAGGGGGGGAAGGTGCACCAGGGACAGTTCTCTTTGCAGTCCAAATTTTCCCAATTTGCTGTTATTAATTATTTACTTAATAATGGTGGAATATTAGAAACTGAGTTATATAGTGAGACTTTTTTTTGAAATTATTCAAAGATATTGGATCGAATTATAACTTAAAATTAAGGGCAAGAAAAATTATTATTAGAGTAATAGTTTTGGGTGTAAGTATATTTTAGGGGGGGAGGAAGATTGATATGGATATTAATCGAATAGAAGAACTAGCATTTCAAAAAAAATGGGGGGAAAAGATACTCTCATTCTAAAAGAGAAAAAGGATATATTTATTATCATGATTAAGAACCGCAAAATTATCAATAGAAATTAGAAAAATCATAGATGAAATAGATGATTCAAAAGATAATATAATATATGTATCTGCACTTTTCATGATATAGCTAAAGGAATAGAACCTCATAATGAAAATGGAAGCATTTTAATTAAGCAAATATTGAAAGACGAATGTTCATATGAAAAACTAATGGAGATTGCCGAAATAATTAGATGTCATAATTTAAGAAGTAGTAATGAAGATTGGCCTAAACATATAAGAATAGTACAGGATGCAGATATGCTAGACCATATGGGAACTATGGATGTATGGTTGAACTTTGTATATCAAGCATACGACGAAAAAAAGTGTTGATGCATCAATTGAATTTTATAATGACGAAGAATTTAAATATCATCTTGAGGATTGTAGAAGAAAATTAAATTATGATATATCTAAAAGATATTTGATGATAGGATAGAGTTTATACATGAATTTATTGTCAGATTAAATATAGAAGGAAAAGGTGGAATTTTTAATAAAGATTTATTGAGGAGGTAATATGAAGGAATCTATTTTTCAGGATAAAAGTTTTATTGTTATGATAGATGGGATTAAAGGATTAGATAATTATATTTTTAATGAAATTATGAAATAGTGGAAAATTCATTAAGATAGGGAGGCCATATATTAAAATGAAAACTAATGTCTATTTTGTTCGTCATGCTCAGCCGGATTTTTTCAATTAAAGATGATTGTATCCGACCCTTATCAAAAAAAATCTCCATTTACTTGTGTAGTTATTAGAAAGTAATGGCAATATGTGGTGATAAAATGACTGATATAAAATTAATATCTCCTTCAAAGGAATATGAAAAAGAAGCCTTTGAATATATACAAGAATTTATAGAGTATAATTCGGAAATTAATGGAACAGGTGGACTTGATGTTTGGAAAGGAACTGACATTGAATATAAAATAGATGCGATAATATGCATTGTGGATTTAATGAAAAGGATTCATAAATCAAAATACTGATTGGGTGCACTGAAGAGGAAAAAGAAAAGATTTATCATACACATAATGATTCGGCATATATGAAAGGTATTTTAATTCTAAACTTAATGAACTTGGGGGGGAACAAGGCTGGGAATTAGTATCCTGTATTTCAACAAATGCTGGATATGGGACAACAAGAGAAATAATAGCTGTTTTTAAAAGAAGGAAATAAATAAGTATAATTTGGACATAATAACAGTAGAAATATGTATTAACTAATACAAAATTGAATTGGAGGATGGATATGGCAGTTGTTAAAGTTATAGAACTTCTCTCAGAATCAGCAAATGGTTGGGAGGCTGCAGCACAGGAGGCAGTTTCGGAGGCTTCAAAGACAATAGACAATATTCAGAGCGTCTATATAGATAATATGCAGGCTATTGTTGAAAATGATAAAATAGTAAATTATAGATTGAATGTTAAGGTTTCTTTTATAGTTAAATAGTAAAAAGGTTAAACAAAATCTCCTATCTTTTAAATCTATAATAGATTAAGAAAATTACAAAAATAGACAAGGAACAACTCCTTGTCTATTTTGGTGTACATAGACACCTATTATATGAATATTCTGATATAATGAATCTATATACAGAAATAATAATCCAATACAAGCTGAACTAGGAGAGGAAATAATTAAAATAGAAGAAGGAAATGCATATTACATACCAGGAGGCATGAAGCATAGTTTTTGGTCAAAAGATGAAGATGGGTTAGAATTTATAATTATTATGTCTGGCAAAGAGGCCTAATAAGGAGATCGATCATAAGGAAAAGGTATTAAATTTTATAGCAGGGGGGGCGATCTTTGATCCATAACTCCAGGCCCGGCACCAATATTTAAATCTATTGTTAATTCCAATACCTAATGTTATAATAATACATAGTTTATTGAATAGGAAGGTTGATTTAATGGCAAAAATAATACTAGATGGGTTAGAAGATACGAGGGAATTTGGGGGGGAGAAATTAGGTAATTTATTAAAATCAGGAGATATTATATGTCTAAAAGGAGATTTGGGAGCAGGAAAAACTACTTTGACTAAATCCATAGGCATTGGTTTAGGGGGGGTAGAGGATTATATTACTAGCCCTACTTTTACATTAATAAATGAATACAGGGGGGGAAAACTTGATTTATACCATTTTGATGTTTATAGATTAGAAGGGATTACAGACTTAGATGATTTAGGCTTTGAGGAGTATTTCTATTCAGATGGAGTATGCATTATTGAATGGGGGGGAGATAAAATACAGGATATTTTACCGGAGGAAACCATCAATATAAGTATAGAAAAAGGGCAAGAATTAGATGAAAGAACAATACATTTATTTGGAAAAGGGGGGGATAGATTTAAAGAATTAATTGAGGAGTTGAATATAGATTGAAAACATTAGCTATAGATACCTCTACTATGATGGCCACTTGTGCTGTATTAGATGAGGATTATTTATTAGGGGGGGAATTTTCACTAAATCAGGATATGAGCCATTCAGAAAATTTAATCCCTATGATTAAAGAAGTTCTAGATAATTTAAAACTAAAACCAGAAGATATAGATTTGTATGGAGTGGCCATAGGTCCAGGTTCCTTTACTGGACTTAGAATAGGTGTGGCTACGGTAAAATCTTTCGCTCATATATTTAATAAACCTATAATTGGAGTATCTACCTTAGAGGCCTTAGCTATAATCTACCCTACAATGGCACAATAGTTCCCATGATAGATGCTAGAAGAAATAGGGTATATACAGGCATATATAAGTGGGAAGGGGGGGAAAAACTTATAAATACAATGGAACCTACTGCTATGGAAATAGACCATTTATTAGAAATGCTTCGGGAATATGAAAATATAATAGTTAATGGCAATGGAACACATCTTTATAGAGATAAAATTGTAAATACTTTAGGAGTTAAGTTAAGATTATCTCCCATAGGACTAAATGAGTGTAAGGCCTCCAGTATTGGAGAATTGGCCATAATAAAATATAATGAGGGCATAGGGATGATTATTATACCTTAGCACCAGAATATTTAAATGAATCCCAAGCCCAAAGAGAATTGAGAAAGAAGGAAGGCTAGTATGGATATTGTAATTCGAGAGATGAAGAAAACTGATTTAGATAGAATAATGGAAATAGAGGAAAATACTTTTTCAACTCCTTGGTCTAGAGAATCTTTTGAATTAGAAATTACTAAAAATTTATTGGCCAATTATATTGTAGCGGAAATAGATAATTATATAGTAGGATATGGAGGTATATGGCTTATAATAGATGAAGGACATATTACTAATATTGGTGTGGAAGAAAAATATAGAGGTCTAGGAGTAGGCAATAGATTATTAGAAGGCCTAATACAATTGTGTATAGACAGAAATATTAGGGCTATGACTTTAGAAGTTAGACGCTCTAATGAAGTAGCTAGGGCTCTATATAAAAAACATGGTTTTTCTGAATATGGAATACGAAAAAAATTATTATGGAGACAATGAGGATGCAATTATAATGTGGAAAAGCATCCCATTTTAACGAGGTGATTAGATGACAATAACTTTAGCAATAGAAACTTCTTGTGATGAAACTTCCGTTGCAGTTTTAAAAGGGGGGGTAGGGAGGTATTATCTAATATAATATCTTCTCAAATAGAAATTCATAGAAAATTTGGAGGAGTAGTACCAGAAGTAGCTTCTAGAAAGCATATTGAAACTATAAATTTAATAATTCAACAGGCCTTAGATGAAGCAAATATAGGTTTTAAGGATATAGATATAGTAGGGGGGGTAACTCAAGGACCAGGTTTAGTAGGAGCACTCCTAGTAGGTCTATCTTCTGCCAAGGCTATAGCTTACGGCTTAGACAAACCTTTGGTAGGGGGGGTAAATCATATAGAAGGGCATATTTGTGCCAATTATATAGAACACAAGGATTTAGAACCACCTTTTACTTGTCTAATAGTATCGGGAGGTCATAGCTATTTAGTTCAGGCCAATTCTTATACAGATTATGAACTAGTAGGTAGAACTAGGGACGATGCTGCAGGAGAGGCCTTTGATAAAGTAGCCAGAGCATTGGGATTACCTTATCCTGGAGGACCTGTAATAGATAAATTAGCCAAAACTGGGGATAAATCTGCCATAGATTTTCCTAGAGTGTATTTAGAAAAAGATTCCTATGATTTTAGTTTTAGTGGATTAAAAACGGCAGTATTAAATTATTTAAATCAAATGAATCAAAAGAACCAGGATATAGTAGTAGAAAATGTAGCAGCTAGTTTTCAACAGGCGGTTATAGAAGTGTTGGTAGAAAAAGCCATAAGATTAGCAAAGGAAAGAGATTCAGATAAAATAGTATTAGCTGGTGGTGTAGCTGCCAATGAAGGTCTTAGAAATTTAATTAAAACTAGGGGGGGCAGGAAGAAATATGGAAATAT
>JMBX01000332.1_pt1 | contig 12327 bp, 19 predicted proteins | sample 616521 | NCBI WGS metagenome assembly JMBX01 (sample SAMN02727906, study PRJNA239997) | anaerobic digester metagenome | biome: anaerobic digester; isolation source: mesophilic anaerobic digester inoculated with municipal waste water sludge... | place: Germany: Bielefeld University, CeBiTec ...
GAGGGAAGAGGTTCCTTTACTTTTAAGATCATATCAGCTCGTTGCCATATACTATCTGCTTCTAAAATTTCTGCGCCTACATTAGTATAGGATTCATCAGTGAATCCAGAACCAATGCCGGCTTCTGTTTCAATTAGCACTTTATGTCCAGCTCTAATAAGTGCATCAGCTCCTGCAGGGGTTAAAGATACTCGATTTTCTTGGGGGGTTTAATTTCTTTTGGTATTCCGATAATCATATGCATAATCTCCTTATAAATGATAATTATTCCTATTTTATCATAAATAAGGAATATTTGCACTATTTAATAAAAAAACCCTCAAAAAATTTTGAGGGTCCTAATATTTTAATATTTATAAATAGTAGAATCAGTGATATAGTATGCCCCCCCTGATCCTAAGGCCAAATTACCATCTTTATCTCTAATATATGTTGGGTTACCATCAGAGCTTTCTCCAGTTACTCTAACAGTATATCTAGAATTAATCTCCCTATTGTTTATAGATATTCGTAATATGGATTTATCTGAGTCTAAAGCTGTTGAGTAATCATTGTCTCTTAAGATATATCCATCTTCATCTCTGATGATTTCCAAATCTCTCTTATAAAGGGCTGCGCCTATTTCTTCTAAATCCTCAGTAAAAGGTAAATATATAGTATTTGAAGAAGTTCTCAAAGTATTTACATTTTCTTTAACCCTAGGGGCTACTTCATCTAGTATATATACTGTTCCAGGCTCAACTCCTGTATCAATGGAAGTTATCATACTATTTCTATCCTTTATAGTAACTTTTCCATTAGCGATGGAAGTATCGTCATTATAGTTTAGATATAGTAAAACTTCATTAGTACCATCTACTCTAACACTTTCAACGGTTCTACCTGTAATAGAAAAATCTCTTTCATCTGCTTGGACAATTGGCATATTAAATCTAATTTTAACTATATTATCTTCAACTAAAACACCTTGTTTACCAGGTCTATCATTATAGTAGTCTACGGCTTTAGCTTTTCCTGAAGCAGTACCATCAAATTTTAAATTAATTATTAATGGATCTGTATCATTTCCAGATATATCCTTTAAGCCTCTAATATCTATGGCTTTAAGATTTTGACCAATTTTTACCTCTTTACCTGATAGAGTACTTGGCAATATAATAGTTACTGACATTCCATTGTTTCCTGGAGTAATTAGACTTTCATAGGGCAATCGTTGAATTATTCCACCAAAGTCTATATAGTAATTATCATGATTCATAACAGTGCCCATATCCATTTCTTTACTAAATTCTAGCATTACAGTGTTGCCATATCCAGTATGACTTATTATCTTAGGTTTTTGTACATCTTTCATATCTATCTTTGTTTCAAAGGGGATTAAAATATTTCTAATAGGGGGGGTAGTGTCTTCTACTCCTTCAATAGTCAATGTATTTATTCCTATTGGTAGTGGTGAGGATAATAAAATATTAAATTCCCTACCAGAACCTTGGATATCCCTTATATATACGGTTTTGTCATTTCTATCTTTAATGGAATAATTAGCTCTATTTTACCATTTACATTTTACTATAATATACTGTAATAGATTTACCATCATCAGCTACTTTATAACTTACTACTTCTGGACTTGTTTTGTCGATTACAGGTGTAACCTTAATTTCTGTAAGTTTAATTTTATTACCTGAATAATCCACAACATTTTCTATATAAATAGTTGTTTCATTAGTTGATAATCTATTATTTTTAAATTCTAAATAAGCTTTGTTGTTTACAAATTTTACTGTATTTGGGAATCTCTTTATACTTCCATATCTCCAGTAAAAATTATCTTTTCTTTGGGAAACTGGGTCTATATCTTCATCAAATTCAATTATTACTTCTTCTAGTGTAGCTCTTGCATCAACAACAACTGGAGGTGTAGTATCTTTATTACATTAAAATCTATATTTTCATCTATAGCTTTGTATCCAGCATAGTCTTCTATACCTGTTACAGTTAAGGTATGTTGTCCTTCATTTAAAGATGAATTAGAAGAATAATATGTTAGAGTCACCACATTATTATCTAGTTTTACATTCCCATAAAAACTTTTTCCGTCAATTTTAAAGTTTCTTTGAGTGGGCATTTTAATTGGTTCTGAAAAAAACCACCTTTAGGCCCTTATTTCCCAGCTGTACAACATCTAATACATCTGGTGTTGAATTGTCAAAAACACGAAATTCTTTATCTCTAATATCTAATTCTTGACCGTCTACAGATTTAACTCTATAAGCACTTACCTTATAATTACCTTGTTGATTCATTATACCGTTTAATGTAAGTATGATAGTTCTATTATTGTTTTCAAACCTTATGTTTTGAATAGTACCTGCATTAGTTGAGTAATTACTGATAAAGGATGATAATTGAGTATCTACAGCCTGTGTAAATTCAAGGGATATTTCCTTTAAATTATTTGCTGAAACATCAACTAAATCAAAGGCTACCTGTTCTATCTTTAAAGGTTTAAAGTTAGTTTTTTTCATTGTTTCCTTCAAATCTATATTCGTAGCTACCTGACTCTAAATCCTTTATCACATGATTAAAATTTCCGTTTTTATCTAATTCAATGTCTATTAATCTTTCGCCGCTAGAAATTCCAGAAGATGTAGGTCTAATATATAACTTCATTGAATTTGTACCTTCTACTTTACCTTGAAAGGTAACTATATTTCTATCTATGGTTACTTTTGCATCTACTTGAAACAACTCTGGAATATCAAGTCCTAGTACTTCTCCTAAGGTTACAATCATACCTCTTTTATTTTCTCTTAGAGTATTTAGAACCATCATTGCCATTTGTCCCCCCCTAGATAATTTAGACTTAGGGTTAAGATCTAAATTCTTCATTATTCCCATTTTTTTTCAGCCAATTCTGGAACTTTATTCCAATTCTTTGCTTCTTCCCCATATCCTAAAGCTCTAAGAAGTACTGTTTGAAATTCTTGTACAGTTGTATAGCTATTAAATCCAAATTCATCCTTTTCCATTCCTTGGATTAAACCTTCTTCTCTAGCCCATGCTATATATGGGATATAAAACTTTCTTTCTGCATTTAGATCTTTAAAACATTTTTACCTTTAAAAGACTTTGCTATATCTTCTTTTTTATATAATCTAGAGATCATTACTACCATATCTTGTCTCTTTAAATTGCTGTTTAGCATTAGGTTTCCATTTTCATCACCTCTTAGCACATCTAAATTGCTTAGGATTTCTCCTGCTTCGTCATAAATAGACTCTGCAATTACTGGTGCTAATGCTGATAATATTAAAATAAAAACCAATGCTGCTGCCAATAAACGTTTCATTTTATTAACTCTCCTTTCATATTTTACTAATTCAATTATACTATATTAATGTGTATTTTAATATTACAATATAGTTACACTATTGTTAAATACTAAATATTTTACATTGACTTATCTTTTTTTAATGATATAAAATAATGTAGTTAATGGAAAGAGAAGGAGAGGAGTAGTAAGATGCCAACAAATATATTTTGTAACAGGTGGTGTAGTCTCATCATTAGGTAAAGGTATTACAGCGGCTAGTTTAGGTCAATTATTAAAAAGTCGAGGATTAAAAGTTACTATACAAAAGTTTGATCCATATATAAATGTGGACCCAGGAACCATGAGTCCATATCAACATGGAGAAGTATTTGTAACAGATGACGGTGCGGAAACTGATTTAGATTTAGGCCACTATGAAAGATTTATTGATGTCAACTTAAATAAGAATAGCAATGTTACTACAGGTAAAATTTACTGGTCAGTACTTAATAAAGAAAGAAAAAGGGAATATGATGGTAGAACGGTACAAGTTATTCCCCCCCATATTACTAACGAAATTAAAGAGAGAATCATAAGGGCTTCAAAGGAAAGGGAAGTAGATATTGTTATTACTGAGATTGGTGGTACTGTTGGTGATATTGAATCTTTGCCTTTTATTGAAGCAATTAGACAAATCAAATATGATGTAGGCAAAGAAAATGTAATGTATATTCATGTTACACTGGTGCCTTATTTGACTAAAAGTGGAGAACTAAAGACTAAACCAACTCAGCATAGTGTTAAAGAGTTAAGGGGGGGACTAGGTATTCAGCCAGATGTATTGATTTGTAGAACTGAAAGACCTTTAACTGAGGATTTAAAAGATAAAATAGCTTTATTCTGCGATTTAGCTCCTAAAGAAGTAATAGAAAATGCAGATGCAGATTCAATTTATGAGATACCAGTTATGTTGGAGCAAGAAGGATTGGCAAAATTAGTTATAGATCATTTAAATATCCAATGTGAAGAACTTGATTTAAGTCATTGGCAAAATCTTCTAGAAAAGATGGATAATATAAATGGTGAAGTGAATATCGGATTAGTTGGCAAATATATTGAATTAAGAGATGCATATATTTCTGTAGCTGAATCCTTAACCCATGGTGGAATTGAAAATGGAGTAGATGTCAAAATTCATTGGATACAAGCAGAAGATGTAAATGATGAAAATGCAAAGGAAACCTTTAAGGGCATAGATGGTATTTTAGTACCTGGAGGTTTTGGTGATAGAGGACTTAGTGGAAAACTAGCTGCAATTAAATATGCAAGGGAAGAAAATATTCCATTCTTTGGAATTTCCTTAGGTATGCAATTGGCAGTTATTGAATATGCAAGAAATGTACTAGGGTTAGAAGGAGCCAGTGGCACCGAATGGGATCCAGAAACACCTTATCCTATAATAGATTTAATGCCAGAACAAAAAGATTTAGAGGCCATGAATGGAAAAATGAGATTAGGACTTTATCCTTGCAAAATAAGTGATGATACATTGGTTAAAAGTATTTATGAAGAAGAGATAATTTATGAACGTCATAGGCATAAATATGAAGTAAATAATGAATATAGGGATAAACTAGTAGAAAAAGGATTAATTATATCTGGAGTATCACCAGATGAAAGATTAGTTGAGATTATAGAGTTAAAAGACCATCCTTGGTTTGTAGCTGTTAATTTTCATCCTGAATTTAAATCAAGACCTACAAAGGCCCATCCATTATTTAGAGAATTTGTGAAAGTAGCTAAGGCACAACAGACATCAAAGAAAGAAATATAGGTAGTGTGAAATAATAAAAAAAAGAGGCATTTCATAAATAATTAATTATTTATGAAACAGCCTCTTTTCACTATTAATTGTTTACTGAATCTATTCTGATCTAATTGCTTCTAATGCAGATAAATTCATTGCTCTTCTTGCAGGGAAATATCCTGAAACAATACCAATAAATGCTGCAAATCCCATAGATGCTAAGGTTAACCAGAAAGGTATAATAGATATCTTTGTAGCACCTTGGGAACCAATAGCATTACCAAAGGCAGGACCACCTAGTTTATTAATTAGGAAGGATAACAGATATGAAAATCCAACTCCAAAAACTCCACCAGAGAATCCAATAAGTGCAGATTCTAATAAGAATAATCTTTTAATATCCTTAAGTGAAGCTCCTATTACCTTCATTACACCTATTTCCTTAGTCCTTTCATAGATACTCATTATCATGGTATTGGTAATACCAATTGCTGCAACTAATAGGGAAACTGCTCCTATTCCTCCAAGTACAGCTTGGATTAATGCAGCTTGTTTTTTTTACATATTCTAATTGGTCATTCCAGCTATATGCTTCAAAACCCATGTCTTTTATTATATCTTGAACATCTTGTACATTTTTAGCATCATTTACTTTTACATTTACTTGGTCATAACTGGCTTGTTTTTTTCCTGCTAGATTGTGACCTTTGGTTTTCAGCTTTTTCTTTTTCCTTTACTAGCTCTTGTAATTTATTAAGGGGCATATATATTCCATAGCTGGTCTCCCAATTTCCTTCCGTTAATATACCTGCTACTTTTATTTTATATTCCTTATAATTTATTTTATTTTCCCCCCCAGGCATAGAATAGCCATAATTAGGATCTAAAGTAAGGGTCATCCTATCTTTCATTAAATTGACCTTAGGTTCTCGCCAAACCCTTGATTTTGGGTCATAAAAACTATCTTTCATGGAACTACCAAATACTATAGTTAAATCATCAGTATTATTTAGAAGTCTTCCTTCCGCTGCTTCAAATCCAAAGGCTTCCATAGTATCTGGATCAATACCATTAATAGGAGCACTAGATATATATCTTCCATTAATTATTGTTCCATGGGTTTGCAATGTTGGACTTACAGCTTCTACGTTTGTCAGGGCTTTAAAATCTATAACTGCTTTATCATCTAATTCAGGTATCTTTTTTTCCTGGGGGTAGTACCATCATCTCCCCCCCATTTCTTATGGACATTAATAGTAGTTAAGCTTCCCCCCCATTGGGCAATTTGATCTTCGGAGGCTTTACTAAGTCCAAAACCTAGACTAAGCATTACAATAATAGAACTGGTGCCTATTACTACTCCTAATATAGTTAAGAAGGTTCTTAATTTTCTTCTCCACAGATTTTTGATTCCCATTCGAATTAAATCTATACTATTCATCTAAGGATAATTCCTTTTGTTTTTTTTCCTTTTTCTGTATATGACTATGCCGGCAACAATGGCTATAACGGCTATGATAAAGCCCCCAGAAGCCTTTGCTTTTTAATATACCACCTTGTTCTTCTTCCATTGGTGGAAATTCTCCGCCGAAATCATCTTCCATCATTGGCATATCCATAACATTAAGGGAAAATTCTTTTTTTTACTTCTTGTTTTTGACCTGTGGAGTCTTCATAGGTGAATACTACAGCACCATCTAACTCACCTACTTCATTAGGTATTACATAACCTTCAAAAAAAATCACTACTACCACTACTGAAATTACCAACATAGTATTGTCCGTTTTCAGTTTGGAAATCACCTTCAAGCTTTACCATAGTATTATAAAGAGTAACTTTACCAGTATTATAGAATTCCAAAGAAATAGGTGAAGATTGACCAACAAATGCTTCAGGATAAAAATTAATTTCACCAACATCTAATTTAGACTGTTGTACCACTGGCACACCTATTAATTCTATATCTTTAAGTTCATTACCATCATTGTCTTCATATTCAAAGTTTGCTGTAATAGTGTGGGTTTTAGCAATGGCATCTGGAATAGCAAACATTGTTATGGTTTTATGGACTCTTCCCTTTGGAGGAATAGAGTCTATATAAAATGTATTTGAACTATCTACAGGAGTAAAGGCAGAAGTATTTCCTTTGTTTTCACTGTCATTAGAACCAGGTTCAGCTGTTAAAAATATTTTTATATTTTTAACGGTTTTAGTGCTATTTGTGTTGTAAAAGGACAAATTCATCTTAAAGTTTTCTCCAGCTTTAACTAGCTGTGGTTCAAAGCTATACTTGTCTATAATTAATTTAGGTTTGCCCTTAGTAGAATCACCATCTTTAGACTTGTTTACCACATTCATACCAACATATTGATTTACTGTATGCTTGTATTCTTCATCTTGGTTAAATTCGTCTTCGTATTCCACTATTATATTAATAGGATAATTTCTAGATATTGCATCTTCCGTAGGAGAAAATAAGAATGTTAGAGATTCAGATTCTCCAGCAGGTATACTATTGATTTTAACAATACTAGTTGATTTAGGTACTATAGCAGGGTCAGAGCTTTCAGGTCTTACAATTACATTTACAGCATCTGAATCGCTATTATTCTTTAAGTCAAAAGTAAGTTCAAAGTTTTATTAGGAACTATGGCAGAAGTAGGGTAGTTTAAGTTTTCAATTAATAAATTGGAATCATAACTTCCAGTTCCACCAACGGTTAAATAAATTTTTTTGTTTTTCTTCAAATTCACCATACTTAAACACTACTTCTAATTCATGGGAACCTCTTTTTATATTATTGGCAGCTTTTAAATCAAAATTAATGCCTGATACAGCATTGCCTGGAACTCTTTTTACATATCCTAAATCAGAACCAGAACCAATATAAAAGCCTTCTTTATTGTTTAATCCTTCTAATCTAATACTTATGTCCTTTGCATCTAAGGTACCTTTGTTTTCAAATAAAATATTTAATTCTACATTTTGCCCTGGACTAATGATTTCAGGATTTGTAGAAACTTTAGATATTAAAAGTTTTGGTAAAGTGCTTTTCCTGTAACTCTTATATAAATTATTTCTTCATGGGAACCAGATATTTTAGTAACTTTACCTGTAGAATCTGAACTATTCTCAGAATAATAATTATATTTAATCATTAATTTTACAGGATAGTTTCCAGGTTTTGCATCTGTTGAAGTTGTAACATCTAATTTTACAGGTACTTTTTTTTATTTCCTGTTACATCACCAACAGATATGGAGTTAGTTAAACTGTTAGATGTAAAAGGCTCTTCAAATACAGGTGTTACTGTAACATCATATGCACCTCCACCTGAATTTTTTTAAATAAAATTGAATAGATTTAGAACTACCTGGATCTACTGATGGTATATCCATACTATCAATACTTAAAACAGGCTCATATATAGATATAGTATTAGCCAAGGCCGTTATAGGTATCATGGTTACGATTAATAATAAAGTCAAAATGCTACAAATAAATCTTTTCATTTTACATTGTTTCCCCCCTCTATTAAGTTTTTGTTTTCTTCGATTTTTTTCAATGGTTCCATCTCTAAGATGTACAACCCTATGGGCATAAACAGATATTTCTGTATCATGGGTTACTATTACTAGAGTTTGGTCTAGCTCCTTTGCCATACCTGTAATTAAATCCATTACTTCAAAGGTAGTTTTAGTATCTAGATTTCCAGTAGGTTCATCGGCAAAACTATCCTTGGATTACCTACAAAAGCTCTAGCAATACTAACTCTTTGTTGTTGACCACCACTCATTTCTGAGGGCTTATGATGAAGTCTATTGCCTAATCCCACATTTTTAAGCATATTTATGGCCATTTTGTTTCTTTTTGCCCTTGGAACTCCTTTAAAGGTAAGACCTAAGCTTACGTTTTCTAAAGCAGACAGAGTAGGAATAAGATTATATGATTGGAAAACAAAACCTACATTTAATTGTCTAAACTTAGTCACATCTTTTTCACTCATTTTTTTCTAAATGGTGATTGCTAATTATGATTTCACCTTTAGTAGGTTTCTCCAAGCCAGCCATCATATTTAACAAAGTACTTTTACCAGAGCCAGATGTACCTAGTAAACATATAAACTCCCTATCTGCAATGGATAAGTTGATATCATTTAGGGCAATAATCTTTTCGTCACCCATCCTATATACTTTTCTTAAGTTTTTTTAATACGATTAAATCCTTCAAAAATTAGAACACCTCCTCAATAGGACTTTACACTTTATTCTAACATAGAAATATTATCTAAATGGTTACAATATGATTAAGATTTGACAATTTTCAAATACTATGTTTAAACAATTGTATCATAGTAATGAACTTAATATGATTACAATTTCGTAAGGTTCATTATAATGAAGAAACTTATATTAGATGGAGTCTTAAAATTGTAAGTCAGCAGATAAAACTTATTATGGAGAATAGAGCCTGTCTATGTTATAATAAAAGCAAGATTTAGTTGGAATATACTATTATTAGTTTAAGATTTTTTTTAAACATTATTAAATAGTGGTATAATAAGATTAATAATAAAATTGGAAGGTGATTATAATGTTAATGACAGGTAAGGAGTTATTATTAGATGCACAAAAAAAACAGATATGCAGTAGGTGCATTTAATGTTAATAATATGGAGATTATTCAAGCCATTATAAATGCTGCAGAAGAACTAGAATCTCCAGTTATTCTTCAAGCAAGTCAAGGTGGACTTAAATATGCAGGAGTTGAATATATAGCTGCTTTAGGTAAACTAGCTGGTAGAAAAGCTAATGTTCCTGTAGCCCTTCATTTAGACCATGGTACAGATTTTGAACAAGTAATGCAATGTATTAGACATGGTTTTACATCAGTGATGATTGATGGCTCTAGGTTTCCATTAGAAGAAAATATTGCATTTACTAAAAGAGTAGTAGAAATAGCTCATTCAGTTGGAGTAACTGTAGAGGCTGAATTAGGTAAAATAGGTGGAACAGAGGATCATATTACTGTAAGTGAAAAAGATGCTACCTTTACAGATCCTGAAGAAGCTAGAATTTTTGTTGAAGAAACAGGAGTAGACTATTTAGCCATAGCTGTAGGTACGGCCCATGGAGTTTATAAAGGAGAGCCTAAGTTAGATTACGATAGAATTAAAGCTATTAGAGAAGTAGTAGATATTCCTCTAGTATTACATGGCTCAAGTGGAGTGCCTTCAGAAAGTTTACAAAAAGCTATTTCCCTTGGAATTTGTAAAATAAATATTGATACAGATATTAGAGCTTCCTTTGCTCAAGCTGTAAAGGAATTTGTAAAAAAAACAATCCAGATGAAATAGATCCAAGAAAGATTTTATCACCAGCAACAAAGGCTATGACAGAAACTATAAAAGAAAAAAAATGCGTATATTTGGCTCAGCAGGAAGGGCTTAGAAGCAGTGAACTGTGAATTATAACAGGGGGGGGTGGGTTAATGAAATTATTTATCGATACTGCTAATATTGATGAAATAAGAGAGATTAACGATTGGGGGGGAGTTATTTGTGGAGTAACGACTAATCCTAGTTTAATTGCTAAAGAGGGAAGAGAATTTAAAGAAGTTGTCAAAGAAATAACGGAAATTGTAGATGGCCCCCCCATTAGTGCAGAAGTTATTTCCTTAGAAAAAGAAGGAATGCTTAAGGAAGCAAGGGAATTAGCTAAAATACATCCAAATATTATTATCAAAATCCCTATGACAAAGGAAGGTTTAAAAGCTGTTAAAGTATTGTCAGAAGAAGGAATAAAGACTAATGTAACATTGATTTTTCAGCTAATCAAGCTTTACTTGCTGCACGGGCAGGGGCAACCTATGTTAGTCCTTTTGTAGGTAGATTAGATGATATTAGTAACGAAGGATTATATATTATAGAAGATATCGTTGGAATTTTCGACTTACACAATATTGATACTGAAATAATAGCTGCAAGTATTAGGCATCCTGTTCATGTTTTAGATGCTGCTAAGGCAGGAGCTCACATATCTACTATACCTTATAAAGTCTTCATGCAAATGTTGGAGCATCCCCCCCTTACAAATATTGGAATAGAAAAATTTTTAAAGGATTGGAATAGTCTATAGGGAAACCCTATAGCTATTCTATTTTCACGCTTATCAGATATATTTCCTAAAAATGCTTATATAAAGAATAGAAAAGTTGGTATTTATAATAAAATAGGAGGTTGGTTTAATGGATAGAAATTTGCCTGTAAATTTAGGAAGAGTTACAGAAGCTGCTGCTTTGGCCAGTGCCAAGTTTTTAGGTAGGGGGGAGATAAAAATGAAGCGGATCAAGCTGCTGTAGATGCTATGAGAAGAATGTTTGATACTATAGATATTGATGGAACTGTAGTAATAGGTGAAGGAGAATTAGATGAGGCACCTATGCTATATATTGGTGAACAAATAGGGACTGCAGGGGGGGTAGATGGTTTAAAGGTAGATATTGCAGTGGATCCTTTAGATGGAACTGTTTCTGTAGCCAATGGACTTCCAAATGCAATTTCCGTAGTTGCTGTAGCACCAAAGGGATGTCTATTACATGCACCAGATACTTATATGAATAAAATAGCAGTAGGACCTAAGGCTAGGGGGAGTTATTGACATACATAAATCAGTGGAAGAAAATATTAAAAATGTAGCTAAAGCATTAAAGAAAGATGTAAGTGATATTACTGTAGTTGTTATAGATAGACCAAGACATGTAGAGTTAGTAAAAGAGATTCGTGATGCTGGAGCTAGAATCAAAATGATTAGTGATGGTGATGTATTAGGTGCCATATCTACATGTTTTGAATATACAGGAGTAGATATATTAATGGGAATAGGTGGAGCACCAGAGGGAGTTATTGCAGCTGCAGCTCTTAAATGTATAGGTGGAGAATTACAAGGACAATTAATGCCAGCAACGGAAGAGCAAAGAGAAAGATGCATAAAAATGGGTGCGGATTTAAATAAGGTATATTATACAGATGATTTGGCTAAAGGGGGGGATCAAATGGTCTTTGCAGCAACAGGAGTATCCTATGGGGGGGAATTATTACAAGGTGTTAAATATATGGAAAACAATATGGCTACAACTCATACACTTATTTTAAGAGCTGAAACAGGGACAATTAGGTTTATAGAATCCATACATCAATTAGAT
>JMBX01000333.1_pt1 | contig 12324 bp, 21 predicted proteins | sample 616521 | NCBI WGS metagenome assembly JMBX01 (sample SAMN02727906, study PRJNA239997) | anaerobic digester metagenome | biome: anaerobic digester; isolation source: mesophilic anaerobic digester inoculated with municipal waste water sludge... | place: Germany: Bielefeld University, CeBiTec ...
ATGAAATATTGAGTCCCGTCTCTGTCTTTATACTCATTGATGATAGCGAAAGTTGGACTTGTAACAGTCTCCCTTACCCCCCCAAGTTCCTCGCAGACTGCTTTAATAAATGTTGTTTTCCCTGCACCCATGCTCCCATAAAAAGCAAAGACCTTGTCATCACCCATATTCGCGATGAATTCACGTGCAGCAGATCCTATTTTTGTTAAATCATTTATTTTTATATCCATATAATTAAAACTATTTACTTTGACCGGAGCAACAATTGCATATATTTAAACTGAACTATCTGGGAGAAAGTGTGACAAAAGGCACTAGCATCTCTTCAAGGGAAATTCCGCCATGCTGGAACGTATTCCCGTAAAAAGACGCATAATGATTGTAGTTGTTTGGATATACAAAAAAATCATCGTTCTGCGCAAAAATATATCTGGTAGTGATGTCGGGAGACGGCAACCCGAAATTTTCAGGATGAATAATATCGAACACCCTCTTTGGATCGTAGGCCAGATTTCTGCCCAGCTTGTAACGGAGGTTGACATTGGTTTCTCTGTCACCGATTACCTTTACCCCATTTTAACACGTATGGCGCCATGGTCGGTAGTAAGCACTGCCCTGTAACCTTTCCGCGATATATCTTTAAACAACTTCAGAAGCGGTGAATGCAAAAACCATGTTTTTGTGAGTGAACGGTATGCAGACTCATCTGGTGAGAGTTCCCGAATCATTTTTGACTCTGTTCTCGAGTGTGCAAGCATATCAATAAAGTTGAATACTGCAATATTCAGGCTCTTGCTCTCAAGTTCCGAAAAACGGGCGTTCAGTTTTTCTCCCTCCAGGTTGGTATTCACCTTGTGATATGAAAACTTAACATCACGCCCCGACCTGAGTAAATGTTCATGGATGAGTCGCTCCTCCATCATATTTTACCTTCTTGATCAGTTTCGTCAATCCACATTTCCGGATATGTTTCCGAAATTTGTTTTGGCATCAACCCTGAAAAAAAATGGCATTCCTTGCATAAGGAGTTGCTGTTGGCAGAATACTGAAGTAAAGAGTCTCATTGCATGAGAAGTACTCACTGACAATATCTTTAATTGACTGCCACTGATCGAAACGAAAATTATCGATAAGAATAAAAAAGAGTTTTCGTTTTTTTTCTAAAATCGGGAAAACAAATTTCTCGAAAAGGCCATGGCTCATCACGGGACGCGAAGTACAGTTTATCATCCACTCTCCATATCTTTTCCTTACAAACTTAGCAAATAGCCTTCCTGCTTCTGCCTTCTGTGCAAAAGCATCTCTTTCATCGGGCTCTGTATTTGGTCAAGGACCATTTCCCAATAAACCAGCTCTTTATAAACAGAGATCCAATCGTTGGGCAAGCGGCTACTTCCAATTTCAACACTCAGCTGATTATATCTATCACGATAATTACCAGTCGCTGCTTTTGAAATAAGTTCTTTTTTTTATCTAAGATTTTTTTTAATAGCCATCAGCACCTGGTTAGGATTAACCGGTTTTATCAGATAGTCGGTAATTTTGCTGCTGATCGCCTGATCCATTATGCCTTCATCTTCACTTTTGGTTATCATTACTACAGGCATATCAGGCTGCAATGCATGAATTCCTGCAAGTGTTTCCAATCCCGACAACCCAGGCATATGTTCATCAAGAAAAACAATATCAAAAAAAATGTGTGCGGCACAACTCAAGTGCCTCACGCCCATTATTTACGCATTTCATCAGGTACCCCCCCTTCTCTTCCAGAAAAAGAACATATGGTTTCAACAGGTCTATCTCATCATCCACCCAGAGAAACTGCGCCTTATCCATCTTTTAATTGTCTTGTAATTGTTTTAGATAATTAAACAAATGTATCTATTTATACTGTATCACACAATATTTTTTTACTTTTTTTTAGGAACATATATGTATCCTGATGCAGCAATTTTGTAACTGCTATTCAGATGTATATATTTCTTGTTATTTTTATTGGTTTATGCTGATTATATGCATAAAAAGTGTATTTTTGTAGAAACTGGTATCTATATCAATAACTTAAAACCTGAAGAAGTTGAATTACAATTACCGGGTGAAATATTATTCGGAGTACATGAAGACAATTAATACTACTAAAAAAAACAGAATATATGACAGCATCAACAAAAGCAGGGCATTATATTGACCTGGAAGAGAAATACGGAGCACATAACTACAACCCGCTGCCGGTAGTTCTCTCGCGCGGAAAAGGCTGTTACCTATGGGATGTGAACGGGAAGAGGTATTACGATTTCCTTTCGGCCTACTCTGCCGTGAACCAGGGACACTGCCATCCAAAAATTGTGAGGGCACTAAAGGAGCAGGCCAGGACACTTTGTCTTACATCACGTGCATTTTATAACGACTGTCTGGGACCATACGAAGAGTATATTCACAATTATTTCGGATATGACAAGGTTTTGCCAATGAACACCGGCGCAGAAGGAGTGGAAACCTCACTAAAGCTGGCTCGTAAATGGGGGGTTACCTGAAAAAGGAATCCCTGAAAACGAGGCAATAATAGTGGTTTGTGAAGGAAACTTTCACGGAAGGACCATAACTATCATCTCCGCCAGCACCGATAAGGATGCTCGTGCAGATTATGGACCCTACACCCCCGGAATTGAAATTATTCCATACAATGATCCGCAAGCACTTGCTTCGATATTGGAAGCAAAAGGCAACCTCATAGCCGGATTTCTGGTAGAACCAATACAGGGTGAAGCAGGTGTAAATGTACCTGATGAAGGATATTTGAAGGCTTGTTACGAACTGTGTGAAAAACACAACGTCCTTTTCATTGCCGATGAGGTTCAGACAGGCATTGCCCGTACAGGTGAAAACTATGTTGCGACCATGAAGGGTGCGTCCCGATATTGTGATCCTGGGCAAAGCAATTTCTGGAGGGGTGCTGCCTGTTTCTGCTGTACTCGCCGACGATGAGATTATGCTTACTATCCGTCCCGGCCAGCACGGTTCTACATTTGGCGGTTTTCCATTGGCATGCAAAGTTGCTAAGGCCGCGCTGGAGGTAGTCAGAGAAGAAAATCTTGCAGAGAAGGCTGCTCTTCTGGGTGGCATATTCCGTGAGGAGATGGAGAAAATACACAGTCCGTTTATAAAACAAATACGTGGAAAGGGTTTGCTGAATGCCATTGTTATAGAACCTCACAACGGCAAAGAGGCATGGGATATATGCCTTAAGATGGCCGGGAACGGATTGCTGGCAAAACCTACCCATCGCCACATCATCCGTTTGCCCCTCCGCTGGTAATCAAGGAAAAGAGTTGAGAAAGGCAATTGAGATCATTAGAAAATCAATCAAAGCTATGGAATAATATTTTTCCGGCAGTTTGATTTAAGAGCGATATCACTTGTTTTTAAACAGCTGAAGTAAAATTAAATCGAAATGAGTCAGATTAAAATTCGGTAGTTTTATGCAGACAACTTCCAAAATATTAATGGTACGCCCTGCACGTTTTGCATATAATGAGCAGACTGCCGGGAACAATTATTTTCAACATAAATCAGATTCTGATTCAATTGCAGATACAGCATTAAAAGAGTTCGATGCACTTGTGAGTATGCTCCGCGGTAAAGATATTGATGTGACTGTTGTTCAGGACACACTTGACCCGTGGACGCCCGATTCTATATTCCCAAACAACTGGTTTTCATCACACATAACCGGAGAGCTTGTGCTTTATCCAATGTTTGCAGAAAACCGGAGGTTGGAAAGGAAACCCGAGGTGATGAACCTGCTTCGCCGGAAGATGGATCACCGCAAAGTGGTGGATCTTACACACTGGGAAAATGAGGGTGAGTTCCTGGAGGGTACGGGTAGCATGATTTCGACCGTTACAAACGGATAGTATACTGTTGCCGCTCAAAACGTACATCGGAAAAAGTTCTGGCTGATTTTTGTTCACTTATGAATTATGATGCCGTTGTTTTTGATGCAATAGATAAAAAAAAGGCAATCCGGTCTATCATACAAACGTGATGATGTCGGTGGGGGACACAGATAGCAGTGGTGTCACTTGAATCCATCAGAGAGGAGAAAGAACGCAGCAAGGTTATCTCCAGCCTTGTTTCTTCTGGAAAATTATCGTGAACATTTCGTTGGATCAGGTTGCACATTTTGCCGGTAACATGCTTGAGCTAAAAAGCCGGGGGGGCGGACATCCGGTCATGGTGATGTCTTCATCGGCACGTGGTGTGCTGACAACGGCACAGGAAACCATCATCTCTACGTACAATTCAATTGTTTCGGCAGATCTTACAACTATTGAGACAAATGGTGGCGGCTCCGCACGCTGTATGATTGCAGAAATATTTCACTAAAGTTAGATATTTGCTCACCATGGCATAATATAAGTAAACTTATCTTCTGCTCATACGGCTTAACGCAAATAGTTCACTAAAGTTAGACTATTTCTCGCTATGGCATAGTCCAAATAAATTTGTCCTCTGCTCATTTAGCTTAACGAAATAGTTCACTAAAGTTAGATATTCCAATTTTTTTATTTACTTTGTGTAAATATGATTTCCTCAACTAAATTAATCAAAAAAACTATGTCATTTAAATCAGAACTCAAAGAATTTTTAATGCGCGGCAGTGTTGTGGACATGGCCGTGGGAATTGTAATTGGCGGGGGGGCATTCGGGAAGATAGTTACTTCTTTCGTGAACGACATTTTAATGCCGCCTATCGCTTTAATCACTGACCAGGGACAATTCACAGACCTCAAGCTTGTTTTAAGACAGGCGGTAATGGAGGAACCGAGGTGATTTCACCTGCTGTTACATGGAATTACGGAGCTTCATTCAGGCAGTAGTCGACTTCCTTATAATCGGCACATCAATCTTCCTCGTTATCAAAGGTATGAACTCACTTAAACGCAAAAAAGAGGAAGAGCCTGTACCTGAAGCTCCGGCAGAACCGACAAAAGAAGAGTCATTGCTGACAGAAATCCGGGATTTGTTGAAAAACAAATAAGATTGTTGTCACCGGAGTGTAGAAAAGTAAGGTGTTGCTAAACAACATGCTTGCAAATGTTTTAAACCATGCAATGTTCAGTTGAAGGATAACGGGTTGCTTAAACAGCCCGTTATTTTAATATTAACCGGGTATGTAAACCATTTGCAAACAAGAATATGTTTAACAGATAGTTCAAATAAATTTAATCGACAGCCATACCACGGGAAACCTTATCTGTTTGGGCGTTCCGGTGAACCTCACCTGGAGATTTACATTGTGTAAATTATGGAATAAAAGAGGTGAGGTTATAACAAAACAGGTTATGCGATATGTTTTGTGGCTATTGACAAGCATAGAACTGAAAACTATTATTGAAAAATAATTCCTGTTTTTGTAACCGCACGGGTGAAGTTGCAGTCATATCAATGTAAACAAAGTAAAATCTTTAAAACTATTTGAATTATGGAAGATTTAATTGCTATTATTGCTATAGTTTGTATCTTTGGCCTGCCGGTTATTGCCGGTATAATCCTGGGAATGAGAGCTATCAAAAGTCGGAATGATGAACGGATGGGATTAATTAATCAGGGAATTATTCCTCCCCGACACTCCAAAAAAAGAAAGCAGCCCCCCCAACAGGCTCGTGTCACTCAGGAACGGGATTGTGCTTGTTGCTCTTGGAATAGGGATAATTGTCGGATTCCTATGCTCAGAATACCTGGCAATCGGAGAAGGGAATGAGTTCTGGGTAACTGGTGCCAGTGTGGTTTTCTTTCTCGGGATAGGTTATCTGATCTATTTCCTGGTAACTCAAAAATGCCGCTTACGCAGCAAAAAGAGGAAACAGAACAGGAATAAAATCAGTTTGGATGAACGAGAATCAGCGTATACAACAGGTGCTTTCGGGAAACACTTCCGCGTTCGCATACTTTGTCGAGACCTATCAGGTTATGGCGATCACCATAGCCTATCGGATCTGCGGTAATATACAGGATGCGGAAGATGTTGTGCAGGAAAGTTATGTAAAGGCATTCAGGAATCTGCGCAGTTTTCGCTCCGACAGCAAATTTTCCACATGGTTGTATCGTATAGTTTACAATACTGCTATTACGCATACAAAGACACAAATGTGGATAGGTGTCAGAGAGGCAGGGATCGAAGATGCGTCTCATCTGGCTGATAATACACTGGAAATGAACATGGATGAAAAGGAAAGGAAAGAGATTGTTGCAGACGTAATGCAGAAAATGCCTAAGGGAGATGCGCTTTTACTAACGCTTTACTATATGGAGGACAATCCAGTAAAAGAGATTGCTAAAATAACAGGTTTAAACGAACCGAACGTCAAGGTGAAACTGTTCAGGGCAAGGAAACTTTTCAAGGAGATGGTTGTTTCGAGTTATGGAATGCAGGTTACAGGTTCATAAAATGATAATAATGATGGAGAAATACAGTAATCAAAAAGAAGACGAAAAAAAATTCGTCAAATGTTGTTATCCGTAAAATGGATGCACCGGAAACCTGAAGCATCGCATAATGCAGCAGATAGAGACCGAGAAGGCACTTACACCACAGAAAATAAAAGCGAAAAAAGAGACTGGCAGTGTATTGATAGAGCTGGGTACTATCTTTGGCACCATGTATGCCGTATTGGCGGCAATGATTGCCGGGGGGGTATATTTCCTTTTTGGCAAGGAATTTCTGTTTTCAGCACAATTTTTAGGAGCGGTGATCCTGGTTGCCTCAATATTCAGCCTGTTATGGCTTATATCGCGCTTAGATGCCCATATAAGGGAAAAAAACGGGTGTTATCAAAAGAGAATAGATCAAAATTAATCACTTTCTGCTTAACTGCCCTACATTACTGCCAACGCCTCTTAATAATCCGTTATAGCGGTTATCATCTGAAATAATCTTCAATCCTTCCAGAAAGATATCATTTTCTTCGTTGATAATCCTAAAAAGGCCGATGAGTCAAACAGGTCTCTAGCCATCAGTGCCTTAAACTGAACAAAAATCAAAGGGCGGGAGGTAGTGAACTCATCATCGTTCCACTCAACATTTTCTTCTTTAGCAATATTTTTCAACCTTCCCACCACCTCGTCAGATATAATGTATCCTTTGTTAAAAGAAAGCACATCTGGATATTTCTGCAACAACACTTCACGTTTAATGTCCACCTCAGAGATAGCAGCCCTGTTGATAATTCCTTTCGCATTAAGGTTCGCATGAAACATTGTTCCTGAAGTAGTATCCATGGGCACAAAATAATCCGGCATTATCCTCCTCCACCGTATACAGTACGTTTATTCACCAGTGTTGTATATCTGAGAGAGTCGGGAAAGCGAATGCTGTCTGCAACAAAAAGTTCACCGTGATTGTAACGATTCACAAAATCACGGTTATAGGCATCAATGTTTCCCGTTTCATACGGTTTCTGAATACTTCTTCCTGTAGGGGTATAATATCTTGCAACTGTAAGTCGTATCATAGTACCGTCAGGTAGAGGCAGCTGGCGTTGTACCAGGCCTTTACCAAAAGTCCTTCTCCCCCCACTACCACACCTCTGTCCCAATCCTGAATGGCTCCGGCGAGGATCTCACTTGCTGATGCCGATGCCCCCCCGTTAACCAGTACCACCAGCTTACCTCCCTTCAATTCATCGTTGCCGGAAGCGTTCATTGTAAAACGGGGCTGGTTCTTTCCTTCGGTATAAACTATCAGTTTATTCTCGCCCAGGAACTCATCAGCTATCTCATTAGCAGTTTGCAGTATACCTCCGCCGTTATCGGTAAGATCGAGAATAAGATGCTTCATCCTTTGATCTCAACTCTCTTTCTGCCATTTTGAACTCAGTTCCTGAGGTAACACCAAACCTGCTGAGACGGATGTACCCCCCCACATTGTGTGTAACCATGTAGGAAGCATCGATACTTGTGATAGGGATTTATCCCTTACGATACGAAACTCCATTAACCCGGGAACACCCCTGCGCTGAATCTTTACGTTGACAACTGTCCCTTTAGGGCCGCGAAGGCGCTTCACCACTTCCTGATTACCCATTTTCACGCCGGCAATAGTGGTGTCATTCACCTGAATGATTTTATCTCCCGGGAGGATACCTACCTTCTGTGACGGGCCACCTGAAATCACCTCCATCACGTAAAGGGTATCAGTAAGCATATTGAACGATATGCCTATTCCGTTGAAGTTCCCTTGTAAGGGTTCATTCATAGCCAGCACCTCCTCTTCGTTAAGGTACGACGAGTGGGGGTCGAGCTCTGCAAGCATTGCGCGTATTGCTGCTTCGGCAAGTTTTTTTGAATCTACATCATCAACATACAAGCTTTTTATAAGTTGAATTGTTCTTTCCAGTTTTACCCCCCCATCGGGTGATGGCCTGAATTGCGCAAATAAGTTACCCCCCCAAGCAAGGAGTACGCTTAGGGCAGTAATAATTATCTGTTTATACATCTTTTCTTTTTTTGAAGATCAAATCTTCATCCCTTTTGGAATAAAGCAGCTGACATCATGGCCGTAACGCAGCAGTTCCCTTACGTGTGAGGAACTGACGTGTGTTAAAGCGGGTTCAGTGAATAATACAAACGTTTCTATTCCCGAAATAGTTCGGTTCATATCGGCAATTGTTTTCTCGTACTCGAAATCCACTACCGACCTTATACCACGCAGAATGTACCGTGCTCCAGTTTCCGGGCGAATTCGATTGTTAGCGAGTCGTAGCTTTCAACTTACACGGGGTTCGGTTTTATTATAACTCGCGAATCATTTCAAGACGTTTGTCCAAAGTAAAAAATGAGCTTTTTGATTCATTGACTCCTATCGCGATTACAATTTCGTCCATTAAAGACAATCCGCGGCGTACCAGCGACTCATGGCCAGTTGTGAATGGGTCAAAAGTGCCTGGAAAAACAGCAATCCGTTTATCGGGTACAGTTGTTTGGAACATTCTACTATTTTAGTATTGCTATAATATTAATAATGGACAAACTAAGCCACCTCATCCTCTTCCACAACCAAATTCTCTATAATAAACGATTGGCGTTCGGGAGTATTCTTACCCATGTAAAATTCAAGCAGTTCCTTAAGAAGGTCCTCTTTGCGCATGGTCACCCTATCGAGGCGAATATCTTCTCCAATGAAATTACGGAACTCTTCGGGAGATATCTCTCCCAAACCTTTGAAACGGGTTATCTCCGGGTTAGGGCCTAGCTCCTCAATTGCGCTGAGCCGTTCCTCTTCGGTATAGCAATAGAGAGTTTTCTTCTTGTTACGAACACGGAAAAGTGGTGTCTGTAAAATATAAACATGCCCCCCCTTTTTAATTAGGTCGGGGAAAAATTGCAGAAAAAAAGTAAGCAGCAACAGCCTGATGTGCATACCGTCGGTATCGGCATCGGTTGCAATAATCACTTTGTTGTACCGCAGCCCATCCATGTTTTCTTCAATATTGAGTGCTGCCTGCAGCAGATTGAACTCTTCGTTCTCATAGACAATTTTCTTTGTCAGCCCGAAACTGTTAAGAGGCTTCCCGCGAAGGCTGAACACAGCCTGGAGATTGGGATCGCGACTCTTGGTGATGGAGCCACTTGCAGAATCTCCCTCAGTAATGAAGATACTTGATTTTTCCCGGTCATCACCTTTAGCATCGTTGTAATGGATTCGGCAATCGCGTAATTTTTTTTGTTGTGAAGATTGGCCTTTTTAGCTCGCTCCTTCGCAAGCTTGGTTACACCGGCAATTGCCTTACGTTCCTTTTCGGAGTCTAGAATCTTTTTCTGCAGCACATCCACCATATCAGGATTCTTGTGCAGATAGTTATCCAACTCTTGCTTTAGAAAATCGTTTATATGCTTGCTCACTGAGATACCGTTAGGTCCCATTCTCTTTTGAACCAAGCTTGGTCTTTGTCTGAGATTCAAAACCGGCTCTTCCACTTTTATGCTGATAGCTGCAACTATGCCATTACGAATATCGGAGTACTCAAAATTCCGGTTATAAAACTCCTTGATCACACGTGCTACAGCTTCACGAAAGGCTGTCAGATGGGTCCCTCCCTGTGTGGTATGCTGCCCGTTTACAAAAGAATAATACTCCTCTCCGTACTGGTTGGTGTGAGTGATCGCTACCTCAATATCATCGCCGAAAAGATGAATAATGGGATAGAGTTCATCAGAAGTTAGATTTTCATTCAACAGATCTTCAAGTCCGTTTTTCGACGAGTATTTTTACCATTAAAAACAATGGTTAAACCTATGTTCAGAAATACATAATTTTAAGCAGCGGTTCAATATGCTCATCCCGGTAGTAATACTCACCAAAGATCTCTCTGTCGGGTGTAAACTCTACATGAGTACCGTTCTGATTTGCACTGCTCTCTATGTCCCCCCTTCATGCGAGAGTACACCTTGCTGGAATTCCACAACTTTTGATTTCCCGTCACGCGAGCTTACCATAAGAAATGAAGATGAAAGTGCGTTTACTGCCTTTATCCCCCCCACCCCCCCATTGAGCCCTACTGACTTTTAAATGCTTTGGAGTCGTACTTGGCACCGGTATTCATCTTGGAGCATACATCCTCAACCTTTCCCAGGGGAACACCCCCCCTGCCGTAGTCTCGTACTGTAACTTTATCGCCTCGACACCCACCTCGATAGTCTTGCCAAAACCCATCATATACTCATCTATTGAGTTATCAAGTACCTCTTTCAGCAACACGTATATACCATCATCGGAAGATGAACCATCTCCCAGTTTTCCGATATACATACCCGGGCGGCGGCGTATATGTTCCTGCCACTCCAGAGTAACAATATTCTCTTCTTGATAGTTATTTTGAAGTATCTGTAATTCTCTTTCTGTTTCGTTCACTTTTTATTAATTCCTCTATAAATTTTTTTATAAAAGCTCTGCGCCTTTTTGTCTGTTTAGCTTCAAGGTCGTCCCACAATGATTGTACTCTGCTGTTCAGTTCCAGTTCTGGATTGCTCTCTGCATATTCAAAACCCAATTGAATGGCAGCAGGGATAAACTCATTGAATAACAAAGCATTTACTCCTTTGCCTTGGTATTCAGGATCAACAGCTACCAGCAACAGATCCAATACATTGTTCCCTTTTCCCTTTAAAGCTTTATACAGATGATACCATCCTGTAGGGACAAACCGCCCCCCCTTGCTTTCTGTAAAGCTTTGGCAATACTTGGCAGGCCTATTCCCACACCAATCAACTTATTGTCTTCCTGCCTTATTACTAGGGTCAGAAATTCCAGACGAAGCATTGGAATGTACATATCCACGTAATAATCGATCTGTCTCTCGGAGAGCTCTACAAAGCCATACAAATCTTTATATGCGCGATTGATTAATTTAAAAATATCTCATTGCATAAGGAATTACATCCTTTTTACTCTTGGAGATGTTTACAGCCAAGCCTGAACGTTTTTTTTACTATCTCAGTTGCACGGATAAACCGTTCAGGCATCTCTTTAGGATAGTGATGAGATACTCCACCCAGTCCTGATCCTTAACATAGCCCATCCTTGCCATATGATCCACATAGTAGGGATAGTTATAAATGGTGGACAAAGTGCTCATCTGATCGAACCCCCCCTCAACGAGCATACCCTCATGATCGAGATCGGTAAAACCCAGCGGCCCGTGAATTTTCTCCATGCCTCTGGAACGTGCCCAACTCTCAGCTGCGCCAAAAAGTGCGTCAACTACTTCACTGTCATCAATAAAATCAACAAAACCGAAACGGGCATTCCTCTCATTCCATATCTCATTCGCTTTGAAATTGATAATTACAGCAATCCGTCCCACTATCTCTTCATCGCGGTAAGCAAGAAAATATGATGCATCGCAATGATCAAATGCAGGATTCTTGGTTCTGCTGAGCGTATCTCTCTCATCATAAACTAGTGGAGGAACAAAATATTCATTGCTCTCATAGAGATCGATGCCGAAATGGATGAACTTCCTTAAATCATCCTTCGTAGTGACTTTATTGATTATGACTGACATTTTTTAAATTCTTTTTTTATTTCCTTACTTCGCAACTTACTTACAACTGTTTTAACATTGACACAAAGATAATGATTTTTTTTGTTTATCAATAAACAGGTAATTTATTCTTTCACTTTCTCCTTATAGAATTCCCATCTACCAATTACATTCCTTACATAATTTACTGTTTCATCTCCCCCTGAAATATCCGTTCTTACACACAGGATCAGCATAATACTGCTTCAGACGCTTCAACTAGGATATACTTTTCCACTGT
>JMBX01000334.1_pt1 | contig 12321 bp, 16 predicted proteins | sample 616521 | NCBI WGS metagenome assembly JMBX01 (sample SAMN02727906, study PRJNA239997) | anaerobic digester metagenome | biome: anaerobic digester; isolation source: mesophilic anaerobic digester inoculated with municipal waste water sludge... | place: Germany: Bielefeld University, CeBiTec ...
AAGTATAAAGTTATTATTTTTTCATTTTTCTAATTTTACAATTACTTCGGTAATTTTTTTTAAAATAGTTCTTATAATTCGCTGAATATCAATTGAGTATGACGTTTTTTTAGGGGCATGGCATAAATTATTGACTGTCAGTATTATAAATGAAGTTTTAACTAAGCATTAATTTTAATATATGAATTAAAGAGGATCAATTCGCAATAGCACTGTAGATTTTGATTCCATGTCAATCTCAACGATCTTTGTATTGTTTTGAAATAGTTTATTGTCAATTGGATTGGTTATTTGAGCAATAAATGGAAGGTTAATTTTATTTTTCTATTTTTTTTATAAACACGGTTAATGCCATCTTCGATCGCACCCCCCCATTGATTGTTGTTGATAACATGCGATATCTCAAATACCATCAGACCATCGGTGTTTTCAGACAGAGATAGACTACATCCGATATCTTCTCCTGATCGTTTCCGTAGGCGTATGAAGCGAATGAACCATGTACATCACAGTCACCCCTGGTAAAGTCAGAATAGGTGGTCACAAAGTTTTCAACGGTCCAGACGGAATTGGGATCTTCTTTGATCCAAATTTTCTTTGTATAAGCTCCCAACGAGAAGACATCAATCTGATCGGCAAAACCTGTTTTGCTATACGAATCTGTATATATACTACTACTGCCGGCTGGTTTGTATTTTTTGCTGGCCCAATTTTGTCCCACAATGTATCGCGATCTCCAATCAGCCGATGCCCAAAGATGAAGTTCTAGATCTGGATTAACACCCTTTACTTTCGAACTGATGTTTGTGATGAAATTGGTTATTGTCATGGAGCGGAATTCAATCCAATGTTTGTATAGCGGGCCGACACCTCCATTACTGGTGATAATTTGGTTGTTATCGTTAACTTTAACTCCACTGTAGGCTTCAAATGCAGCAATGGTTGCATCTCCAAAGCCATACCTTCCGCCATACCAGCGACAATAATCGAGACAGATTCCTTTCAGTTTCGGATATTTGGTAGCAATCTCTTCAATGATTGAGATGATAAAGACTTGTACTTCGGGAATGGCCGGATTTAGCATTACAGCGTCCACATTCGTTTGGTCACGCATATCCACGAGCAAATCAGGTTTGCTGCTATCCGGCATTTCCTCTTGGGTTTTTCCATTCCACCTGTCATCTTCATAAACCAGCCCTTCTTTGGTTTTGGTATAACCATATCCCAATACCGATAAGCTTGCAATTACCTTCATATCGAGTCGTTCGGCCTCTTCAATCCAGTAAGCCAGGTAATCCCAATCACGTTCAACAGTTACATCGCCCCCCCATTTTGTGAGTGGGGGGAGTATATCACTATTGTAGAGCGCATATCCGATTCCCGGTTTTACATCGACATAGACCTCGTTGAATCCGGTTTCTTTCATTTTCTTCAGGTAGGAGGTAATACTGGATTTTTGGGAAAAACGACTCAGATTTGCATGTGCATCAATCCACATTTGTATGGGTTTCATCACTATATCGGGCTTCTCAATATCGATTGGAATCTCATGTTTATTCTCACAGTTACTCACTTCATCTTTTTTACAATCGGTAAAGCCGGTAAAGATGGTAGCTGCCAGTATTATTAGCAAAAATATGTATTTCTTCATTTTTTTATTGTTGTTGTAAAAGAAATTTTATTATGGATGGTTTTTTTTCTAAAATCGTTTTCAGTAAGGCATACATATACGGCATCCTCTTTATTGAACTCATTATTTTCTCCATATATGGTACCAATAACCGAGCATTCATCGCCAATATATCGATTTGCTCTCTTGATGGCATATTCAATGTATTCATTGTTAAAGCTATAAACAATTGATCGGCTCAGATTCCTTAAATGGAGAGAGGCTGTAATACATCTCTCCATTTATAAAGAAATTTATTCAAAACAGGTCAGCTTGTACGTATATAAACCTAGCCTTTCAAACCAAACGGCCAGATAGGCTTCTTTGTCTTCCTCATTCCAGTACCAATCGACCCAGGCTCCCAAACTCCAACCACGGCTAACGCTGTCAGCAATATTGAGATTTCATGTGCCAATGTCTGTAGGTCAGGCGATAGCACAGCGGCTGCGTGCCACCATGCTGTTCCACTTGTAACCACCACGTAGCTTTCCCGTTGATGACCAATGCAGATACAACCGGTGAACGGCCACCCATGCGTGCTGTGGAAAAGCCGGTGCCAACCCACCAGGATCGAAGAATATTCTGCCAAAGTCCCGGCATAACTGATACTGTTGAGCCAGCGTATGTATTTATGTAAGCGTGGTTAGAATTTGCGGCATTTGCCGTACCCTCACTGTCACCCACAACAAAACTTGGTTCGTCAGAATTGTCAAGAGGTGAGATCATCTGAAAACCAGTACAATCATCGCTCCGATAACCAGTTTCCACAATTGAATAGTTGGATGACAACTTTCCGGCAGAAATTTTTGCGCGATAATGCTCTCCCTTCACATTACGCGGTGCCATTGCGGTAATCCATGCGTTTGATGTGACATCTCCTGCTACCTGGAAATTGCTTGATCCGTCACTGGTGGATGCCATGTTTATGGCGATTTTACCAATGGATATAGGTGCATCGGTGGGCGTGGACCAGTAGAAAAGTTCTGTTTCCCCATCTTTTGTTACCATCCTACCATATTTCCCTTGTAGTCCGAGGTAATCACCTTTAAGTCAATCATCGCTATTGAACCGAGATTCAGAGATCCGGCTTCGTTTAAACTGTTCTTATCTAGCACCTTTATTCCATAGGGGGAGTTCGGGTCAGCTTCAATATATGCACGTGACAGCATTACAATAAAGTCACCGCAATAGGCGTGGTACATTTTTAAGTCACCATACATTTTAGAGTCTGCAAAACCGAAATTTCTCACTTTTCCCGGGTAGCCCAGTTCATCGAAATATTTTCTGGGGGGGCCAATTTCTGCATAACTAAATCCTGCTCCCGAGGGTAGGTGATCTGAAATATCCCACGAAATGACATAATCTTGACTGTTTTTCTTATCTTCTGAAGTGACTGTGTATTTAATTCCTCCCTCTTGTGCGAAATTCTGCGGAATAGATGGGTCAGGAGATACCGTGGCACCCTTAGAAAGATAAAACGTGGCCTTAGCTGAGTCTAATGCAACAGATGCATCGACATATGGAGATACTTTCACGGTGATCGTGTTGTCATCGTTAATAAGTGCCTTGTAATATGTGTTATCTTTGCCCACTACTGAAAATGAGTGAATAATTGCTGCTTCGTTGCACAGTTTTCCTGGTCACAGGCACTCAGAAGTCCCAAAACAAGAATGAGTAATATACTATGTAATTTTATCTTATTTTTCATTACGAAGAAAATTTTATTGTTTGTAATATGAACCAGTAACGATTCAATGAATTTTCTATTCATAATACCCTCTTACCCGGTATTGACGAGTGGTTCCGACACCTGACTTCACTGTGATGATTATTCCATCACTGGTAATATCATGTTTTCCGGTTAGTGACGGTGTGATGAATACATCATATGTCACCGTTGCAATAAGGTAAACATTTGTCAGATCCACATCTTTCTCCAGTGTTTGGGAATTTTAAACAATATTAGGCCATATCCGCCCTCAATATCTTCCTGATTGAATGGACCTTCAACAATGTTGTCATCTTTGTCAAATTCAGTGATCTCGCCTCTGTATTCACCTGATGAGTGAGAAGCTCTGCATACCATCTGTGAGATGGTATTTGTATCATGAATAAATACATATTCGTCATTCACTTCGGCACAACTCCACAATGAAAGTGCCAATGCAAAAGGAATAATCAATATTCCTATTTTATCAATAATTTTCATCATATCTCTTTTATTGTTATGATCACCAATAAGGATTGTTTCACAAAGATTGTTGTTGGCTGTTTCAGAAGTGGGTAGAGAAAATAATAATATTTCTCAAGGAAAATGCGTTTGGATCCTCCGTCAACAGTTACTTTTTCGTAAGTAAGCGTATTGTCTTCGTTTTTTTGTGATTTTCACACCGTGTGCGTTTTTATCGTTTATTACATTTTCTGCCAGTTTCCAACGACGCAGGTCCCAATAGCGAAAACCTTCTCCTGCCAACTCTACGCATCGCTCCTTGCGTAGAAATGCCATAAATGCGTCTTTATTTGGTGCATCTGTTGCTTTTATTGGGGGGGTAGCCCTACTCTTGCTCTTACCTCATTCAACGCGGAGAGAGCTTCTGACTGGTAGGTTGCATAGTCAAGCTGTGCATACGCTTCCGCTTTGTTCAGTAACACTTCTGCGTAGCGTAAAACAGCATCATACTGGTAACTGCCCTTGGTGACAAATCTGTATTCCCTTCCTGCAGATATTTCGTAAATAATATCCTGTGCATGTATGAGCACCCGTTGATACTGATTGTTCGAAAGCAACAAAACCATCACTGCCTCCAATATATGTTTGAATTTCCCGTCCTTCCCATTGACTGCCATTGTAGAGGATGGTAGCGTGAAAACGAGGTTCACGATTAGTATATGGGTCAGCATATTGATCTTGGTAGGATTCCCAAGAAAAAGGCGTCCCGTCGGAAAATTCGTAAAGATCAGCCAGATCGCCTGTTGGGACATGTTCCGCATAGATCGCTGAAGTGTTGTGTACAGCTCTGTCTCCAAATGGTCGGTTATAACTGTCAAAATGATGTGTAACGCTTCCACTTAAGAAGTTCAAAGAGAACAATATTTCGGAAGTGTTATCTTGTCCACCATCCACCTGAAATACTTTGGCATAGTCCGGTGCCAGTGCACCACCCAGTTCTTTCACCTTTTGTGCAACATCGATAGCTGTCTCCCATTCCCCCCCAGCATGTAAAGCCATGCGCGATAGTAAGCCATATGCTGCTTTTTGTGGCTCGTCCGTCCCATTTGTCTGGCCACTGTTCCGGAAGGTGTTCGGCAGCCCAGAGCAGTTCTTTGATCACAAAATCCCAGCTTTCTGATTCTGTTGCTCGGGCACGATGAATATCTTCCTGATAAGCTCCATCATCTACCCCCCCCGTTGGTACCCGATATATCAGTACGCAAAATGATTCCCCCCCCATAAACCCGGATCAGTCGGTAATAAGAGAAAGCGCGTGCAAAACGAACCTCAGCCATTCTTACATTGCTCCATTCTTCTCCAAATTTCTCAACGCCATATCGTTTGATCTCTGTCAAAAGAACGTTTGCACGGCGAATCCGGTCATTATAAACATGACTCCAGCATTCAAAGGCCCCCGGCACTGCCAGTTGTAAAGGCACTTGCCTGTAACAATGATTTGTTGTAGGGGGGGTGGCCGTAGATATCCCAAGAGGTGGATTTCATGATGTCTGAATAGCTGTCAAAAATTGATGGCGGCTATTTGCAACTTGAGAAACGTCTGTAAATGTTTGTATGCAGCTGTGATATACATTTCAGCTGCACCCTCGGTGCTCCATATTGCCAGATCTGAAAGGTTTTTTTTGTGTCATCGATGTCCAGTACGTCTTCGACGCAGGAAGAGAGATAAAATCCCAGGATGGCAATAGTGATGATAAGTATAATTGATCTGTTTTTCATTTTTTTCTCCTTCCTTTAAAATGTTATATTAATCCCCATTGCATATGTTTTTTTGTTGCGGATAGTATCCGTTACTAACAGATGGACTTTCCGGGTCAACATATTTAAAATGACTAAATGTGAGCAGATTAGTGCCGGCTAAATAAATATTGATGCGACTAAAAGGAGTATTTTTCAACAATGTCTTAGGAATGTTGTACCCGATATTGGCATTTTTTTAGTCGTAAATATTCTCCATTCACTACCCACCATGTTGATTGCCACGCATTGTTTCCGTTGCTCACGGTGCTAAGACGCGGGTATTTAGCATTTCTGTTTTCGGGAGTCCAAGCATCCACGACAAGATAGTAGGGGGGGAGTTCCCGTTTGCGCTGAAAGGCGCGGTATAAACCGTGGATGATGTCACCCCTGTATCATATACACCGGATAGCTCATAGTCGGTGTGAGTGACTCCTTGCCATAACATAGTCGCATAAAAGTTTCTGTAGTTTATCTCCATGTTCAGAGCAAAGTTTATTTCAGGTATGGGACCATAACCGGTTTTGATGTAATCATATTGAGCGTTGATGATTCCGTCGCCGTTCACATCCAAATATTTTAAATCTCCGGGTCTGAGAAATCCGGACGGGGGGGCTGAGGGATAATTCTCAATCTCCTCGTAATCCTGAAAGAGTCCCAGAGCTTTGTAACCGTATCTGACTCCGATTGATTCGCCGACGATAGCTCTGTAATTTGGCCTGTTGTCACTGATGATGCGGGAAAGCACCTTGTTGCGCGCATAAGCAAAGTCAGCTCTTACAGAGTAGTTCAATCGGAGTTTATCCGATTGTGATGTTTGAGTGTGAGTTCAAAACCTTTGTTTTCCACTTTCCCGGAATTTTTGAATCTCGGATAGAAGCCTCCCAGTGAAGAAGGGAAGTTGCCGCTTTGTTCTTCCAGAATATCTTTGGTCAGTTTATAAAACAGGTTCAACTCCATACCTAACTTTTGGTTCCACATATCGAAGTCAATGCCCACGTTGTAATTGTTGGTTGTGGCCCAGGTAAGATCATGGTATACATAGGGGGGGTTGGTGGAATAAAATTGAGAGATTGCCTGGTTCCCCAGGACCATGCTGTTGTTGGCCAGGGCATAGAGCGAAAAATGCTGGAAAGGTGAAACACTATTATTTCCGCTTCTTCCGTAGCTACTTCTTATTTTCAGATAATCTATCATTGGTAGTGAACTCTTGAAAAATCTTCTTCTGAAATAACCCAACCCAATGAAATCGAAGGAAAGAACCCCCCCATCGGTTTTCCGGTGCAAAATGTAAGATCCGTCATAACGGAATGCCATTTCTGCCAGATATTTTGCACTGTATGCATAGTTGAAACGACCCAGCCAGGAGAGTTGACCGCCTGAAAAGCATGTGAACCGGTAATAGGTGTTTCCGGTAGTATTGTACCCAGAGACAAATCAACCGGATTATCACTATAGTAACCTCTTTTTATACCGGTCATGGTATTTGAATAGCTCTTTTTGGCTTCATATGAGATCATAGCTCCTACAAAATGTTGATCGAAGTCACGAGAATAGTCCAGTCGTGGTCGAACAAGCCAGGTGTCACCCCACGACGCAGACTTGGCATATCCATTGCCAGGAAGAAATCCACTGGCACCACCGACACCCTCATCAAACTTTTGGTTCACGTAATAGAGTTCATAATAACGGTCATAATTAGAATCAACGGTATTCTGGTAATTATAGGTTCCAAATATGGATACTCTTAATCCTTTTAAGGCAGCTGCCAGATCCGAGAAATCATATTCAAGTTTTACATTTGAATCAATATTCCATCGGTTTTGTCGTTTATATCCTGACTCTGTTAGCGCAGCATAACCGTTGACCAGATAGGTTGAACCGTTCCATGCTACCGGATAACCATTAAAATCAGATTTTAATACCGGAACGGAATGGATAGTCTGTTTAACCGGATTGAATTCCCCCCCTGAATGCTAATGGCAGTCCCGGGCCAATTACGGTCGGAACGATAACCAGCGATACTGGCTGTCATTTTCATATTTTTTGCGACTTTCACATCCAGGTTGGTGCGGATATTATAACGAGTAAAATCTGTATTGATCATTGTACCTTCTTGATTCATGATTCCAAGACTTGCATAGTATTTCGTTCTTTCCGTTCCTCCTGTTGCAGATAAATTATGCTGATTCATGACGCCGAGTCTGAATATTTTGTCTAACCAGTCAGTCTCACCCCCCCAAACACTGTTTGGATCATTCCTCATCACTTTGTTCTGAATATCAGCAGTCCAGATTGGCGTAAGGCCATCCATTGACCGGGCTTTATTGTGCCAGTACATATAATCCGCAGCATTCAACATTTCGGGCATCGCTGTGTTTTGTGTAAATGTGACAGAGCCATCATATGCAATTGTTGCAGGTCCTTCTCCACCCGATTTGGTAGTAACTACAATCACTCCATTCGCTCCCTGAACGCCATATATAGCTGCGGAGGCATCCTTTAAAACTGAAACCGACTCAATATCGTTGGGTTGATATAATCCAACGGACGGGGGGAACGCCATCCACTATAATCATTGGGCCATTGTTCCCGGTGAACGAGTTAAGACCTCGTATATAAAGAGTGGCACCATCTTCTCCTGGCTTGCCTGAGCGCTGGATACTTGTTAATCCGGGGATTTTACCTGTAAGCATATTTGACACATTTTGCATCGGCGCTTTCATTAAATCATTATTCGTAATTTGGGAAACAGCTCCCGTCATATGAATTTTCCGCTGTGTCCCGTAACCTACAACCACAAGCTCATCCAATGCCTGTGTATCTTCTAACAGTACAATATTAAAACTCGTTCTTTCATCGGTATTAATACTCTGCCCTAAATATCCGATATACGAAATACGAATTTTAGCATTATCTTCCACACTTAGCGAAAATTTTCCATCTATATCGGTAACGGTTCCATTGGTTGTCCCGGTTTCAAAAATATTTGCTCCAATTATGGCTTCTCCTTGTATATCCACCACTTTACCGGTTATTTGTTTTTTTAGCTGGTTGTTGCAGGGTGACGACATTCGCTTCATTAACAGTTTTGGATGATGCAACTTTTGTAGATTCGTAAATAACGATTTGTTTGTCTAAAATCTTATACGTAAGTCCAGTCTCGGATAATACTGCGTCCAGAATTTCCCTTACGTTCTTTGAGTTGGCTTCAACGTTTACTTTTTTTCCAATGCTTCTTCGCTATTATCGGAAAAAAAACGAAGATATAATTACTCTTTTTCTCAATCTCATTGCATAACTCCTTTATTGAGGTTGATCTTAGCTTAAAAGTGAGTTTTTGCGAATAACTGTTTGACGCTGATGAAAACAGTATGCAAAAAAACAAGAAGGACAGGGTTATTCTCATGATTTTAGAACGCGTATTAAATTATTGAGGGGGGTTCTCTCCCCTCAATACAATGTTTATTCATATCTTTGTATGATTTTAATTATTAATAATCAAGGTAATTAAATTCAATCTGGCCGGACGATATTCACGGTATCGTTCGGCTTTTGTTTTTTTTATTATCATCTATCTTTGTGCATAGGCTTAAAGTTTAATTAGGGTTCATTAATTATAAATACTTGATTGTTGTCCTTTATGTATTTGGTTGAGGAAAGAAGTCCTACCGTGGTCATTACGTTATCCAGGTTTTCTGAAAGGAAGATCTTTCCGGTACAGGTGCGTTTCTGTAGATTCACATCGTTGTCGAAGTCAAAAGAGAGGTTGTAATATCTTCCGATCTGTTTCAGTACTTCCGTCATGGGGGGGTTTTATCGAATTCCAGGTAACCGTTTTTCCAGCTGATAAACTGAGTCACGTCTACTTTTTGCGTGTTGAAGGTTCCGTTGTCTGAATAAACAGCCTGTTCGCTGGGTGACAAAAAGGTTTCCTTTTTATTCACGGGTTGCAAACTCACCCGGCCTTCCACCAGCACAACCGATCGAGGGGGGAGTCGGCGTATGCCGAGACGTTGAATTTGGTGCCGTACACCTTTACGTTAAAATCGGAGGTATGCACGTGAAACGGTTTTGACTGTCGGGTATCACTTCGATGTACATCTCTCCGGATGTAAGACGTATTTCTCTTTTTTTTGCTGCCGAATTGTGCTGGAAATTCGAGAACGGATCCGGAGTTAAGCCATACTTTACTACCGTCGGAAAGGGTAAGTGTGGAGCGTTTTCCGTATGGGACGATTAGTGTATTTTGTTTACTTCCAGTTAATTCTGCGGTTTTTCCTCCATTGTTCCCCCCCTGTGTGATTTTGCTTTTCCGCTTTCATCGAATTCTACCTGTACATCGTTTTGAAAAGACAACGAATCTTCGTCCGTAATCAGTTGAATATCTTCATTGTTTAATAGATTTCCAACTATGAGTTCTTGTTCCGGTGAAAATCGGGTTTCTTTTTCTTGAAAAACAAAGTGGTTTAATCCAATAATAAGTAGGGCTATAGCAGCGCACGAAGCAACGGAGAGTTGGATAAGCCGGCGGTGTTTTGTTTTTTTTCAACGACCGTTCGACGGTGGATTTAATTTCATTCAACAAGCGTAACCGTTCATCCTCGTTTAAGGTGCTTTTGTTCAGTCCGTTTGTTTTAAGGTAATCAATCGCTTGTTGAAGTTCATAGTTCAGGTGTTGATTTTTTTGATAAAATCTTCCCAATGCGCTTCTAGCTCCCTATTCGGGGGCTAGTTGCCACCGGATAAACTGCTTGTCTTTTAGAAAATCGGTATATCGTATATAAGTTGGCATCGTAAATTCATTTCATGCGGCTTATACCAGTTAGAAGCGCGTTTATTAAATAGACGACTACGGGAAAAATTTATCCCCTTGTATTTGAAAAATCTTGTAAATTTAACATTCGAAGATTAAAAATGACAGGTAAAAGTAGCTGGGAAATGATGAAATCCGAGAAGAAGAACAAATTCCTTGATATTATGATGTGTGGTGATAAAATAAGAAAGGATCATTAGCAGAGCAGTTACAGAATGAAGGCAAAAGAATAAATATAAGTCATGTCCAAATGAGATTACGATAAGAGAGCCAAAAGCAGGGTGAGGGATCCAAATTTTTCACGGAGGCTGAGGATAGCTTTCGATACAAGTTTGCGGCAGCCGTGAACACTGATTTGCAGAAGTTCGGCAATTTGCAGATAGTCATACTCTTGTACATAGCGGAGATAAATAATTTCGCGCTGCCGGTCGGTGAGAGCATTGAGCATTTGTTCTATATCAGCTTTTATCTGTATCTTCTCCTCTCTTTCAATTATAAGGTCCTCAACGTTTACATGTATGTTGAATGGGACTTCCACCGCTGCATCAATCTCTTCAAGGGGGGGAATCTGTCCTTTCTGGCGTTTGTATATGTCTATTAGCCTATTTTAGTGATCTGAGAAGATAGAACTTTATATTTGATACGTCGTTCAGGATATCTCTATCAATAGTTATTTTCACAAAAATATCGTGTATTGCATCTTTACAACCTCTCCATTAAAACCGAGGTAGGTTCCGTATGTGAACAGATCATCCACATAGAGATTGTAAACTAAAGCAATATCATTCTCTATTTTCACCAAATTTACAAAATGTATTTAAAATAAATATAAATGCAAATTAAGCAAAAATGATTCGAATAAAAAAATTTTAATTTGTATGCTGCAATACTGAAAAAGAATGTGATATTGTATATTTATGGACAGGCAATGTGTAGATTGCTCATGAAGGGTGTTTGGGCATTCAGCTAAAAGACACTAACTTTGCAGCTATGAAAAAAAATTAGTGATTGTTGGATGCGGTTATCTGGCGGATATTGTGGCTGATGCGCTATTGAAGGGCTTGTTGCCCGGCTATGTTTGATTGGTGTTTACTCGAGAACGGCGGCAAAGGCAGATCGACTTGCCGCAAAGATGGAGAAGCATGGGTATAAGTGCAAAGCATGCAAATCGCTGGAAAAGCTGCTCACTTTAAAACCAGATTTTCTGGTGGAGGCTGCATCTCCAGCAGCAATGAAGGAGCTTGCATTGCCGACACTTAAAAACGGTACGTCTATCGTTACACTATCTATCGGGGCTTTGGCTGATACTCATTTTGCGAGGAGGTAAAGAGAACTGCAAAAGACTACGGTGCGCGTGTTTATATTGCCTCCGGTGCTACGGGAGGATTTGATGTGCTCAGAACAGCCACCCTCATGGGTAATGCAGCTGCCGGATTCCTGAATGTGAAAGGGGGGGTGAAGGCACTTAGAGAGTCTTCCTTCTACACTCCTGATATGGAAACAAGCAATAAGGTTATTTTTTTCCGGAACAGCCCGTGAAGCAATTGAAACTTTTCCCACCGGTTTGAATGTGGCCGTAGCTGCCTCACTGGCGACCGTTGGACCGGAGAACTTACAGGTGACTATGAAGTCGACTCCAGATTTCACGGGCGACAGGCAGCGGGTGGAGATAAAGAACGATCAGGTGCACGCTGTGGTTGATGTATTTAGTGCCACTCCCGAAATTGCCGCCTGGTCGGTGGTAAGCACCTTGCAAAACATTGCTTCTCCCATTGTATTTTGATTTGAACAGGTTGATGAGAAGCGGCCAGTCGCTTTTTTTTATTAAAGGCTTCTATCCGTTTGACCGGCGTTTATAGCAACTCTATT
>JMBX01000335.1_pt1 | contig 12320 bp, 21 predicted proteins | sample 616521 | NCBI WGS metagenome assembly JMBX01 (sample SAMN02727906, study PRJNA239997) | anaerobic digester metagenome | biome: anaerobic digester; isolation source: mesophilic anaerobic digester inoculated with municipal waste water sludge... | place: Germany: Bielefeld University, CeBiTec ...
AATTCATCTATGGGAATAAAGGGGGACCTCCTGTATGTGTAAATCTACAGTACCAACTACTGCTACTAAATTACTCATCTCATCCTCATCTAAAATATTATCTAAATTTGATTTTCAGTTATATCTACAGGTCTAATTTTACATTATATTCATCCATAAAAGGTAGAGCATTTCTCAATAGCTGAGCAATCTTTACAGCAGCACCTTTGCCTGAAATACAAGTAGTAAGTATTATTTTAGGTGCTAAAATATCAACTTTATTTTTAATATCTCCACTTACCATTCTACCTATATATGGATTTGCACTCTTTATCTCTTCTACAAGTTTAGGTAGAGTCATTTCTGGTAAGATGCTCTTCCTTACAGCTTCAATAACAATAGGAGTAGAAACATTTTCTACAGATTTAGTCGGAATATTTGTTTTTTTTAGTTATAATCTCAGAGAAAGCTGTAAGTGAACCCATATCTACTAATAGTAAAACTCCTTTTCCTTCATTAATAGCCTTAACTTTTTCTATGGTCTTTTTTTAATATCTCCTCTACTTTTACATCAAGAGGCATATCTATAGCCTGGCAATGATTAGTTCCTAGTAAACTATTAGCAACATTAGCAATACTTGATGCAGTAGATTCTCCATGGGCTAAAACTATGACTCCTATTTTCTTGTAACTATCACCAGCATCTACAGCACTTAAAAACATAGTTAAAAAAACCTATTTCTTCTTTAGGTATACTTATTTCTAATTCCTGTTGTAAAATTCCCCCCCTTATCAATTTTGCTGTTCTAAATTCATTTGGATTGTTTAAAGCAATTTTATTTATTTCTTCGTAGTAAACCACTTCTCCCTCGGCTATTCTCTCCATTAAGGCACTTACATGCATAGCTAGTCCGATTACAGCTTTGTTACTAAAACAACGACCAAGTTTCTGCTCTGCTAACATCAGCGCCATCTCTGCTGCATTATATACTTTTGGATTTATTATTTTAAATAGCTCTTCTTTTCCTGGAAAACCTTTATCTACATTGCATTTTTTTTCATAAGTTTTTTTTAAGTATTTTTCTATATCATTACTTATAATATCATTGATTGTATCTTCTGGATAACCCATCTTTACATAGTGATTATATTTTTCAGTTATCTCCCTGTATAGGTTATCAGATAAATTGTAGTTATCTACAGTTATAAACTTTTCCCTGTCTCTAGAAGTAAAAATATAATAATCTTTTTCATACTCTAACAAATTGAGTACTTCGCCTCGACGTTTATGTTGATTTAATAACCCATTATATATATGTTCAGGCAATAAATGAATGCCTATTTCAATTTCTTCCTTATTATAAGTCTTATAATCAAGAAAACCTCTAGCACATAAAAGCTGTATATCACCTTTAAGTTGCCCAATATTTCCCATGCAATCATATAACAGGAAAGCCCTTATTACATCCCTATGAACTTTTATCGGTACTTTAACATTACTTACCTCTTCTATAAAAAAATTCTTCTATAAGTTCCATCCTTTCAGTAAGGGACCTATCTTCTAAGGAAGGGAGATTTATTACCATAGGTATTCTTCTTAAAAAAAGTTTGTAAAAGAGCTGAATTTATATTTTCCGTTGTGGCTCCAATTATCAATACATTAGCTTTCCTATATTTATCTGTCTCTCCAAGTCTCCTATAAACTCCTTTGTCCATAAGTAAAAATAACATTTCTTGGGTTTCAGGAGATAACCTGTGTATTTCATCTAGCAATAATATTCCTTCATCAGCATTTTCAATAAGTCCTATTTTATCCTGATCAGCTCCAGTAAAAGCTCCTTTTTTTATGACCAAATAGTTGTGACAAAATCAATTGGGGGGGATTATCTGCATACTCAGAGCAATTAAATATTATAAGTTCAGCATCTTCAGGGATACTCCCAGTATATATAGCGTATTGATACATTATTTCCGCAAAGGTAGTCTTGCCTACTCCAGTAGGTCCAGTTATCAAAGTATGAAGACCATTTGGCGGGTATAATATAGCAGCTTTTGCCTGTTTTATTGCTAACTCTAGACTACCTGTAGCTCCAATCATTCTATTAAAGGGATCAGACTCCTTAGTATTTATTTCTGAATTTTCCGAACTAAATACCTTGAAAAATCATCTAAACTTTCAAATACCCCCCCATCCCCCCCATCATAATCAATTTGGAAAATTTCTTCTATACGTATTTTATCTAAAAATTTTACTGGCCGACCTACAATCTTTATAACCCTACCTTCCCTAACCAATTCATTTAATTCTCTACTTACATTGCTTCTATTAATTCCAGTAACATGGGAAATGGTTTCTGCATCAAAACCGATATTTAATTTTTCAACTAAATCATTTTTAGAAATATCATAAGATAATTTTTTTTAACATTCTATATACTTTTCTTTTCTAGTCATGATCCCACTCCCTCAAAATTTCCCATTTTAATTTTTTTATTAGGTTAACATGTATTATATATTATTATATCATTCTTTTGTTTATTTTCTAATACCACAGATTATTAAAACAAAATAATAGCTATCAAAAACGGTAAAATACCGTTTTTAATAGCTATTTGTAATATAATTATCTTTTATCTATAATATTCTATTTTAACCCTAGTAAAAGAGTATCCACTAGATTTTTAGGATTTATGCCCTTATATTTCTCCTTTTCAAAACAAATCTTATGTCTATAGAATTGACTTATAGAACCTATAATTATTGTAGCTGCCAATTTAGGATCTAAATCCTGCCTTAATTCTTCCCTTTGGATAGATTCTTCAACAACTTTTTCTACCCTATTAAATAGCTTAATCTTCTCTTCCACTATATCCCAAGTCAATTCTTTTGATAGTACTTCTTTTTCAGTTATTAATATCTGACTTATATCTATATATCTATTTAAATATTTACCATGAAATATACATAGAGCATACAACTTATCATCTAAAGGGCCTTCCTCTTCTAATGCTATATCTAAACCCTTTTCATACTTCTCTATACCATGTTTTATCATCTCATAGAATAATGTTTCCTTACTTTCAAAATAACCATATATGGTACCTTTCCCTATCCCAGCTTTTTTTTGGCAATATCCTCCATCTTTGCTCCATAGAATCCATATTTAGAGAAAACATCAGTGGCTGCATCTAATATGGCCTCCCTTTTGTTTTCCATCATCAATTTTCACCTTCTATCTCCAATGAGCTTTCATCTGGATTATCTTTATTTAATAAGTGATACATTATTGGTACTACAAACAATGTAAGAACTGTAGCATATACTAGTCCTCCTATAGACACTATAGCAAGGGGGGGCTGTAACATCTCTGAACCAGTTCCTACTCCTACTGATAAAGTAGATAATCCAAATATAGTGGTTATAGCTGTCATAAGTATTGGTCTCATACGAGTTTTCCCTGCTAATACCAATGCTTCAGTTTTATTATATCCTCTATCTCTTAATTGATTTGTATAGTCTATAAATACTATACCATTGTTTACCACTATACCACTTAATACCAAGAATCCTAACATAGCAATTAAGCTAACCTCATAGCCTGTAATAATTAATGCAAGCATTCCTCCAGTAAATGCTAAAGGTATGGTAAATAGTATTATAAATGGTGAAAGCAATGATTGAAATTGTGCTACCATTATAAGATATATCAACACAATGGCTAAAAGTATCATCTTAGTTAAATCCCATAAAGATTCATCTATTCTTTCCTTTTCTCCTGTTAGTTCAACTGTATATCCTTCTGGTATGGAATAGTCCTTTAGTTTCTTTTCAAAATCGCTACTTACAAGACCTATATTATAGTCTACATCCAATTCTCCCTTAACAGTTACATATCTTTCTTGAGAATCCCTTCTTATAGATGACAAACCTTGAGCTTCAGTAATATTTGCAATATCCTCTAATTTTACTTCTACTTCTTCTTCTCCTTTTTTACCTTTAATAGTCAAATCCTTTAAATCCTCTTTAGTCATATCTTCATGTTTCTTATTCACCACTATTACTGGATAATCTTTATTTTTAGTAGATAAAGTGGTGGCAACCTTCTCTTTCCCTATGGTAGAATTAATATGGGAAAATACTTGAGCTACAGTTAATCCATTTTCCATAGACTTTTCCTTATCTACTACAATTCTAATCTCTTCTAAATTTCCTCTATTCCATCATCTACTTCCACTATTCCTTCTGTTTCCTTAAGTAGCTTTGCTATATCCTTAGCTATATCCTGTAATGTATCCATGTCCTTACCCTTTATCATCACTTCTACTCCTGAACCTGCTATTGCAGATATATCCATTCCACTTGCACTTACAGTTACAGTACAATCTAAGTCCTTAGTTGCATCAAGTATCTTTTTCTTCACTTCATCATTACTTATATCTTTATCTTCATCTAATAATAGATAGAAGGATATGGAATCTCCGTTGCTCTGTCCTCCTATTCCTCCCATGGCTTCACTATGAAATGCCCCCCCTATGGTTTCAATTTCTTCTATTCCAATTAGTTTCTCCGTTACAGCATCTGCCATATCTCTAGCTTCATTCGTGCTAACGCCCTTTGGCATCTCTACAGTCATACCCATTTGAGGTGCATCCATCTCTGGTATAAATGAGGTCCCCCCCATGGAAAATCCTCCAAATATGCTACCTACAAATAAAACAGCTACAATAATCATTATAATCCCTCTATGATTTAATGCACCTCTAAGTAGCTTTTCATAGCTATTTTTAAATTTCTCAAATTTATGCCTTTCTTTTCCATTAACTTCCTTTAGCATGCCTGATGCCATAGTAGGTACCAATGTAAGGGCCACTAATAAACTTGCTAACAAAGAGTAAGCTATAGTAAGTCCCATATCTACAAATAATTGACGGGATATGCCCTCAACAAATACTATAGGTAAAAACACACATGCAGTGGTAAGAGTAGATATAGTAATAGCACCTGAAATCTCCCTTGCCCCCCCTTCTATGGCAGCTTCTATTATTCCCATATTTTCTTCTTGTCTTAGACGATATATATTTTCTATTACTACTATTGAATTGTCTACCAGCATTCCCACGCCTAAAGCCAATCCAGCTAAAGAGATTACATTTATTGAAACTCCAGTAAAGTACATCATTGCAATTGCAAATATTATACTTATAGGTATGGATACGGCTATTATAAATGTAGGCCTTATATCCCTTAAGAATAGTATAAGAACTACTATGGCTAATATTCCACCATATATGATGTTTTAAGCACTGATTGTATAACCATATCTATATATACCCCCCCTTGGTCCATTAGGTTGGTAAAGGTTACATCTTCGTATTCTTTAGATAGTTCATCCATCTTATCTCTAATGGCTTTAGCAATATCTGATGTTAAAAATGTACTTTGCTTTTGTATTGATAATATTACTGCGTCATTTCCATTTACCTTTGCATATACATCTTCTGCATTATTTTTTTATATATACATCTGCTACATCTTTTAGATAAATTTTACCTATTACATCTTCTCCAGTATCAAATAACAATAGATTTTCCATATGGGATACGTCTTCTATTTTTTTTCCCCCCCTACTTTAACTAGCTTCTTTGTACCTTCTTCATCAGCCACATAGCCTGCTGGCATGGAAAAGTTTTGTGCTGCCAATACTTTAGATATCATATCAGTATTTAAAGCACCTTCTAAAGAAGCTTTTTTTTAAATGCTCCTTCCTTGGCCTTTTCAAATTCTTCTAGCTTTTCATTTAATTCCTTTTCTCCACTTTCTAACTTATTTCTTGCTTTATCCATTTCCACAGTTAATTGAATCTTTCCTGTTTTTATATCCTGTTCCTTACTAGCTAATTCAATTTTTTTAGATTTAAGAGTTTCTTCTTCTTTTTCTATGTCTTTAAGTTTAGCTTGAACTTGCTCTAGCCCTTTAGTAGTTTCAATTTTCTTTTGGGATATTATTTCTAAATTTTTCCTTATCTCTTCTAATTTTATCCTATCTTCTTCTCTCATATTATCCCCCCCAAGGATAATAGAGCTTCTTCTTGGGCCTTTAATGCTTTTTCCTTATCTTCTATTTCCTTCAAGCCTTTATTTAATTCATCTCTAGTTTTTATAAGTTCCCCCCCTTTCCCAGAAGAAATTTTAGATTCTGCCAATGCTATTTGTTCTTTGGCCAACTTTATTTGCTTTTCTCCTTGAGTTAGTTGACCCATATGCTTTGATTCTTCTGATTCTAACTTTCTTTTGCCTTCTTCAATTTCTCTTTGAGCTTTTGTCAATTGTTCCTCTGCTTCAGCTAATTCAGAATCTATTGTTTTTAATATCTTTTTGTTTAATTCCTCTATTTTTCTTCATCCAATGCAACTTCTATTTTTTTTCTTCTAATAATCCTATTCCTGTTACCGATGCTACTCCATTTATGCTTTCCAGTTCAGGTATTATTTCTTCATTTACCAGTTGGGATATCTCCACTATGTCTAAATCTTTAACATCTACTGCTGATATCATAACTGGCAACATATCAGGATTTAATCTCATAAGCATAGGTGAGCCTATATTATAGTCATCCCATGCAGGTTTGACTAAATCTAACATACTGTTTATCTCTATTGTTGCTGAGTCCATATTGGTATCATTATTAAACTCCAATATGACAGCAGATGTATTTTCTCTAGATATAGAGCTTATATTTTTTTTATATTGTTGACTGTAGCAACAGCCTGCTCTATAGGTTTTGTTACTATCATCTCTACTTCTTCTGGACTTGCCCCCCAGGATATGTGGTCATTATAACTATATAGGGCAAATCTATACTGGGAAGTAAATCCGTATCCAAATTCATAAAGGATATAACCCCCCCTAAAATCAATACAACAATTACTGCAACGACAATTGTATAAGGTTTTTTTACACTAAATTTTGATAACATATTTCCCCCCTCTTTCAAATATATTTATTGACTGACTGGTCAGTCGAGCATTATCATGCTAATTATAAAACACAACTTTTACATTGTCAATTATAACCGTCTCCTCTCTCCTATTATTAATAATTTTATAAACAATATAAAAAAATCTATGCCTCTAAAGATATGGTTTCAACAAAAAGTTATTAGCCTAATTATAGAGCTAATATATTATATTTAAGCCACCTAGCACAGGCGGCCTAAATATATAAAAATTATCTATTCTCCTTACATGCCCTTATAAAATCCTTAAATAATGGATGAGCCTTGGTAGGTCTGGATTTGAACTCTGGGTGGAATTGGCAACCTACAAACCAAGGATGATCCTTTAGCTCCACTATCTCTACTAGCCTTTCATCAGGAGAAAGACCAGATATAATAAGGCCTTTATTCTCTAATCGGCTTCTATACTGATTATTGAACTCATATCTATGTCTATGCCTTTCATATATTAATTCCTTATCATATATTCTTGCTACTAGACTTCCCTTCTTTAGCTTACATGGATGTAATCCTAATCTCATAGTTCCACCTAAATCTTCAATATCCTTTTGCTCTGGCATTAAATCTATTACTGGATGAGGGGTATATGGGTCTATTTCCGCACTATGGGCTCCCTCTAATCCTAATACATTTCTAGCAAACTCCACTACTGCTAACTGCATCCCTAAACATATACCAAAATAAGGTACTTGATTTTCCCTAGCATACTTTACAGCAGCTATTTTCCCATCGATACCCCCCTATCTCCAAAACCTCCTGGTACTAATATACCATCTACATCCTTAAGGATATCTTTTACATTCCCATTGTGAATCTCCTCTGCATGAATCCATTTTATCTCTACATCTACATCGTTATATATACCTCCATGACGCAAGGATTCAGCTACTGATAAATAAGCATCCTTTAATTCTATATATTTCCCAACTAATCCTACTACCACCTTATCTTTTGGAGCTTTTATCTTCTCTACCATATTGATCCATTCCGTCAAATCTAATTTGTCGCATTTTAAATTCAAATGTTCTATCACCAATTGGGGGGGAAGTCCTTCCTCTTCTAACATCAAGGGTATCTCATATATGGAATCTGAATCTCTATTTTCAATTACCGCTTTTGGATCCAAATCACAGAATAGAGCAATTTTATCCTTTAAGTCCTGAGATAAAGGCATAGCAGTTCTACATATAAGTACATCTGGTTGTATACCAATACTTCTTAACTCTTTCACACTATGTTGAGTAGGCTTGGTTTTTAATTCCCCCCCTGCTTTAGATAAATAGGGTACTAATGTGACATGGATATACATTACATTCTCCTTACCTACATCATTTTTTTTATCTGTCTAATAGCCTCTAGAAATGGTAAGGATTCAATGTCCCCCCCAACGGTTCCTCCAATTTCAGTAATTACTACATCTACCTCATTATCCTTTGAAACTCTCTTGATCCGTTCCTTTATCTCATTGGTGATATGGGGGGGAATAACCTGTACTGTTCTTCCATCATACTCCCCCTTTTCTCTCTTTATTCAATACAGACCAATAGATCTTTCCTGTTGTTACATTGCTATTTTTATTTAAGTTTATATCTATAAATCTTTCATAATGGCCTAAATCCAAATCCGTCTCCGCTCCATCGTCGGTTACAAATACTTCCCCCCCATGCTGATAAGGACTCATAGTACCTGGGTCCACATTTATATAGGGATCGAACTTTTGGATAGTTACATTAAGCCCTCTACTTTTTAAAAGCTGACCTAAACTAGCAGCAGTAATCCCTTTCCCTAATGAAGATACAACTCCACCTGTAATGAATATATACTTTGTAGGCATCTTTTCCCACTCTCCTTGTGTTTTCACTATAACTATAGTATTTTATCCTATTAATCCCCCCCATGTGTCAATTATATCAATAGATATAATATTATTGTAATTATAATGTAACATTATATACCTATTATATAGTGTATAATTATAGTAGAATACAAAAAGAAAGGAGAGAATAGTTATGAAAAAGCATTTATCAATTATCCTAGCATTAATCATGGTGTTGTCTACCTTTACTCCAGCCTTTGGAACCAACGATGAAAAGGAGCTATATGAACAAGCTGGGGAAATACTCAAAAATATAGGTGTACTAGAAGGTTCAAAATCAGGAGATTTGATGCTAAATAACAAACTAAAAAGACAGGATATGGTTGTTTTAATATCTCGACTATATAAACAAGAAGATAAAGCAAAAAAAATTACAAAGGAAAAAAATCCATTTGTAGATGTTACAGATTCATTTTACATACCCTATATTGCTTGGGCAGTAAATAAAAATTTAATTGTAGGTATGACTCCTAGTAGATTTGGGTTTAATGAATACGTAACAGTACAACAACTTCAAACAGTACTACTAAGAGTACTTGGCTATGGCGAGGAAGCTGAAAATCCAGACAATGTTTCTAATACTGCAGAAAGTCTAGGTATAATGTCAGGCTTGACCACTACCCCAAGACAAGAAGTACAAAGGGGGGGATTAATGGCAGCTATGACTATAAACGCTTTAAACCTTAATATGAAGGGAACAAGCCTAACTTTAGCTCAACATTTAAATTTAAATATTCCTAATATTTTAAAGGTAAATGAAGTAGCAACTGTAGATAGAAATACATTGAAACTAGAAGGAAAAGCTACAGGAGTTAAAAACTTAAAAGTTAGTTTAAAACCCCCCCTTTCTACTGATACATCCATAAAAGAACGGATTCTAGACATACCTTTAAACGATGATAGCAGCTTTTCCATTGAAATACCTAATCTTCAAAAGGGTCAATATGAATACAAATTTTTAAGCGAAAATCTAAGTACTAATCCTAAAACTATAACCATAAAAGATATTCCCTTTGAAATATTAGATGTAAAAGCTTCTAATTTAAAGGAAATAGCTATAAATTTTACTAAATCAGTGGATTGGGCATATACCCTTTTCCCTGGCAATTATTATACCAATGGAGGAGAAATTGAATCCCTCCGCCTTGAAGACGATGATACTACTGTAGTACTCACATTAAAGGAAGCCATGAAAAATAACAAGGATTATAAACTATCTATAAATAGAGTAAAATCTAAAGATGGTGAAGAAATAGAAGCAAAAGATAAAGAATTCACCGCCTATGACAATGAACCACCTAGTGTTAATAAATTAAAACCACTAGGAGATAAAGGTTTAAGGGTGTACTTATCAGAACCAGTAAAATCCCCTCGTGCATCCAACTTTAAAATCGATGGAAAAAAAGATTACAGGCCAAGTGGAACAATCTGAGAACATAGTTACAATTAAATACTTGTCTTCTTATTATGCTCCAAAAGAAGGGCAGCATATTTTAACGGTAACTGGTTTGGAGGATTATGCAGGCTATAAAGGATTGGATCAAGATATAGATTTTAATATTATAAAAGATACTGAAGCACCAAAAATTATCGATGGAGCAGCTACTTTGGATCAGGTAATAATTCAATTTGATAAGGAAATAGATCCAGACTCCATATCAAAAAAACAATTTTTATTGGAAAACTGGTCATTCCAAAAGATATGCTAGTAAAGCAGAATTATTTAACGATAAGCTTATATTAAACTTCACAGGAAACAATCTCCCCCCCACCAATGAAGTATCCATATATATAGATAATGTAGCAGATTATTGGGGGTAATCAATTGAAAAATGAAGAGATTAAATTAAAACCAGAAATAGATAAAACACCACCAGAAGTTTTAGGTTTGAAAGTTTCTGAAGACGGTAAATCTATTAGGGTTTATTATTCTAAGAATGTAGAAGCAAAAAAATAGAGCTTTTTATAGCATAAAAGATAGAGACAATAGAACAGTAAATATAAAAGATATAGAAGGTTCAGGGAGAGAATATACAATCCATCTATATGCACCTCTACCTGTAGGTATAAATACTATAACCATACAGGATGTATATGATACAACACCATTAAAAAAACAAATTAATACCCTATGTCCACACAATAGATATGGAAGATGTAGAAAAACCAACTATAGAAAGCTATTCTGGAGAGGATAGGCAAATTATACTTATATTTAGCAAGGAAATGGATCAAGAAACCCTTGAAAACTATGAAAATTACCTTATAAAATTAGAAGATAAACTTACCTATCTACCAAAGGATACAGACTTCACCCTATTAGATGGCAAAACTTTGATGATTTATTTACCAGAAAAAAATTAATGGCAAATTAGTTTCAGTAGGCTATAGGGGTAATATAAAAGAAATGCAAATTAGTGGCCTTAGAGGAATTAATGGGGGTTTTAATGGATCCAACTCCACTTAAATTCACATCTGATACTACAGGAACTGCTAAAGCTGAAAAAGCTGAATTAATAGAACCAAACACCATTAAAGTAACCTTTAATCAACCTATAGTTTATGCCCATCCTGGGGGGGATTTTAGTATATCTGGTAGAAGGGTATACGATGTGGAAGTCGATTTCAATAGAGAAGTATTAGTATTTTTAGATGACAATGATGAAACTACTATAAAAAAACAATCTATACATTGAAAGAAATAATTCCATTGAAACAGCTTTAAATACAAGGGTATCATCTCAAACTATTTCCATAGAGGATAAGGTTCCACCAAGAATAAAATCCAATACTAGAGAATTATATACCCGTGGAAATGAAATAGAACTACCCTTTACCGAGCCTTTAGACTCTAGAGCCAATCCATATTTGGGGGGGAGGATTTAGAAATATTAAGGCTTGAGGATGGACATATACTGGAGTACAATGAATACTCCACTTATTTAAAATCTAGAGATAGTAGTATACTGATTATTGAAATTAAAAATCCTCCTATAACTTCTGATTATAGGATAAGATTAATACCTAAACCTAAATATATTAGGGATACTAATGGCAATATAGTAGAAGAAGATATGGAAGATTACTTCACTGATGGAAGTATTTCAAGATAATTAAAAAGGCAGCGGATTATTCGCTGTCTTTTCCAATCTAATCATTTATTATTTCTAAATAAAACTTTAATCTATCTAAAATATTTCATAGGTAACATCCTTTCCAAATAATAGATAATCATATATTAAACCTCTACCCATATCATCTAATATCTCAATTAACACTTTATCTGAAATATGGCTTATCCCCCAGATCCTTGTCTATATTATCCCTGTAAATATGCATATTTATTTCCCCTCTAATCTGTTCTATATTACCATCTCTATTTTATTACATATTTACATATTTTTCAACTTTTTCTGACAAATTTATCCTTAAGCAATTAAGGGTTAGGGAT
>JMBX01000336.1_pt1 | contig 12295 bp, 21 predicted proteins | sample 616521 | NCBI WGS metagenome assembly JMBX01 (sample SAMN02727906, study PRJNA239997) | anaerobic digester metagenome | biome: anaerobic digester; isolation source: mesophilic anaerobic digester inoculated with municipal waste water sludge... | place: Germany: Bielefeld University, CeBiTec ...
CTACAATGATTTCAGATAGTCTGTCCACAGTCTCTTCAAACCCGAATCTGCTCCTGTTTCAAAAATCTGTTCCATAGCCTCTCTTATAAATTTATATTAATTTTCAGCAGCACCTCATCTATTGCTTGTTTAAAAGCATCTTTCGGAAGAGCTCCCTGAGCCATTTGCGGGGGGGATTCCCCCCCCATAGGACAGAATAGCAATGAAGGAATACTCCTGATACCGAATTCAGCGGCAAGCTGCTGCTCTGCCTCCGTATCTACTTTGTAAATATAAATATCATCCTCATATTCAACTGCCAGCTCTTCCAGGATAGGAGCAATCATTTTGCATGGCCCGCACCAGTCTGCATAGAAGTCGATGATACAAGGTTTGTCTCCAAGATAAACCCATTTATCGGGGGGTTCTCTTCTAAATTTGCCACTTTCTCCATAAAGTCGGCTCTTGTCAAATGAATCGTTTTCATACTATTTTCAGTTTTAATTGTGTTTGTTTCCTGTTTTGTTTCTGTTATGGTTGCAGCTGATTTTTGTTTCATGTTATTGCATGAAACAATAGCAACAGTCAAAGCAGAAGCAAATAAGATTTTTTTTATAATCATAATTTTTGATTTATATCATTTTTTTTGAAACCTCTTTATATTTTTTTACGTGAACTGTCTCCGGTAAACAGCTCGAAAAGGAGATAACCTACCACTGCTCCATAAAGCATCATTCTGTAGGGATTGGAGGTTATCGGACATGTCCCCTGCAGACATCCTACGTAATGGTAATAAAGGTATCCGCCAAGTGTTCCTGTTGCTATTCCGGCTATTTTAAGCCAGTGCTTTATAAAAAAATCACTTATCTTTTGCATTGTCATCATATCTAAATTACAAAGATGTTATTTTACTTAATTGTTATTGCTACGGCCGCAACCCATCACACATTTCAACACATTGGAAATTCGTTTATCTTTAATAGAGTAGAAGCTGTTTTTACCGCTTCTTCGGCAATTAAGAATTCCTTTTGCCCTCATATCTGTGAGATGATGAGATAAGAGTGATTGCTCGCAATCCATATTTTCCAGTAACTCCGAAACAGACTTCTCATCAGTCTGCGAGAGCTGTAATATAACGCATAAACGAGTTTCATTAGCTAGCGACCTCAATAGATAAGCAGCTTCTTCAAATTGTGATTTATCAATTTTCTGATCTTTACCTATTTCTATTTCTAAATCTTCCATATTTTACCAGCTTTCAAATTAATGAATCTATATATGAACATGTATTCATCTAAATTTGTTCAAAAGTAGTACATTTTTCTTTATGTACAAAATTTTTTTTATCTGATTTTTACGTAATAGGTCAGCTTTGCCTCAATTGCACGATGCGCTGACCGTGAGAAGAAGGCATTTTCGCTTCTACGGCTGGTAAAGAGGTCACCCAAACCAAAATAATAACGCCCTTCAAGATCGAAATCGCCAATGGGAGTTTTCAGAGCAACTCCTGCTCCTCCAATCAGGCCATAATCCACAACACTCATTTCACTTCGCGGACTGTACTGAACACCGATACGGGCATCGGGGGGGCTGGCCGACCTGCGGGCTTCAAGGTCATCGGCAAGTGCCTGGCTCATTTTCTGTTTATCCCCAATAAGAAAACTTATTTGCGGACCGACATTAATTATAAAACGGAAGCTATTACCAAAATAGATATGAGTCATAAAAGGCACCTCAACATAGTTTAGCGTTCTGGAATAATCAAACCCTGATTCCGGGTCGAACTCCTCTTTCCATCCTCTTTGTGCAAAATTCAACTCTCCAATCAATCCCAAATGTTTTTCAGAGATCAGTTTAGCAGCAATGCCACCATGAAAACCGATATTCAATTTCTGCTGAATGCCTGGCACGAAGTCCATGCTTGATGAAGCAACGCCTCCACCGGCTCCAATATAAAGCTCACTTTTAAAAGTCTCCTTTTGCGCATAGATAAAACTACTGCACATTAAAATAACAGAGACAATGGAGAAGAAACGTTTCATCTGCTTTTGTCAGTTTTAATAATCCTTCCGTTCGTGTCATATAGAACCAGATACTGTCCGGTATTAATGAAACCGCCCCCCCAATTGTTTGGTCTTTCGAAATTGAAAGTAAACTGAAGGGGGGGCTAAACGCACCTGCCTCATATTTTGCTCAAAACTAGATCCGTACCGGTGCATAGCGGTCAGAAAAAAACAGTGCTGTATCGTACCCCACATAGCATAATTAGGATAGGTATCCATCAGTTTTCTGTCATACCATCTTCGGAAATCATCAATGAAAGCCTTTGTACCGGGATCACTATCATCAATAAAGAATGGTGTAAAGATATAGGTGCCGAAAGATGGTAGTCATCTTTCAGGTTCGAATATGTCTGCCACTCAGGATACCCGTACAGACGTGTCATAAATGCTGAATCTGAATCACGCACCTTTTTCAGTTCATCCATTATCTGGCGGATGGTACCTGCATCACCGCTAACAGGCACAATAACATTCTCCCTGTCGCTGCTCAACAATGAAAGGATAGAACTGCTGAGTGTGCTTGTCAAAGCAATAGTTTCGTATTTTATTTTATTACTCCGTAGATTATTCTGCAACATTGAAACGAACTCAATTTTATCGTTCAGCCCGCCATTTACAAAAATAATATTTGAATTTCTGAATGTCTGCAAAAAAAGCTGAAGATGCTTTGTTGTATGATGAACTCAGCATCGGATTTACCTGAAAGATATTCCCGTTGTTCAATACTTCGCCGTTGCTTTGAGAGAATGGTACTACATACTTTATATTAAAGGCTTTTGAAAAATCGGATAAGACCTTTATCTGTGCATCGTTTACTCCTCCTACGATAAGGTTAAGCGACTGCATCTCCATTGTTCCCAGCAAGCTTTGCAGTTTTTTTTGTGTCATTATCTTTTCCGATCTCAAAACATATAACTCTATATTGGCACCAATGTTTTCATTTTTTCAACTGCAAGCAGAAACCCTTCATAGTACTCCTGCAATCGTAGATGCGCCCTACCAGTTTCATCCAAAAATGGTAACAGCAACCCCCCCACCCTGATCATATCTACCCTTTGTGAGCGGACACTCTGTGACAGAAGCCGGTTAGCTTCGTTGATTGCAGACCGTGAATTTTCGTCTAAAGCACTTTTTTTTCACTGGTACAATAATCTCCATATTGGTTTTCAAGCCCCCCCTTTGAAGAGATGAATTATAACGTTCAATATCCTCAATGTCAACACCGTAAAGAATTGAAATACTGTACAGAGTTTCTCCTTTCTGAACCTTATGTACTATGTTGGTAGTCTGATTCTCATATGGAGTGATCACCTCATACGACTCGAAGAAAGGTATCCGTATTGTTTTACCTATCTGAAATGTCTCTACAGACAAACCGGGGTTGGCTCTCATTACATCTTCCGGTTTGAGAGAGTAGGTTCTGGAAACAGAATAAAGCGTCTCTTTCGGGAGGATGGTATGATAACGATAGTTATCTTCTTTAACCTCGCTAATGACCCTTCTCTGAGGGATTGTAAGAATCTGGCCTTCAGAGATTGTTTGGCTGGAACCTGGATTTAGCCGGTATATCTCATCAACTGTAGTATTGTACATTTTAGAGATACTATACATGGTTTCCCCCCCACTCACAACAGTATGGCTGAAGGTTGAATTCTGATCTACAGGGCGTGACGGCCCTGAGCTTATTTCGTTGGTGCCGGCAGACAACAGCCCTGAATTATCCTTAGTGACCGGGATAAGCAACTTCTGGCCTCTTTGCAAGCCGCTGCTTGCCGAGGGATTGTTACGAATAATCTCTGCAACAGAAACCGAGAAGGTGCGCGAAACAGCATATAGGCCCTCACCGGGTTGTACACTGTACTCGTAGTACTTCTGACCGTTAACGGTAACGGTTTGGTAATGCAGATTCTGCGCCAGAAGTGAAATGAGTCCTGTGTTCAAAAAAAAGAACAATAGCAATAATTTTGCTTATCCTAAGCATGTTACCCATCTTTATCTGTTTTTAATGTGAGGTCACTTATACAACTTTTAACGGACAAAAGTACGAATATTATTTTGAATTGTACCTTATAACATCATGAGCGGCCTGTAGTTTGACAGTAATTAAAACAATTTAAACACAATTATAGTTATAATCTTTTATTTACTCTTTACACGTAACTGTTTCACAGGATTATACAGGAAAACTTCAGTGTTAACATATTAAGTTTAATAACTGTATGAAAACAGTATGACACAGAATCTATAATGCAGTCACACTTTCTATTAGAACGGGAGAGGATCTTTATTTTGTGAAATAAAATCGGATGAAGAGAACGATGATTCACCCGAAGGTTCTGCCTGTTTTGAATTTTTATTCATCTTTGAAGGGCGTTCCACATATCTCTTACCTACAGCATACTCGTCAAGATTCTGAAAACGCGCGTATTCACTATCGAATCTCATGTTGGCTATGCCCGTAGGACCGTTACGATGTTTCGCTACAATGATCTCCGCAATACCAACCAAAGAGTTTCCGCGATCATCTTCAGTGATACGGTAATATTCCGGCCGGTGGATAAAGCATACTATATCGGCATCCTGCTCAATTGCTCCAGATTCGCGAAGATCGGCAAGCTGCGGCCTCTTCCCTTCGGTCCCCCCCTGGCGTGTTTCCACACCCCCCCTGTTAAGCTGTGAAAGAGCAATAACAGGAATATTAAGCTCTTTTGCCAGCCCCCCCTTCAACGATCGCGATATCATGCTCACCTCCTGTTCGCGGCTGCCAAAACTCATTCCACTGGCATTCATAAGCTGCAAGTAGTCGATTATAAGCACTTTCACATCATGCTCACGTATCAGGCGGCGCGCTTTTGTACGCAACTCAAACACCGACAGGCTGGGTGTATCATCTATATATATGGGTGCATTATATAAAAACTTGTGATTTTTGTCAAGCCTCTCCCACTCGTCTTCCGAGAGTCGCCCACTTTTAATGCTCTCACCTTTTATCTGGCATACATTAACAATTAAACGATTCACCAACTGCACATTAGACATTTCCAAAGAAAAGATGCCGACAGGCTGTTCATAATCGAGTGCAATATTTTTTTGCCATTGAAAGGACAAAAGCCGTCTTTCCCATAGCAGGCCTCGCAGCGATAATAACAAGATCAGACTTCTGCCAGCCTGAAGTAAGCTTATCCAACTCCTTAAAACCGGTAGGCAAGCCACTCATACCATCCTTCCGGTTTGCAGCCAGCTGAATATTCTGCATCGCCTCCTTGATAATAGGATTGATCTGTATTACGTCTTTCTTTACGTTCCTTTGCGAAATTTCAAACAGCCGCCCTTCGGTTTCTTGCATCAAGTCATCCACATCAACAGTTTCATCAAAAGCCTGTTGTGAAATCTCAGAGGAGAAAGAGATAAGTTCTCTAGCCAGATATTTCTGGGCAATGATGCGAGAATGATACTCGATATGCGCTGCAGATGCAACTTTTTCTGACAGCTCGGCAATATAAACTGCGCCACCTACCGTCTCAAGTTCTCCTCTCCTCTTCAGCTCCTCTACCACCGTAAGCACGTCCACAGGCTTCTGTTGCATGGCGAGTCCCTGAACTGAACCGTAAATAAGCTGATGAGCAGGGTCATAGAAACTTTCAGGTTTCAATATCTCACTAACTACCGAATAGGCATCCTTTTCGAGCATCAGCGCACCAAGCACTGCCTCTTCTAGTTCTTTGGCCTGTGGAGGCAATTTACCTATATCAGGGGGGGCAACAACTGTTTTTTTCTACTACTTTTACAGAGGGTCTTCTTTTTTTGTTTTTCCATTTCAACAAATATTTACTTAATGAGTGTAAAGTTAGGGAGTAATTTATTCCTTTGAGAATTTTGTGCTCCATTCTTCCCCAAAAGTTATTAACAAGGTGTGTTGAAAACTTTTCTTCAATACAGTTAAACAAATAAGGCATGCTAAAATAAAATTTACCTGCCAATCATTAAAGCATAGACAAGCACCATTGCAACGGCAACAATTAACCATCGTTTCAATTCTTTCAGGAAAGCATTTAAAAGATTGGCCAAGTTTACGTATCTTTGCCGTTAGGTAACAAAAAAATCGACAAAGTGCTTTCATATGAAGAGAGACTGCAAATCAGACTACTGATGCAGCAAGAAATTATTCCGGCTATAGGGTGCACAGAACCTATTTCAGTGTCGTTATGTACTGCCAAAGCGACTGAGATTTTAGGTGAAAAGCCAGAGAGAATAGTTGTACATCTAAGTGCGAACGTTTTAAAAAAAATGCCATGGGCGTCGGCATTCCCGGTACCGGGATGAACGGGCTCCCTATAGCAATAGCTTTGGGTGCGATTCGAGGTAAATCTGCTGATTGTCTGGAACTGCTTAAAGATTTAACACCTGATGAAGTTGAAAGCGGAAAGAGTTATATTAACGAGAAGAGGATAAATGTAAGATTAAAGGAAGATGTCTCCGATAAATTATTCATCGAAGTGCATTGCAGTAGAGGCAACAATTATGCCAAAGCAATCATCAGCGGAAACCACACGGCTTTTTCTTATCTCGAGAAAAACGGAGAAGTACTCCTGGATAAGAAAACAGATGGCCCGGAAGTATCAGATATCGCCGTTCAGCTCTCTTTCAGAAAATTATATGATTATGCAACAGAATCCCCCCTATTACAGAATTAAACTTTATACTCGATGCAGCTGAGATGAATAAAAGAGCAGCTGAGATTTCTGGTAAAAGGCACTTTGGACACAACGTTTCAAAAATATTAAGGGAGCAAAAGGGAAAAAAATTTTGGGGGGGATAATCTGCACAGTAGAATGGTAGCCTCAACTGCAGGAGCCTGCGATGTTAGAATGGCAGGTGCTGCTGTTCCGGTCATGAGCAATAGCGGCAGCGGAAATCAGGGAATTGCAGCAACACTTCCGGTACTGACATATGCCGAGAACGAAAATTGTTCTAAGGAACAGCTTGTCCGGGCACTTATATTAAGTAATCTGTCAATGATTTACATTAAACAGCATCTGGGACGACTATCTGCACTTTGTGGTTGCGTGGTTGCTTCTACCGGTGCCAGTTGCGGAATTACCTACCTCATGGGAGGGAATTATGAACAGGTTACTTATGCTGCGAAAATATGATAGCCAACATCACCGGCATGATTTGCGATGGTGCCAAACCCAGCTGTGCACTTAAAATTGCGAGCGGTGTCTCTACCGCAACACTTTCCGCATTAATGGCAATTGAAAATGAAGTTGTTACCTCGCAAGAAGGAATAATAGATGACGGGATTGACAAAACAATTAAAAATCTGGCATTGATTGGAACAATTGGAATGACAGAGGCTGACAAGATTGTGCTAGATATACTAACAAGCAAATAGTTTCAAGCTACAATGGTGTACAACCTGTCAACAAAAAAATCACATATTCAACTATACCCTCATAGAGTTGATACATGTAAAAAGCTCAACAATCTACAATTTAACCGTAAAACAGTAACTGTTTATTTAATGATGAAAAAAGAGTTTTAACTCAACAAAATTGTTTATAACCGATATTAACCTAAGATATTAAGTTCCGTTTATTAACTTTGCCGATTAAACTCAGAAAAATCATTTTAAATATGAAATCAGTAACCACCCTCTTTGGCTTTCTGTTTCTTTTTACCTCCCTCATATTAGCCCAGGACGAGGTGAAATGGAACTTTTATCTTGAAGATAAAGGAAACGGAGAAATAGATCTGGTTGCCGAAGCAAAATTAAAAAAAAGGATGGTATCTTTATGATACAGATATACCGGACGGAGGCCCTACACCCACTCAACTCAGCATCGATAAAATTACTGGAGCGGAGCCTTCGGGTAAATTTCATGCCGATGGTAAGCATGCAACGGTAAAGTACGATGCCATCTTTGGTATGGAAATAGGTAAATTTCAGGATAATGCAAGGTTTGCACAGCGACTGAGAGTAACTGATAAGGACAACTTCTCTATTCAGGGCGATGTCCGTGCTCAGGCGTGTGACGACTCAAGCTGCACTCCTCCCCTACCTCACGATTTTCGTTTACTTCTGCTCAACTGCCGGTAACATTTACAGAAGCCCGCTCTCCCGTAAAAGAGAACAGTGACGCAACATCTTTTCCGGGATTGTCACCAGTTTTGGTTAACGATGCTCTGAAAGAATCTACGGCTGACACCTTAACGTCAACGAAGTCGGCTGAGATTGATAGTGATATTTGTGGACTCCTGTTATTGAAGAGTTACAAAATTTCGGGATGAAGGGCAGCACTGCAGGAATGTCGTTGCTCTGGATTATTTTTGCCGGTTTCATCGGCGGCCTAATTGCTTTGGTTACACCCTGCGTATGGCCAATGATCCCTATGACGGTAAGTTTTTTTTCCTTAAACGTAATAAAGCAGAGAAGAAAAATGCTATCACCGAAGCAATGGTATATGGAAGCGCCATAATTGTTATATATTTAATTCTGGGACTTCTAATTACCGGAATATTTGGCGCCAGTGCGCTGAATAATCTGGCTACCGGCGCACTGTTCAATCTGATCTTCTTTGCCCTTCTGGTTTTTTTTGTCCATCGCCTTTTTTTGGCGGCTTTGAGCTGGTGCTGCCATCAAAATGGACAAACAGGATGGATGAAAAGCAGATAAGACATCAGGTGCTATAAGCATATTCTTCATGGCTTTTACATTGGTATTGGTGTCATTTTCCTGCACAGGGCCCATCATAGGAACGCTACTGGTGGAAGCTGCAGTATCGGGCAGCATACTTGGGCCGGCTATCGGTATGCTTGGATTTGCCATTGCCCTTGCAATTCCTTTTGTGCTTTTGCCATATTCCCTTCATGGCTGGCCAATATGCCGAAATCAGGAGGTTGGCTCAACTCTGTGAAGGTTGTACTGGGATTCCTTGAGCTGGCACTGGCACTGAAGTTTTTGTCTGTTGCCGACCTGGCTTATGGATGGGGGATTCTCGACCGGGAGGTATTCCTTGTGTTGTGGATTGTAATCTTTTTATGCTTGGGATCTACCTTCTTGGGAAGATAAGGTTCCCCCGGCGACAGTGAACCGCAGCATGTAACCATACCACGACTTTTCCTTTCCATAATATCAATCGCATTTGCCATTTATATGATCCCCCCCGGGTTATGGGGCGCTCCATTAAAGGCTATCAGCGCCTTCTCGCCTCCTTTGTACACCCAGGACTTTAATCTCTACAAAGGGGAGGTACATGCCAAGACTTTGGATTATGAAACCGGCATAAAAATGGCAAAGGAACAGGATAAGCCAGTTCTTATAGATTTTTCCGGTTATGGATGTGTAAATTGCCGCAAAATGGAGGCATCGGTATGGACCGACCCGCGTGTAAAAAAATATCCTTGACAATAAATATATACTCATTACTTTAATGGTAGATGATAAAGCCCGCCTTCCGGAAATCATTGAAGTGAATGAAAACGAAAGGAATACGCGACTGAAAACTATTGGCGATAAATGGAGTTACCTGCAGCGGCACAAGTTCGGAGCCAATGCGCAACCATATTATATAGCACTTGATCATGAGGGCAAACCGCTAAGCCCTTCATATGCCTACGATGAAAATGTAGAGAAATATTTAGAATTCTTGCAGACAGGATTGACAAACTTTAAAAAAAATAGTTTATCTGCATAGGCGCCTCTAAGGCGTCTATGCCGTTTCAATTATGAACAGAAGAGAACAAAAACTGGAGGCATTCGGCCGATTGTTGGATATTATGGATGAGCTTCGCGAAAAATGCCCATGGGACAGGGTACAGACCAATGAAAGCTTACGGGCAAACACAATAGAGGAAACCTATGAACTGGCTGAAGCAATTATCAACAATAATAACAACGAAATAAGAGAGGAGCTTGGCGACCTGCTCCTGCATGTTGTCTTTTACTCTAAGATTGGAGAGGAAAAGAAAGCTTTTGATGTTGCCGATGTTTGTAACGCCATATGCGACAAGTTGGTCTTCCGCCATCCGCACGTTTTCGGAGATAAGAATGCCGATTCTCCCGTCACTGTAGAAAATCGTGGGAGCAAATAAAACTTAAAGAAAACGGGGGGGGAAACAAAACTGTTCTGGAGGGCGTCCCATCGTCACTTCCTTCATTGGTGAAAGCCTACAGGATACAGGACAAAGCCAGAAACGCCGGATTCGACTGGAACCGGCGCCATGATGTATGGGACAAAGTGAAAGAAGAGATAGGAGAGCTGGAAGTTGAAATCGAAAATATGGACCACGACAGGATGGAAGATGAATTCGGCGACATGCTCTTCAGCATCATCAACGCAGCCCGTTTGTATAAGGTGAATCCCGACAATGCACTGGAACGTACCAATCAAAAATTCATCTACCGGTTTAACTACATGGAGAAGAAGGTGAAGGCATCAGGACGTTCACTCAAGGATATGTCACTTGAAGAGATGGAGTCTATCTGGCAGGAAGCTAAAAGATGAATTACTTGCCAATACGCCAGCGCGAAAGAATAGTTTTTCTTTTCGGAAATATCCCGTTCTGTTTGGTACGTACATCCTCCACCACATAGAATATGTTGTTGTCGAAATCGGTTAGCAACTGCTCCAGATTTTTCATCTCTTTCCGGTCGACAACAGTTTCAATAATATCCACCTCTTTGGTTGAACCCACTCCATGAGTCAACGTTGCTCCAAAGTCGAGCTTATTAAGTGATTGAACCAGTTCTTTGCCATTCTTCTGAGTATAGATACGACATAATACAATACCGTATGCAATTCTGTTCTCAATCAAATACCTACATAATTCCCGTCGCATAACCGGCAGCATACGATAAATAAGATACCAGATCGTTTGCACGGGTAAGTATCTGAGAGATTACAACAATCCAGATAAACACTTCAATAAAACCGATGACAGGAGCTATATTTTTTTTGCACCTTTCGATACAAAGATTATACGCAGTGTGCCCAGTGTCACATCAATAATGCGACCGAAAAAAATGATGACAGGCAATAGCCAGGGATAAACGTCTAAAAAAATCGAACATTATATTATATATTTATGATAATCAGGAGAAAGTATTTCAATTGAAAGGGGGGGACATTCCCTTATGCTTTTTTTTAAATCAGCAAGTTGTTTCAGATAACTGACAAACTGCTCAATATCCTCATCAGTGGTATCCCATGAACATACAAGTCGCATTTCATTGCGGCTCTCATCCCAGTCGTAGAAAAAGTAGCGCTCCCTGAGCTTGTCTGTTATCTCTTTAGGAAGAATAAAGAACAGGGCATTCGATTGTACCGGTTGTGTAATTTCTATTCCCTCAATTCTGCTCATTTCGCCATGTAGCTTCTGTGCTGCATTATTTGATCTCTTAGCATTATCCAGCCAGATGTTTTCATTCAAATATGGAATAAACTGTGCAGAAATAAATCGCATCTTGGAATAAAGTTGAGTAGTTTGCTTCCGGTAATATTTTAGATTCTCCGCCAACTCTTTACGCAATGGCACCAAGGCTTCACCAAACATCAACCCGTTTTTGGTACCTCCCAAAGTGAAAATATCAACACCGCAATCTACAGTTATCTCCTTAAGTGAAATATTTAACCAGGCACATGCATTGGCAATTCGAGTTCCGTCAACAAAGAGATACATATCATGCCGGTGAGCCAGATCAGCAAGTGCCTTCACTTCCTGCGGTGTATAAGCGGTACCCAGCTCTGTAGTTTGAGAGATAGCTATCACTTTCGGCTGAGAGTGATGTTCAAATCCAAAACCATGCAAATATGGAAGAACCAGGCTGGGGGGGTCAGCTTGCCGTCAGGCGTTGGAATCTCTTTGAGAGATGCCCCCTGTAATCTTAACGGGCGCACCGCATTCGTCCACGGCAATATGGGCAGTCGAAGCACATAGGATAGAATGGAATGGCATTGTACAAGCCTGTAATGCAACAACATTAGCTCCCGTTCCATTAAACACAAAACAGGGAGCCACCTTTTTATCCCCAAGGATAGAGCAGATAATCCTTTCTGCTTCACAAGTCCACTCATCATCGCCATAGGCAATTGCGTGTCCTGTGTTCACATCTGCCAAAGCCTCCATTATTCGCGGATGAACACCTGAATTATTGTCGCTTCCAAAGCTTCTCATAATAGTCTTTCCATTTTTGATCCAAATATTTTTGGATAATTCGTTTAAATAATTTTATTACGAGCCCACTTAAAAGA
>JMBX01000337.1_pt1 | contig 12285 bp, 15 predicted proteins | sample 616521 | NCBI WGS metagenome assembly JMBX01 (sample SAMN02727906, study PRJNA239997) | anaerobic digester metagenome | biome: anaerobic digester; isolation source: mesophilic anaerobic digester inoculated with municipal waste water sludge... | place: Germany: Bielefeld University, CeBiTec ...
GTAAAGCCGACGCGAATGCGACCATGTTTGATGTCGGGGGGGTTAGCAATGAGATAGCGCATGGCATCCATGATAGCCGCGATGCCGGCTTTGTCGTCTGCGCCAAGCAAGGTGGTGCCATCGGTAACGACGATGCTTTCGCCTTTGTATTTTAATAAGGCAGGGAAAACGTCCGGCGACAGAATGATGTTTCGGCTTCGTTCAGGATGATGTCTTTGCCATTGTAATTCTCAATGACGCGCGCTTTGACGTTCTCGCCAGACGCGTCCGGGCTGGTGTCCATGTGGGCGATGAAGCCAACAACCGGGCAGTCGTGGTCAATGTTGGCGGGTAAGGTAGCTGTTACATAGCCGTATTGGTCGAGTTCAACCTCGCTCATGCCTAATTCCCGCAGTTCTTTTTCCAAGAGACGAGCCAGGTCGAGTTGTTTGGTGGTGCTGGGATAGCTTTCGGCGTCGTGTTGTGATTGTGTGTCAATTTTGGTGTAGCGTAAAAGCGTTCGAGTAGGGTGGTCATGGTGTCTCCTTTTTCTGTTCCTTTTTTTTGAATTTTATCATGATGGCGGCTTGGCTGGCTGTTCATGAGCAGTTTTACTGATGTTTGGTAGCGTGATGATGGCGGTGTTTCTTTCCATGCTGGTGGTAAAATTTAAGCATGAATACTAAGACCAGGAAAATTATTGTCGCGATTATTGTGGTGCTGGTGATTGCCTTTTGGCTTTTGTCTTGCCACGCTTGTTAGGCATGGTAAAGACGAAAGCAACTGTTGAGCCGGATATTTTGTTGGGCCTGGGCGGAAAAGCCAGCTACGAAATTGTGAACACATACCCGCATGACCCTAATTGTTACACTCAGGGTTTGGTTTACGAAAATGGCTTGCTTTATGAAAGTTGTGGCTTGTATGGCAAGTCGCGTTTGCGTGTAGCCAAACTTGAGGATGGGGGGGAAACGCTGCGCGAGAGTTGGATAAATGATAAGTATTTTGCCGAAGGTTTGGCTTTGCTTGACAATCAGCTAACCATGCTGACCTGGCAGGAAGGCACGGCATTCATCTATCAAAAAGACGATTTTACGCAAACCGGCACGTTTAATTACAGTACGGAAGGCTGGGGGGGTTAACAACTGATGGCAATGCGTTAATCCTGTCTGATGGTTCAAACACGCTTTACTGGATGGACCCCCAAAAGTGGGTTAGTGGTGAATGAAGTCCACGTTACGCTGGAAGGTAACCCGATGAGCATGCTGAACGAGCTGGAGTTTGTCAACGGGGGGGAGATTCTAGCCAACGTTTATTTAACTGACACGATTTTGCGCATTGACCCGATCAGCGGGGAAGTGCTGACCCAAATTGATTTATCAGGATTAATGCCTGATGCCAACAAAGCCAAATTGGGCGAGGTGCTTAATGGCATCGCTTGGGATAATAAAACGGGGCGTTTGTTCGTTACCGGTAAAAACTGGGACGTGCTGTACGAGATTCAGCTTGTGCCTGCAATTCCTTAGATAGTTTAGAGGTAAATGACTTGTTGCGAAAGCGCGTGATGGCGGGCATCGCGCAGTGCGGGCAGGGTTTCCAGCAGGTAATTTGGCCCGCTGCCTTCCATGCAAAATGCCATACTCAGGTTGCCGCAGACTGTGGCGTGCACAATATCATAGCTTTCGCGGTAATTGTATAAAAACCTCCATCAAACGCATTCAAACCGCCAGTGGGGTCGGCAAGTTTTATCGGCCAGGCTGGCACGATAAAGCGCTGGTTTCCTTCGCGGTCATAGACCCAGGTGGCGCCATCTTTGGTGTTGATGATGATGTATTCGGGACCATAACTGGCTAAAACATGGGCGATATCCCATAAATCCATGCTGCGTCCCTGGAATAATTTGAGCGCCTGGTCTTCGCTAAGCATAAAAATGCTTAGGTCGGCGATGAGATTGCGCATATCTTCCCAAAAGGTGACGTTCATGTAGCAATCGGTGGCGCGCATGGACAGGGTTTGAATCATGCCCGCTTTGAGCACAGAAGGCAGAATTTTGTGCGAAATATAGTCAACGGGGCAGATGTGGGCGGCGTTGGCTTCCAGGTACGGGCGCGGGATATCGGTTACGCGAAAGGTGTAAGGCATATAATCGGTTTTGCTGCAATAGCGACGTGTGTCGGCTGCGTAGTTGAGAAGTTCCTGGGGGGGGAAGGGGGGGATTTGCCGTTCGGCGAAATGGATGAGGGGGGGGTTTTCGTAGCTGGTTTTGTTGGGTGGGGGGGTGTAGGCGACAAAAAAAGCGTGGATCAAATTTTTCATCTGTTTTGATGATGCCTTGCAGGTCAAACCCCATGATTTCGAAGGGTTTGAGCCAGTCCATAGGGTAATCGGGGGGGTTGACGCGGCTAAGCAAACCGGCTTTGCCACCCCCCCACAATGCCATGCCACTTGCGGTGTAGGGTAGGTTGCCACCGAGCTGATTGACTCGCGCTGAACCATGAAAGGGCAGGATATACTCGCGTTGTAAGCGACCGATAATTAGATTTTGGATGGTTTGGGTTTGGTAAGTGTAAGGCATGGCTGAATTATAAGCGTTAAAGTTATTTTGTGAACTTTGGTTTTAGTATCATATTCATGACCTTTAAAACAGAAAGACCGCCTTGGTAAACGGTCTTATCTTTGGTGTGAAACGTTTTTTTGAGTATGAATGTAGTCTAACTAATCTGCTAAGATTAAGCTAACCACACTTTATACAATGCTTAGTCCTTTTGATCGATGACTTTCTTTGCCTTTACTTCAATCTTGCGGGGGGTTGGGTTTCGGGTTTCTTGGGCAAGTGGATCGTCAGGACGCCGTTATCCGTATTCGCGGTGATTTGTTCGGGGGGGTCGATTACACCGGGCATGCTGATAGCGCGGTAGAACGAACCACAGCGGCGTTCACGGATGTGATATTTGCCTTTTCTTCGTCGACGGTTTCATCAGAAACTTCGCCGCGAATGCTGAGGGTGTTGTCGTCATAGGTAATTTCAATTTTCTCTGGGTCAAAACCGGCAACGCTGGCTTTGATCGTGTATTCCTGATCGGTCTCGAGGACATCAAGCGGGAAGCCAGAGGGTAAGGGTTCGCTGTCCAAATCGAACATGCGATCAATCATATTCTCGAGGTTAGAACCTCGTCTCCAGTAAGGGTATCTTGTAATTCTGTAAGCCATTTTTACCTCCAAAAGTTTAGTGTCTTTCAACTGTTATGGTAGGGAAATTGTATAAGAAAAAAAGTATGCAAAAAAATAAGCGTAAAGTTAACATAACCCCATAACCTGTTATGATGGGCTTCGACTTGGTATAATGTGGACAGATTAATAAAAGAAATTATTACCAGAATGGATTTTGTTTCGGAAACAATACCAGATTACCCCGAAACAATGGAAAGAAAGATATGAAAGATAAAACATTAAGAATCATCCACTTGGCGGATTGGGCGAAGTGGGTAAAAACATGACCGTTTACGAATATAAAAATCAAATACTTATCGTGGATGCCGGCATGATGTTTCCGGATAACGACATGATCGGCATTGACTACATCATTCCCGATTTCAACTACGTGCGTCAAAACGCGGATAAAGTGGTAGGCATTGTGGTAACACATGGTCACGAAGACCATGTGGGCGCCATCGGGCATCTCTTGGAAGATGTCAACGCGCCCATTTACGCCACACCATTAACTTTGGGCTTGATTCAAAACAAGCTGACGCGCAACTTCAAGAAAGAACCCACAATGATTAAAGTGCACGCCGGAGAAACGGTGCGCATCGGCTCATTTAAGGTCGATTTTCCACGTTTCGCACTCTGTGCCGGACGCAGTTGGTTTGGGTATCGATACACCCGCCGGGCTGGTGGTGCACACAGGCGACTACAAATTCGACCATACGCCGGTGGACAACTTCCCCACCGATTACGCCAAGCTGGCGGAGTTCGCGCGACGTGGTGCCATGGCACTTTTGGCGGATTCAACCAACGCGGAACGACCTGGCTGGACGCCCAGCGAGCGGGTTATCGACGCGGCTTTTGACAAGGTTTTCACGAAGCCAAAGGGCGCATCATCGTGGCGACGTTTGCCTCGCTGATTTCGCGTATGCAACAAGTGATTGACACCGCCGTAAAATACGGGCGCAAGGTCGCGTTTGTAGGGCTCAGCATGACCGAGAACGCGCGCATCGCCAAAGAACTTGGCTACATTCAATATGATGACGAAACCGTTCTACCCCCCCTTGAAAACGTGCTGAACATGAAAGATGACAAGGTGGTTTTGCTGGTGACGGGTTCACAGGGCGAGCCGACGTCGATATTAGGACGTCTGGCAAATGGCACCAACCGCCGTTTTGACATCAAAGAAGGCGATACGGTGGTGCTATCTTCGCATCCTATCCCGGGCAACGAAGAACTTGTTTACCGCGCTATAAACCGATTGATGGAACGTGGCGCGGATGTCATCTACGAAGCGATTGCGCCGGTGCATGTTTCCGGACATGCCAGCCAGGAAGAAATCAAACTCTTGTTGCATCTTGTTAAGCCGAAATATCTTATACCCATTCATGGCGAAACGCGTATGTTAAAACAGCACAAAAAACTGGCGCTTAGCGTGGGTATGGAAGAATCTCAAGTTGCCTTGGTAGAAAATGGCAGGGTGATAGAATTTAAAAATGGCAAGATGAAACTTGGCGAACGTATCCCTGGTGGATATGTCTTTGTGGATGGTACCGGTGTGGGTGACGTTGACCGCGATATCATGCGCGAACGGGAGCTTTTGAGCCAGGATGGTGTGGTTTTGCTGAATCTCATCCTGGACAAGAAAACTGGTGTTTACAAAGATACTGAAATCATCAGCCGTGGGTTTATGTCGCAGGATGAGTCGGTGGATTTGTTTGATAACCTGAAGAAACGTGCGGAAAACTCGCCCAGTATCCGAGCAGTAACTTGCAAAAGGAACTTCAAAGTGTCGCAAAATCGTTGCTTTTGATGAAACCCGCCGTCGCCCGCTCATTTTTGTAAACATTTCGCGGGAGTAAGCGTGGGTTTTTGCGAAATAAAGCTTTTAAAACAAGTTTTAATACTGGACATTTTAGAAATATGTTGTAAAATAAAAGTTCGTGTATGAAAGTATAGTACGGAGGAAGAATTGGCTAATATTAAGTCTCAAATTAAGCGGAATAAACAAAATCAGGCGCGACGTTTACGCAATCGCGTTTATCGTGGTTCAGCGCGCACTTATTTGCGCAAAGCAATGGCATCGATTAATGCTGAAGATCTCGAAAAGTCCAAAGCTGATGTCGCCCGAGCGATTAAGGCGCTTGACAAAGCTGCTGGCAAAGGTGTTATCCACAAGAACAATGCCGCGCGCCGCAAAGCCCGCTTGATGGCACATTTCAATAAACTACAAGCATAATTGACTAAGACTCGTTTTGAGTCTATCGTTACGCAGAATGGAGCGAGGTCATCCTCGCTTTTTCCTTTTAAGTACTTTTGTCAAACAACTTAAAAATCAAGAGGCACTTACATCAAATTATGCAGGCAAGATAGATGCATCTTATAATGACTGATTGAGTGCTTATGAAATACATCGCGATTATTAATCGCAACCTGAAAGACCCCCCCAGCTATGAATAAATTATCTGAATTGTAAATAATCTTTGTTGGTTTACATTCTAAAAACGAGTTAATTTTGCTGAATATTGGCAATCCAAGCAAGATTATTGCAGACTTACTAGAAACTTGTCTAAAATTGCCTAAAAGTCTAAACCAAATTGTCCCAAAATTGTAAAATAGTAGTAAAATAAATTATGTCGCTTTCAATTCTATTTCCCACCAGGAGGATAAAATGAAAAAGTTTTTTTCAGTATTTAATGGTTGTTACTTTGCTTTTAAGCTTGTTGTCCGCTTGTGGCGCGAAAGCATCAGACTCTGTTTTGAATAAAATACAAACAGAGGGCAAAATTGTTGTTGGCACATCCGCGGACTATGCGCCTTATGAGTATATTGATGAAGCGGGTAATAAAACCGGTTTTGACATTGAGCTGATGGAGGAAATTGGGAAACGCATGGGTGTGGAAATTGAGTGGCAGGATATGCCATTTGACTCACTCGTCGCTGCCGTAGCCAATGGAAAACTGGATATGTCTATTTCCTGCTTCAACTATGATGAAGAACGTGACCTTACGGTTGATTTCTCCGATGCTTATTACACCACAGAAGACGCCTTTGTGGTAGCCAGCACTTTCACTGGCGAATTTTCCATTCCGGAAGATGCCGCCAAGTACAAGGTTGGTGTTCAATCCGGCACCATGCAGGATGACTGGATTACTGAAAATTTGGTTAACGCTGGCTTGATGCCTGAAGCAAACCTCTCGCGCTATGAACGCGTGGATCAGGTCGCGCTGGATCTTCTCGCTGGTCGCATTGATATTATGATGGCTGACCACTTGCCTGTTTTGGAAATTACCAAGAAAAATCCTGACCTTAAGATTGTTTATAAAGGCGAACTTTCTACTGGTCCAATTAATATTGTCCTGCCGGATGGTGACACTGCCATCAAGAAGGAAATTGATAGAGTCATCAAAATTCTTCAGGATGAAGGTTTTATTGACGAATTAGCGAAGAAGTACTTTAGCGAGTAAAGAGAAGTAAACGCAAGCCATCAGACCCCCCCAAATTGTCTGATGGCTTTTTTTGGATTGTGTTTTTATTGGCAACATCGTTATAAGATTGTTTTGCCTGTCATCAGGCAAGGATTGAAAGGTGAAAACTTGGATTTTCTAACCTTGTTAAGTTATATTGCTTCGGGAACCGCTTATACACTTGGCGTTACAGTCATCGCGTTACCATCAGGGCTTTTGATAGGCACTTTGTTGGCTTTTCTGTATGTTTATGGTGGAAAAGGTATTGGCAAGGTGATGAATGTCTATAGCACAATTATGCGTGGCATACCGCCATTAGTGTTGTTGTTTCTCTTATACTTTGTCGTTTCCAAAGGCATAAACCTTTCTGGCTTTTGGGCTGGGTCGATTTCATTGGGAATTGTTAGCAGCGCCTACCAAATGGAAATCATTCGGGGGGGCGCTTTGCTTTCAGTTGGAAACGATCAACTCATGGCAGCTCGCGCGGTTGGACTTAGCCGAAAACAAGCTATTGTCAACATTGTTTTACCACAAGCACTGCGTCTGGCTATTCCACCCTGGAGTAATGAAGCTGCTATTATTATCAAAGACTCTTCATTAGTTTACGCCTTAGGTGTGCCCGAAATATTGCGCCGTGCTCAACTCATCGGCGCAAGCACCCAACAACCTCTACTTGCTTACCTGAGTGCGGCACTTATCTATTTTGTTCTCGTCACCGTGACTAACCGCTTGCTTAACTTGCTTGAAAAGAAGCTCACGGTTCCATCTAACCATTAAGGAAACGCATCATGCCCGAACCTATTCTTAGAATTCGAAAACTTACAAAAAAATATGGCGAAAAAGTTATCTTCCATGATCTTGATTTGGATGTCAATGAGGGTGATACGATTGTCATCATTGGGCCAAGTGGTACCGGTAAAGCACTTTGTTACGTTGTATCAATTTACTGACTCGGTCAGACAGTGGCCAAATTTGGTTTGGTGACAAGGAAATTACCGCTAAAGGAACCAACGAAGACCGTGTTCGACAACAAATTGGTATGGTTTTTCAAAACTTTTTGCTTTTCAATCACCTTACTGCGCTGGAAAATGTGAAATTGGGGCTTATTAAGGTGAAGCACCTTAGCAAAGCTGCCGCGGAAGCAAAAGCTATGGAAGAACTGGAACGTGTTGGATTGGCTAACTGGGCAGGGCATTACCCTGGGCAGCTTTCGGGTGGTCAGCAACAGCGAGTTGCAATTGCCCGCGCGCTGGCAATGGACCCGCGAATCATGTTGTTTGATGAACCAACATCCGCACTGGACCCAGAATTGATTGGTGAAGTTCTTGAGGTAATGCGTTCTTTGTCATTGGATGGCATGACGATGCTGGTGGTAACTCACGAAATGGGTTTCGCGCGTGAAGTGGCAGACCGCATCGTTTTTATGGAGAAGGGTAGCATTGTGGAAGAGGGAAGTCCCAACGAAATGTTTAATCGACCAAAGTTTGAGCGTACCCGAGAGTTTTTGTGGAAGATTACTGAGCTTTATGGTAAGAAGGACCATGATGAAGAATGATTGAGTGGATAAACTATTTCTCGCGTTTAAAACGGATTTACTTCAAGGCTCGCTTATTACCCTGGAGCTAACAGCGGCTGGTTTATTGATAGGTTTCGCGCTCGGTTTGAGTTTGGCTCTCGCGCGCACCTATGGCCCGCGATGGCTTAGAGCCATCGCCAGAGTTTATATATCTGTATTTCGTGGCACACCGTTACTTGTTCAACTATTCATTATCTATTATGGATTGCCAGAGATGGGCATAACACTATCGCAAACTATTTCGGCTTATCTGGCGTTAGGGCTTAATTCTGCGGCGTATCAAGCTGAGTATTTGCGTGGCTCTATCATTGCTATTGGCAATTCCCAAATGCGCGCGGGGGCGTGCTATTGGGCTTACACGTTGGCAGACCATCCGCTATGTTATCTTGCCGCAAGCCTTGCGTTTGGCATTGCCAAGCTGGTCGAATGAGCCTATTTCGCTGTTGAAGACGACAGCTGTTGCCTTTTTAATCGCTGTGCAGGACCTGATGGCAAGAGGAAAGCGTATGGCTGTTAAGACTTATGACCCGATTGGCAGTTATCTTGTGGTTGCCCTCATTTACCTGGTGATGGTATTTGGATTGGACACTATACTCAAGTTTATCGAACGCAAAACACGCATTCCCGGTTTTGACGCGGAAGTGAAAAAGGCATAATTGCCCAGCTGGTTTTAAGGTTTAAACAAGAAACATATCGCCTTTTTCCCTAAATATCTTAAAAATGGGTGGTAGCGCGCTTGTCACCAGTGGTATACTTGAACGTTGGTGAAACGAATGATGCCATTTAATGAAAAAGAAACTCTTGAAAAAAAATTGACCAAGTTTGCCTTGAGCAAAACTTGCCTGCAGGCAAATTGAATTTCGTGATATCCCATTCAGTGGCGAATGGGGCATCGCCGCCCCCCTTTGTTCCCCCCCTGGCAGCCGCTGACCCCCCCAACCGAAGTGGTCCCGTGCCACAACATGCCCAAACTTTGGCTGAAAAACTCAAAGACTATATCGGTCTACCCGCGGGCTTTTCGCGCATTGAAGCGCTAAAGGGTTATCTGAACCTTTACTACGAAACCAGTCAATATGCCAAAAAGGTGATTGATTACGTCCACTATGCCGACCACTGCTACGGAATGGCGGAGCCAACGGGCAAAACGGTGATGGTGGAATATTCAAACCCCAACACGCACAAACCCCTCCATGTGGGGGGGCATTTGCGCAATGTTATCCTGGGCAGTTCGGTGTGTAATATCCTTGAAGCCAGTGGTGATAAGGTTATCCGCGCTAATTACATCGGCGATATCGGCTTGCATGTCATCAAATGGATGTCCAATTACGAGATGTATCACGCCGGGCAGGCACCATCAGCGGACATCATGCGCTGGATGGCAGATCTTTACACTGAGGCGGACCGACGTTTTCATGATGAGCCTGGGTTTGAAGAAGCCTGCCGGGCTTATTTCAATCGCTGGGACGAAGGCGATAAAGATATTGAAGCCCTCTGGCTGAAGACACGCCAGTGGTCAATGGATGGTTTCAAGCAAGTTTATGAATTGCTTGACGCCAAGTTTGACCGCGTTTACTTTGAAAGCGATGTTGAAGAAAGTGGTAAGGTTCTGGTTGAAGATTTGCTCGCGCGGGGGGCCTGGCTGAAGACGGTCGCCCTGAAAACCCGGTCATTATCGACCTGGATAAAATCCTGGGAACCAAAGAAGAATACCGCGTGGCAGTCATCTTGCGTTCGGATGGCACATCGCTTTACGCCACCAAAGAGCTGCCTTTGGCGATTATGAAGTTCGAAGAATACCACCTGGACCAGTCCATTTATGTCATTGATGTGCGCCAAAGCTTGCACATGAAGCAAATGCGCAAAGTGCTTGAACTGATGGGCTATGACTGGGCGGAGAAAATTTACCACCTGGCTTACGAAATTGTGAACCTGCCAGGCAACGTAACGATGTCGTCACGTGATGGCACGGTGGTCTTGCTGGATGACCTCATTCGCGAAGCGACGGATCGTGCCCTGAGCATCGTGAAAGAGAAAAACCCTGACCTTAGCGCGGAAGCTCAACACGAGATTGCGGAAATGGTCGCGATAGGCGCGATTAAATACCCGATGATTTCACGGGAAAACACGAAAATCGTGACTTTTGACTGGGAAACTGCCCTAGACTTCAACGGGCAAAGCGCGCCATACATTCAATACGCCTGTGTGCGTGCCAACAGCATCCTGAAACGCGCCGAAGTGAACACGCAATATGGTCAAACACCGACAGCGTCCTTTGACTATGAACTTGACGCAGCTGAAGTGAATCTCATTGAGCTAATCGCGGAATTACCCCCCCTGGAACTCAGCAAGGCCGCCAAGGAGTATAAGCCTTCGCAAATTGCCACCTATGCCTATGACCTTGCCAAAGCGTTCAATGATTTTTACAATCAGTGTCCGGTTTTGAACGCCGAAGACGAAATAAGAACAGCGCGACTGGCGTTAACCAACGCCGCGCGCATCACAATACAAAACGCATTACATTTGTTGGGCATTAAAGCCCCCCACATGTGATGTAAAAGTTTGTTAGAATAGTAGAGTAAATTAAACCTAAACCTAAAGGAGAAACTATGAGTCGTATACGTACAATCATCATGGGAGCCGCAGGACGCGATTTCCACAACTTCAACACCTTTTATCGTGACAACGAAAAGTATGAAGTCGTTGCTTTTACAGCTACCCAAATTCCCAACATTGAAGGGCGTAAATACCCAACAGAATTGGCTGGCAAGCTATATCCTGAGGGCATTGACATCTACCCCCCCGAATCTGAATTACCTGAGCTGATTAAGAAGTTCGATGTCGATGAAGTTGTCTTTGCTTACAGTGACGTCCCCTATGATTACGTAATGCACAAAGCTGCATTAGTTAACGGTTTGGGCGCTGATTTTCGTTTGATGGGCACCAAAGAAACCCAGGTCAAATCGACCAAACCCGTGGTTGCTATCTGCGCTATTCGCACTGGTTGCGGTAAAAGCCAAACCACTCGCCGTGTCGCAGAAATTTTGCAAAGCATGGGTCTTAAAGTGGCTGCAATTCGCCACCCCCCCATGCCCTACGGCGACCTGGTCAAACAACGTGTGCAACGTTTTGCTACCTATGCTGACCTTGACAAACACGAGTGCACCATTGAGGAACGTGAAGAGTACGAACCTCATATCGACACTGGCGTAATTGTTTACGCTGGCGTTGACTACGAAGCTATCTTGCGCGAAGCTGAGAAGGAAGTGGATGTCATCTTATGGGATGGCGGAAACAATGACTTCTCATTCTACAAAACTGACCTTCTAATCACCGTTGTTGATCCCCCCCTGCGACCCGGACACGAGAGTGCCTACTATCCTGGTGAAGTTAACACCCGCATGGCTGACGTTGTTGTCATCAATAAAGTCGACACAGCTAATGCAGAAGACGTGATGAAAGTGCGTGAAAACGTGCAAGCCCTCAATCCTAACGCGGTTATCATCGAAGCCGCTTCACCCATCAGCGTTGCTGACCCCCCCAGCGCTATCCGTGGCAAACGTGTTTTGGTTGTAGAAGATGGCCCAACTTTGACCCACGGTGGTATGAAAATCGGTGCTGGCTGGGTTGCCGCCCGTCGCTTTGGCGCTGCTGAAATTGTTGACCCACGTCCTTTCGCTGTCGGCGAAATTGCTGCTACCTTCGAAAAATATCCCGATACTGGCACTATTCTGCCTGCTATGGGCTATGGCGAGCAACAAATTCGTGACCTTGAGAAAACCATTGACGCAGCAGATGTCGATATGGTTGTCATCGGTACCCCCCAATCGATTTGACCCGTGTTTTGAAAATCAACAAGCCTTCCCAGCGTGTTGGTTATTCACTGGACGAAATTGGCAAGCCCAATCTCGAGGATGTCCTCAGAGAAAAATTCGGCAAGTAAGTTTATAGTAAATAACTAAACTATTAGCTTATCTCCATGGGTCAGAATTTCTGACCCATGGCTTTATAGGGACATTCGTGTTAAACTAAGGTTAGAACATTAAGTGGAAATGAGTTGGTTTT
>JMBX01000338.1_pt1 | contig 12282 bp, 24 predicted proteins | sample 616521 | NCBI WGS metagenome assembly JMBX01 (sample SAMN02727906, study PRJNA239997) | anaerobic digester metagenome | biome: anaerobic digester; isolation source: mesophilic anaerobic digester inoculated with municipal waste water sludge... | place: Germany: Bielefeld University, CeBiTec ...
TTCGGTTTTCAAGCACTCCAAGGCCCGCACGTAACCGCGCTCGTCACCCAGGATCCGTTTGGTGCAGATAGCAGGACAAACTCAACACCTTCCTCCCGAGCGTGTTCAATTTCCTCTAAGCGGGCGGGCATATCTTGGCGGTCCCTGCGATAAACGATGTGGACCTTTTTTTGCCCCCCCAGCCTCAAGGCGGTGCGGGCCGCATCCATAGCCACATTGCCCGCGCCGATTACCGCCACCTGTTCGCCCAAATGAATGGGGGGGTGGAATATTTGGGGGGGAAAAGATAAGCCTTCATGAGATTGGTGCGGGTCAAGAATTCATTGGCGCTGTAAACTCCGTTTAAGTCCTCCCCGGGAATATGGAGAAAATAAGGTAAGCCCGCGCCGGTGGCAATAAAGGCGGCCGCGTATTGGCCGTCGGCCAGCATGTCCCGCAAATCAACTGTCAGGCCCACCGCAGTATTGGTGAAAATCTTAACGCCCAGTGCTTCCAGATATTCTATTTCTTGATCCACAACCTCGGTGGGCAGCCTAAATTCGGGAATGCCGTAGCGCAGCACACCCCCCCTGCCGCGTGCAGCGCCTCGAAGATGTGAACTCGGTAACCTTCCTTGGCCAACTCGGCCGCACAGCTTAAGCCCGCGGGCCCGGAACCGATGACCGCGATCTGCTCTTTACTGCCTGTTACAGCCCTCTGCGGGCTTCTGTCGATTCTCGCTTGGCGTACATAATCGGCAGCAAAGCGTTCCAGCATGCCGATGGCAATGGGCTGGCCCATTCTTTTTAAAACACAGCGTTTTCGCACTGGCTCTCCTGGGGCACACCCTGCCGCACACCGCGGGCAGGCTGTTCGTTTCTTTAATTTTAGCTTCAGCCGCGGCAAACTCGCCCTGAGCAATCAGGCGGAGAAACTCGGGAATGGCCACACCAACGGGGGGGCAGCCCCGCACACAGGGCTTGGCCTTGCAGTTCAGGCAGCGGCGGGCTTCTGCCACCGCGCTTGACGGCTCCAGCCCCAAAGTTACTTCCGCAAAGGTGTGCCGCCTCCGGGCAGCGTCCAGCGTGGGCATTACCGCCCTGGATTTTATCGCTTGAGCCATTACCTTTCAGCTCCTCTCGTCTGCACCGCTTCTTGTTCCTGTTGGCGATAAAAGGCTTGGCGTAAAATCAAACTGTCGAAATCAACGCGGTGCCCGTCAAAACAGGGCCCTTCTACGCAGGTGAATTTCGTTTCGCCGGCAACCGTCACCCGACAGCCTCCGCACATGCCCGTGCCGTCAATCATGATGGCATTGAGGCTGACGATGGTAGGCAGAGCATATTTTTCCGTGACTTTACATACGGCGCGCATCATGGGTGCAGGCCCGATGGCAACTTGCCCGGTCAAATATTTGGCCCCCCCGCTGCAGCAGTTCTTCCAGCGGCTCGGTCACCAAACCGCGCTACCTAGGCTGCCGTCATCCGTGGTGTAAATCAGCTGATCGCTGATTGCCCGCAGCTCTTCTTTTAAGACAAATAAGTCGGCCGAACGGGCGCCAAAAATCGTGGTGATGCGTGCCCCCCTGCGCGTGATACGCCTCAAGGACAGGAAGGATGGGGGGGCAGCACCGATACCGCCGCAGATGCCGATCACATTTTTCTCGCCCCGCACTTCCACCGCTTCGCCCAAAGGCCCTAACACATCGCGGAGGGCAGCACCGGGTTTAAGGCTGCACAGATCCTCGGTGCTTTACCCACCGCTTGGATCACCAATCCAGCGTGCCTGCCCGAGGATCATGGCCGGCAATCGTGATGGGGGGGATGCGCTCACTTGTTTCATCTAAGCGCAGGATAACAAAATTGCCCGCCCGCGCCCTTTGGGCAATCAGGGGGGGCGCTTTAACCCGCAGGCGATAGATGGCAGGGGGGGCCAATAGTTCTTTATTTAAAATAGGAAACATGGGCTTTTCTCCTCACCTGAAAGATAGTACACCACTATTTTACTATATTCTAAAGCCTATATCAAAAGTTTTTTATGTAAAGGGTGTTTTCCTACCCTCAGGGGGGGAGGTAAAATCCGAGTGAAATCAGGCCGGGGGCACTGATCAATAACTGATCAAAACTCTAGGATCAGCCCATCATAGGCAGCGATGATCCCGTGGGGGTTCAGCAATTCCTCCAATTCGTGGTGCAGAAGCCCGCCATTGTGGGAAAAATGATTGGCAAGCACAAGGGAACTCGCGGTCACTAGGCCCAGTGCGGCCATTTTTTTTCTTTCGCCTTGATTACCTCTGCCAGGCCCAGATGCCCGCCGCAGCCCGCATTAGGCCCGTAAGTGGCATCCAAAACAACGCAGTTTAAAACGGGCCCCCCTGCGCAAGATAAGCCCAGGTTTCTTCCGGAAGCCAGCCGGTGTCTAAGGCATATAAGAGTGTTTTATCGTTTTGTGTGAACAAATAGATGAAGGCGCTGCCCCCCCGCATATGATTGGCAGGCAGCGGCACCGCCGTTACCGCCCCCCCGCTTGAATTGGTTGCATGGGAGTCAGTTCGTGAAACACCGCGCCCGCTTCCGCCAAATCGGGCAGCACATCAGTCAGCCCGCGGTGGATTAAAGCATCCCCCCCGTAAATATTTAAGAGGCGTTTTTCTTCCCTACCCGGGGCCGGATGGGCATAGCCTGCGCGCCGCATCTTGATTTCAGCGGGATAGAAGTGGTCGTTATGGGCGTGGGTGAAAAAAAGATGCTCCAATTTTGTCCAATCCAAACGATGCCTTAAAGCCTGGGAGAAGGAATCGCAGGAGAAATCAATCTTGTGCCGGGCTCCCAATTGGCACCCGATCTGGTGCGAATGTTTTTTTCCCCCCTAACTCCCTGGCTCTGCGGCAGGCCGTGCAGCCGCAGAATACCGCGGGCCAGCCCTCCGCCGCTCCACTGCCTAAAATCTGCAAACGCATGCCTCTCTCCTTCCCGAAAGGGCTACAAACCCAGCACCCTTTCTGCATTTTGATAGTAGATTTTCCCAAGCACCCCCCCGTCCTCCAAACCGATCCCGTAGATCTTCCAGCGGCCCTGCGGGGGTATTTCAGCGCCCGAATAGTCGAAGTATTCGTTGCGGGTTTCCAAAAACTCAAAGTAAGGTGCATAATTAAGTGGGTACCCCCCGCGGTAGCATCGCTGCCGAAGAAGATTTGGTCTTGGTGATCTAAAAAGAATTTGCGGGCAGTATAGGGCGCCCTGCCTATTTCACCTAACCGAGCGGCAAAATCAATGTACAAATTAGGAAAAGCATCAAGCCATCGGCTGACTTGGCCCAAGTTTTCCGCATATGAAGCCACGTGGGCAATAACAAAGGTTGTGGCGGGATTATTGCGCAGCAAATTTACCTGCTGCTCCATTAGTTCCGCAAATGTGAAGAGCCCGGTTTGCAAAAGACCAGGCAGGAACCCTGGCCAGTTCTTCGCAGCGCTCATTGCCGGGGCCTATCGGTTTAAAGAAGGCCACCGGATCGGCGATGTGCAAAAGGACGGGCAGATTGAGCTCCGCTGCGGTGGCCCAAATTACTCCGAGCCGTTCATCGTCTATTCTAAGGTAATTACCCTCCCCCCCGTCCTTTTCTCCAGGCCAATGTCTTTCCAGAATTTCAAACCCCCCGCACACCTTTTGCTTGTGCCTTCGGCAAAATGCGCTGCACATAGCTTTCAAAATCGGGCTGATCTAATTTAGCCACATCCAGTGACCCGTAAATACTGATAAAATCGCCGAAGTGGATCTTTTCTAAAAGCTGATCGAGCGTCTTTCCCCCCCAAACGTTTTCCTGAGCTACCACCTTAGTTATACCGCAGGCTTTGAATTTTTCCACCTCTGCCGCCGTGTCATAGCACTCGTAGAACTGATCGCCTAAAACTAAAGGCCCAAAATGGGTGTGCATATCAATAACGGGAAATTTGGGCTTGGTAATTTCCGTTCTGGGCACTACCAATTCGCTTTCGGGTCTGAACTCGGACAATTTAAGATCCTGCACTGCAGCCGCCCCCCCTTCTTATTTTAACTCCGCGATATACTCCTTTTCGGCTGTGTAAAGTTCAAAGAACATAGCTTTAATCTCATGCAAGGAACAAACGGCTGCCGTAAGCGGATCGATCATCAAAGCGTGCAGCGCCATTTCTCGATCCTTTTCCAAAAAAAGCAGTTACGGCCAAATCGAAAAAGGACATGTTGCTCTTATTGAGCGCAGCCAAATGCTCCGGCAATCTGCCGAAGTGGGTGGGTTGAATGCCACTGCCGTCAACTAAACAGGCCACCTCCACAATGCCGTCCTGAGGCAAATTATCAATCAACCCGGTATTTAGCACGTTACCGTAAATAACGGTGGGCTTGTTCGCCAAAATGGCCTCCATAATTACGGCCGCGTATTCGCTGCTGGCTTTTAGTTGCAGTTCGCGCTCACCCGCAACCAACTCCCGAATGGCCCGATCAGTATTTGCTCGCCAAGTGGGCCAGTTCTCGGCATAAAACCCGGTCGCCCCCCCATTATAACCACTGCTGCAGTGGAGATCGATTAAATCCTGCCTTTTGCGGTAGTAGGGGGACATATTCGGAGAAATGGCCGCTTGATTCAGTGACAAAGTAACCTAGGTAGTTCAAAGCGTCCAGGCGTACCGGATCTTTGGCCAAAAATTCCCCCATCCCGCGTTTTTTCCTTTAAGCGGGGGGTATTGGTCGCGGCCTTGATGCTTCAGTGTTGTAAACCAAGCCATATGGTTGATTCCGGCGCAATCCCACCTTAATTCTTCGTAGGGCACTTCCAGATAGTCCGCTAAAAGCCGGCTTGTACCCTGCACCGAGTGGCAGAGGCCCACAACGGGCAGCTCGGTCAGCCTAACGGCAGCCAGCGTAATGGCGGACATGGGGTTTGTGTAGTTTAAGATGGTGCTGCCGGGCGCCAGCTCTTCCGCATCCCTGAGAATTTCGGCCCAAGCGGGCAGGGTGCGCAGTGTCTTGAACAGCCCGCCCGGGCCCATCGTATCACCGATGCACTGCTGCAGCCCGTATTTCAGCGGAATTTCATACTCTAATTGCACAGTCTCCAAACCGTGTACTTCGATTTGGTTAATAATAAAGTCCGAATCCCCCCCATTACCTCCCGGCGATCGGTAGAAGCTTGAATAACCCAATCGCGGCCCAGTCTTTCCCTAACCATTTCAACCAGCCGCTGCGCGAGTTTGAGTCTTTCCCCCATCGATATCCACCAAAGCAATAATGCCCTTTTCCAAGCCCGGAATGCTCATAATATCGCTGGCGATGTGCCGCGTGAACATGCTGCCCGCACCAATAATCGATATTTTCGTCACTGCACTCCCCCCCCGTTTGCCAATCCTGCAGCGTCCAACAACCCGCGGTCGGCCGCTTCTAGTCCTTACTGTAAGCTATTTTCCCCCCCCGATAATTGTTGTTCGTGTCTCGAAAGCGGGGGTAACAATGATCACATCGGCCCTGTTGCCTTCCCTAATCCAGCCCCTGTCTTTAAGGCCAATCGCCTGCGCGGGGGGTTCAGACTGGCCATGCGGAAAGCCTCGGGCAGGCTGACACCCAGTGCGGTCACCATGTTTTCCACCGCTTTCAGCAGCGTTAAAGTGCTGCTCGCCAAATTGCCCTCGATCAGCCGGGCAATTCCGTCTTTAACGATTACGGTCAAATTGCCCAAAATATATTCCCCATCGGAGAGGCCCGTGGCCTGCATGGCGTCTGAAACAAGTACAATCCGCTCCGTGCCTATCGCCTGCAGCATTACTCTGATGGCACCCGGATGGACATGGATTAAATCCGCGATCAGCTCCGCAGTCACGCTCTGCGAACTTAATACGGCGCCGACCACCCCCCCGGTTCTCGGTGGTGTAAGCCGCGCATGCCGTTATAGGTGTGCGTAACATGGCTGACGCCCCCCCGGGTAAAGGCCTCGACCGCTTCTTCGTAACTGGCGCCGCTGTGCCCGATAGAAACGGTAACACCCCCCGCTCGGTCAGCCAAGCGATAGCTTCCTTGCTGCCGGGCACTTCGGGAGCCATTGTAATCAGCTTCAATTTGCTGCCTAAAATTTCATAAAGCTGTTCCAATTCCTGCAGATCCGCTTGGCGAATAGCCGGCCCATACTGGGCACCCTTGAATTCGAAGTTAAGATAGGGGCCCTCAAGATGGATGCCCAAGACTTCCGCCTCATTGCCACCACTTTTGTAGTCCGCCACATTCTGCACCGCTAAACGGGTTTCTTCCCGCTCGGCGCTGACGGTGCTGGGCAGAAAACCAACTATGCCGTATTTGACCAAAAGCGGGCCATTGTGCCAATCGCTTCCGGGGTGGCGTCCATCACATCCGCTCCGTCAGAACCGTGAATATGCACATCAATTAGGCCGGGGGCGATGTAATTGCCCTTGGCATCGATCACTTCAAAAACGTTTTCATCGGCCACTTTCAGGATCCTTTCCCTTCTTGTTCACTGCCTACATAAATGATGCGATCACCCAAGGCTACTACTGTCCCCGCGGGATCAGCCGATCGGTAATGACCGTCCCGTTAGTGATAATCAAGTGCTTCATTGCTGCCCATCCTTTCTATTTTGAAACAAGGCTGCTTTTGACTGTGGCTTTGTTTATATCTTTTCTTATTTAAGGCAAAAGCCTGCCCGCTCTGCACAAAAAGACATTCTTTTTCCCCCCCGAACGTAAAAAAAACGGCCCCCCGCTTTTAAAGCAAGGCCGTTTCCGCATTGATCTCCTTTATTAGGCGTGAAAATTACAGATGGCCCGTGAAAAATTCACGGTTTTTACCCACAATTTGGGAAAGCTTGTCCATGCCCCCCCGTAAAGATGGGTACGGTAGAATTCTTCCAGTCCCGCATGTTCGCCCCCCCGTTTGATCGCTTCTACGATCTGCACGTGTTCTTGATATAGTTTTTCCAATGCCTTTTTATCATACAAGTTGGTCAGCACCCGTAAGCGATTGTAATGGGGGGGCTGTCTCCCGAGATCCGGGTCCAAACGGTGTCTTTGTTGGCCAACTGAAAGAGCGCTCCGTGCAGTTCGTTATCAAGCTCCAAAAATTTCTTGGCCAGGCCGGTGTCATCCAAGCCGCTGTCAAGCAGGGCCCTTTGTTCAGATAGAAGCAGCCTGAGCCGGACTTCCTGAGCGGTGGATAACTCCCCCCCTATTTCGCGCACAACCGCGGTCTCCAAGATTCTGCGCATGTAGATGATATCATCCAGTTCATCAATGTTGATTAGGGAGACAAAAGTACCCCCCCGGCCCCCCCGCTTCACTTCAATCAGGCCCTTCATTTCCAATAAACGAAAGGCGTCCCTAACGGGTGTGCGCGAAACGCTGAAGCGCTCCGCCGTTTCGCCCTCGTTCACGTTTTGGCCCGGAAGCAGCTCCAAAAACATGATCTCTTTTTTTGATTTCATCATAGATGCGTTCACCGGAACTACAGTTGTTTTTCTGCAAGATTCTCACCTTTTTTTTGTTTAAACATGATAAATAGTGGAGGCTGTGCTGCCGCCCTCGCCCGTCCAATTTGTGTGGAAAAACTCACCCCCCCGCGGCTTGTCAACCCGCTCGTAGGTGTGGGCGCCGAAGTAGTCCCGCTGAGCTTGGAGCAAGTTGGCAGGCAAACGGGCACTGCGGAAGCCGTCGTAATAGGCCAAGGCAGAGGTGAAGGCGGGTACCGGTATGCCGTTTAACATCGCGGTTGCGCAAACCCTTCTCCAGCTCTCCTGGGCAGACGTAATTTTATCTTTGAAAAATGGTGCTAACAATAGGTTGGCAAGCTCCCGGTCCGCATCGAATGCTTCCTTGATTTTCCCTAAAACGCGGAGCGAATAATACAGCCTCCCCGCCACATAAGGCAATGCCGCCGTAATTCAAATCCCAACCATAGGTTTCCGCGGCCGCGCGCAGTAGGGTATACCCCTGGGCATAAGAGACAATTTTCGAGGCATACAGTGCTTGGCGAATGTCCTCGATCAGGGCTGCCCTCTCCCCCTTCATATTTTGCTTGGGGGGGCCCTTCCAGAATTTTCGAGGCCCGTACCCGCTCTTCCTTCCTGGCTGAAAGGGTACGGGAAAAGACCGCTTCTCCGATTAGTGTCAAGGGGGGGATGCCTTCATCGAGTGCTGCAATTGCGGTCCATTTCCCGGTACCTTTTGTCCGGCCGTATCCAGAATTTTGTCCACCAAGGGGGGGATCCGTCTTCATCTTTATAAGCTAAAATATCTGCCGTGATTTCAATTAGGTAGCTGTCTAATTCACCCTTGTTCCACTCTTTAAACACCTCATGCATTTCGGACGCGGACATGCCCAACAGATCTTTCATTACATGGTAGGCTTCGCAGATTAACTGCATATCCCCCCCGTATTCAATGCCGTTATGAACCATCTTGACAAATGGCCCGCCCCCCATCGCCGCCCACCCAGTCACAGCAGGGGCTACCGTCTTCCACTTTGGCCGAGATTGCTTGGAAAATGGGTTTAATATGGGGCCAAGCCTGCGCCGAACCTCCCGGCATCAGGCTGGGGCCCAAAAGTGCCCCCCCTTCTTCGCCGCCCGAAACACCCGTGCCCACGTAAAGCAGGCCCTTTTCTTCCACATACTTTGTCCGCCGAATTGTATCGGGAAAGTGGGAGTTGCCGCCGTCGATGATAATGTCGCCCTTATCCAAAAGGGGGGGAATCAGACGCTCAATGAAGGCGTCCACGGGCTGGCCCGCTTTAACCATAAGCATGATCTTGCGCGGTTTGGCCAGACTGTCCACCAATTCTTCCAGGGAATAGGTGCCCACGATGTTTTTGCCCTGCGCCCTGCCTTCCACAAAATCAGTAACGCGCTGCACTGTGCGGTTAAAGACCGATACCGTAAATCCCTTGCTTTCCATGTTCATAACCAGGTTTTCGCCCATTACCGCTAAACCAATTACACCAATATCTGCTTTTTTTTCATCTATTTCACCTCGCTAGTCTTTACGCTATCTTCTAACTCTGGCGTTTCCTTCCCAGATGCTCCAAACCTGCTCCTCATCGGCCGGTTGGGCATAGTCCGTAAGGAAGGTGGTGGCCATGGCTCCGGTGGCCCAGGCAAACTGAATCCATTTGTCCGAATCCCAGCCCCCCCTTAAAATGGCATAGAGCAGGCCGCCCACAAATCCGTCACCGCCGCCGATTCTGTCTAGGACAGTGATGGGACGCGGTTCCACAACATGCCAATTATCCTCGCCCTCAAGCAGGATCGCACCCCAAAAATGCTTGTTGGCGCTTTCCACTTCCCGCAGCGTATTGGCAAAAACAGAGGCGCCCGGAAAGATTCTTTCACACGTCCGATCATTTTCTTAAACCCGTCAATCTGTTCCGCAATATCTTCGCCGCCTGCCTCGGGACCTTGAATACCCAGGCAGAGCTGGTAATCCTCTTCGTTGCCAATTAAGATGTCCGTTAATCCTGCAATCTCGGTGAAGACTTCCCTCAGTTCTTCCTCCCGCCCTTCCCAGAAGGTGGCCCGGTGGTTGAGATCGAAGGAAATACGCGTGCCGTGCTTTTTAGCGGCACGGGCCAATTCCAAGCAGAAGGTGCTCGTTTCGGGCGAAAGGGCCGCGATCAGCCCGGAAATATGGACGATTTGCACCCCCTTCTTCACCGAAGATCCTCTCTAAGTCAAAGTCCTTTACATTCAGAGTGCGGCCCACCTCACCGGCCCGGTCGTTGTGAACTCTGGCCCCCCCGAGAGCCAAAACCGCTGTCCGCAATATTAAACTGGTGCCGATAGCCCCCCACGGCCCGCCTTGGGGGGACTTCTGGGCCTTCATAAGCCATATGGCGGCCGGCCAGGTTGTTTTTGATGAACTGAGCGATAGGGCTGCCCTCAACAAAAGCGGTTAAAACCTTAACGGGCAGTCCCAAATAAGATGAGATACTGGCTACATTTGTTTCCGCACTTGTTGTCTGCATAATGAAAGTGTCACTGGAATGCACCGGTTGGCCGTTAACGGGCGTGATCCGCACCCCGATGCTGGTGGGCACAACCAAAGAGTAAGCAAAGTTTTTCCGTAGTTCCATTCTGGTACCTCCCAAAATTATGATTAGTCAGTCCGCAAAATCTTTCTGCAAAGCCCACAAACCTAGGGCGGGATTGCTGACGAAAAAGATTTCCTCGCCGTTTACCTGATTCCAGCCATCCTGAAGTTCGTGGGGGGGATCGTAGAGTTTTACAGCCTCGGCATAGGCCATGTAATTGTAGTTGACACCGGTTATTTCCTCAGCACTGAGGTGCTGCACCGCATAGGTGATCTTAAACCTGCCATCGGACGAACCGTGAATTAGGTGGGCGGCAACGGAAAGACTGTCTTTCAGGTCTTGTTTAGCGGCAGCTAAATCCAGAATTTCATCTCTGTTTTGTAGCCGTAAGCCCTAATCAACGCATCGATCCCCCCCGGATCCTCGCCGAAAGAACGAACACCGGGTGCCAAAATCAATAGCTCGCCCCCATCCGCAATGGCCATGCGGGTGCGGTACACCGCTTTATTCCCCAACCAGGTGCTTCTAAACTCGCCCGGGTCTAGATAGACCACAACTTTGTTCAAGGGCCGTTCCAACAGATCTAAGTTATGCCTTTGGCTCGATGCCACGGCGCGGGTGAAAACCTCCCGATCGCTGCCGATAAAAAGGCCCTGCAGGGCGGTTTCGGGCCCCTTTGTCTCCGTTACGGTCAAAATGTAGGTTATGGGCAGATCGGCCAGCAGGTTCTCCTGTGCATAATCGAAGACCTTGCGCACGGGCGAATGGTCGCGGCCCATCATCTGTTCCATTCCGTATACTGCACCGAGATAGTGAGATTTATCGATGATATCTTTACCGCCGCAGCCCACCACAATATTCTTGGTGTAATTGGCCATGCCCACCACTTCATGCGGCACCACTTGGCCCACAGATATGATCAAATCATAGCCGCCATTCAAGATTTCCCGGTTAATATCCACCGCGATGGGGAACGACAAAAGCCCGTCCGAGACCTCGGCCACAAATTCAGCGGGAATTGTCCCGATCGATTGCACATCTGTGCGCCAATTATGATCAAGATAGCGGCCTAAGGGAATCTCCTCCCCCCCGAACAAAGCCCTCTTTTCCTCGTCCGTCATGGGAAAATGAGTGCCGAGAGCGGGCAGAATCTTTACTTCCGCCGGCTGCAGCAGGCGATAAAGCAAATTAGTGACGGGCCCGGCCAAACTGTGGGCCCTAGTGCCATCGGGGGGGATTATTAACACCTTACTCAGTTCTTGCGGATAAGCCCGCAGCCAGTCAGCCAGCACTTTTTCGGCTTCGGCCATGGCGATGGGGGGCCCTTTTCATGAAAAACGCTCTGCACAAAAAAACACCACCCTCTTTATTTCCCGGTCTGCCGCACGCCTAAACGCCTGAAAATGCAGCGAATCCGCCGTCTACCGCCACAACCGTACCGGTCACGAACTTACTGGCATCAGAAACGAGCCAGAGTACTGTGCCGACTAAATCAGCCGGTTCTCCAAAGCGGCCCATGGGCGTATGTTCTAAAATAGTGTTGCCCCGCGGGGGGGTTAAAGCACCTGTCTGTTCGTCCGTCAAAAGAAAACGATTCTGTTCCGTCAGGAAGAATCCGGGCGCGATCGCGTTCACTCGAATGTCTTTGGCATAATGCTTGTTAAAGTGCACCGCCAACCACTGGGTGAAGTTGTTGATCGCTGCCTTGGCCGCGGCGTAACCCACTACATTGGTCAAAGGCCGCATCGATGCCATGGAAGATACGTTGAGAATAACGCCCTTCTCTTTTCGGCCATCACTTCCCAAAACCTGAATGGGTAAGAGCGTACCCAGGAAGTTCAACTGCATGACCCAATTTAGATCGTCCTCGGGCAGATCAAAAAAGGATAGTTCCGGGCTTGTGGTTGCATTTTTGCTGTTGCCCCCCCGGCACCATTAATCAAAATGTCTATCGTGCCGTAATGCTCCACTATACTTTGGCGGGCCTCAACTAGGCTGTCTTTATCGAGCACATCGCAGATAACGCCGATTGCTTCTCCGCCCGCCGCTTCAATTTCGGCCACGACCTTGTCCCGTTTGGCGGGATTGCGGCCCAAAATCGCTAGTTTGGCCCCCCATAAGCGGCCAGGCCCCCCGGGCCATTTCACTGCCCAAAACACCCGTACCTCCGGTGATTACCACAACTTTATCCCTTACGTTAAACATGTCTTGCATAACTGCACCCCCCCTTTCATCTTCTTAG
>JMBX01000339.1_pt1 | contig 12277 bp, 11 predicted proteins | sample 616521 | NCBI WGS metagenome assembly JMBX01 (sample SAMN02727906, study PRJNA239997) | anaerobic digester metagenome | biome: anaerobic digester; isolation source: mesophilic anaerobic digester inoculated with municipal waste water sludge... | place: Germany: Bielefeld University, CeBiTec ...
GAGATCCTTCCATCTGCTCCCACGTGGAATTTGAGGGCAGCGTGGGGGGGCCGCTCACGGATGGGATCAGGGAAAGCATTAACGAAACGGTGGGGGGGCTTTAAACGACAAGGGTATGCGGGTCATTGCGGTGGCACAAAAAAACAAATCCGCCCCCTGTGGGTGCTTTCGCGGTAAAAGATGAAAACGAGATGGTCTTAATCGGTTATTTGGCATTCTTAGATCCGCCTAAAGAAACTACCGCCGCCGCCATTGAAGGGCTGCACGAATACGGCGTTGAAGTGAAGGTGCTTACCGGTGACAATGAACGGGTTACCAGAGCCATTTGCCAGCAGGTGGGCCTTCCGGTGGAAAATCTGTTATTAGGCGCGGATGTGGAAGAAATGGACGACCAAAGGCTGCGAGAAGTGGTGGAAGTTACTACCGTGTTCGCTAAGCTGTCACCGCAGCAAAAAACGCGGGTGGTGACCGCACTGCGGGATAATGGCCATTCCGTCGGATTTTTAGGCGATGGCATTAATGATGCGGCCGCAATGCGCGCCTCCGATGTGGGAGTTTCTGTGAATAACGCGGTGGATATTGCTAAAGAATCTGCAGATGTGATTCTTTTGGAAAAAGATTTAACCGTGCTGGAACAGGGAATTATCGAAGGGCGCAAAACATACGGGAATATGATTAAGTACATTAAAATGACGGCCAGTTCCAATTTTGGCAACGTTTTTTTCGGTGCTCGTGGCCAGTGCCTTTCTGCCGTTTTACCCATGGCAGCCATCCATCTGGTGCTGCTGAATTTGATTTATGACATTTCCTGTATATCGCTTCCTTGGGACAACGTTGATGAAGAGTTTTTGCGCGTACCCCCCCGCAGGTGGGATGCATCGTCCATCGCCAGTTTCATGCTCTGGATCGGGCCCACCAGCTCAATTTTTGACATTACCACTTTTGCCCTGATGTATTTTATCATCGCACCCAAGCTTGTGGGCGGTAAACTGTTCAGCCAGCTGACCGATCCCGCTTTGCAGGCGCAGTACATCGGAATTTTCCAAGCGGGCTGGTTTGTGCTTTCCATGTGGACCCAAACTTTGGTAATTCACATGATTCGAACGCCGAAAATTCCGTTTTTGCAGAGCAGGGCATCGGCGCCTGTCGTTTTGCTGACCTTCGCCGGAATTATCGTACTCACAATCATCCCCCCCTTCACTGCCTTTGGGGCCGCAATCGGCTTACAGCCCCCCCTGCCCCCCCCGTCTATTTTGCCTGGCTTTTGCTCACGGTGGCTTTGTATATGGCGGTGGCCCAGTGGTTCAAAAATATTTACGTCCGCCGGTACGGAGAATTGCTCTAAAGCCGACAGGAAATCGGCCCGCCATCGTCAAATAGTAGGGTGACATTGAAAAGGGGGGGTGAGAGTGTGTCGGTTACGTTTAGTGGAAAAGAAATGTTACAGTTAATTACGGAGCTGGTCTCGATTCCCAGTCCGTCCGGCTACACCGGCGAAATTATAGAACATATTCGTGTGTATCTGACTGATCTGGGCATCTCTTGTTTCGTCACGCATAAGGGAGGGTTGGTGGCCAGTGTCCCCGGGAAGAATCGGGAAAAGCACCGCTTTGTTACCGCGCATGTGGATACGCTGGGCGCTATGGTGAAAGAAATAAAAAGCAGCGGTAGCTGCGCCTCACGAAGATAGGCGGTTCGCGTTGGGCTCATGTTGAGGGTGAATACTGCCAAATCTTCAATGCGTCCCAAACATTTACCGGTACCATTTTAATGCACCAGACATCGGTGCATGTCTATCAGGACAGCGCGGAAGCCAAAAGAAACCAGGACAATATGGAAGTGCGCATCGATGAGAAAGTCAATAGCGCGGAAGACGTGGCAAAACTGGGGATCCGCGTCGGCGATTTCGTTGCTTTTGACCCTCGGGTGGAGATTTTGCCCAGCGGTTTTATTAAATCGAGGCATCTTGATGATAAAGCGGGGTAGGCATAATTCTTTACATTCTCCAGGAAATGGTGGAGCACGGCCTTGAATTGCCCTACACTACGCATTTCTTGTTCTCCAATGCGGAGGAGATCGGCTATGGGGGCAACTCCAATATACCGCCGCAAGTGGTGGAATATGTTGCGGTGGATATGGCCGCCATCGGCGATGGCCAGGCCAGCGATGAATTCAATGTTACGATCTGCGCCATGGATTCGTCCGGTCCCTACCACCTTGGCTTACGGGAGCACTTGGCGGATTTAGCCTCGGTGCACCAAATCGGGCATAAAATTGACATTTATCCCTTCTACGGTTCAGATGCCAGCTCTGCCCTCAGAGCGGGGGGGCATGATGTCAAGCACGCCTTGATCGGCCCGGGTATCGATGCGTCGCATGCCTTTGAACGCACTCACGTTGATGCCGTGATCAACAGCTCCAAACTCTTGTACTACTACCTGCTCTCGCCGCTGTGTGTGTAGCGCCGCGATTGAATTTAGCCCTCTTACGAGGGCTTTTTTTATGCCCGCTTCTGTGTATTGTCAATATTAGGGTTTTCCTTTCATAAGACTGCTCTTTTCAGGGTATCCTGTGTTAGTAGACATACAAAGGTGGTGGGTGAATTGAAAATCTTAATGCTATCCTGGGAATACCCTCCCAAGGTAATCGGGGGGGCTTGGCAAGAGCGGTTGCGGATTTATCCCAAGCCTTGGTTGAAATTGGGCATGAAGTTGCGGTTGTAACGGGCGATTGGCCCGATTGCGAACCGACCGAATACGTAAACGGGGTGCGAGTGTACCGGGCCAACCAGTTTTTCCCAAGCCCATGGGATTTTGGACGAAGTGCATTTCATGAATTACCATCTGGCGCAGAAGGGCATCGAGCTTTAAACAGCGACAACTTTGATCTTGTGCACGCCCACGACTGGCTGGTGGCACCAAGTGCGAAGGTATTGAAGCATGCCTTTCAAAAGCCGCTGATTGCCACTATCCACGCAACCGAATGGGGGGGCGCAACAACGGCCTGCACAATGATCTGCAGCGCCACATCAGTGATTTGGAATGGTGGCTTACCTATGAGGCCTATCGGGTAATCTGCTGCAGCAGGTACATGGAAGATGAGCTGCGCCGTATCTTCCAGGTGCCTGAAGATAAGCTCCATGTCATACCAAACGGGGTTCGGATGGAGGAGTTCTCCAACGTTCACGCTGACCTGAATCAATGGCGCAATAACTGGGCCCGGCCCGAGGAAGATATTGTGTTATATGTGGGCCGTCATGTGTTTGAAAAAGGAATCGATCTGCTGCTCGAAGCGGCCCTGGAAATTCTGCCGAAGCGGCCCTGCACAAAGTTCATTATCGCCGGCAAAGGCCCCCATGCGGGATGAACTTATGGGCCGAGCCTGGGATATGGGTCTGGGCGAGAAGGTTCTTTTTCCCGGGTTCATTGATGATCAGACGCGCAACAGCCTATATCGTTTGGCGTCGGCCGCCGTCTTTCCCAGCCGTTATGAACCATTTGGCATTGTCGCTTTGGAGGCGATGGCCGGTGAAGCCCCCGGTCATTGTTAGTGATGTGGGCGGATTTTATGAAACAGTTGAGCATGGAGTCAACGGCCTTACTTTCTATGCGGGCAATGCTCATTCGTTAGCGGACAGCATTCTGCGCCTTCTGCAGGATAAAGCGTTGGCGAGCGCCCTAAAAAAAACAGGCTTTAAAAGATGTTTCGGAAGACTACAATTGGGAAACGATAGCACTTGAGACTTTGGCTTGCTACGGACGGGAACGGGCTGCCCTGCGAATGCGGGAGCCGATTTATGAGCGTTACCACGTCACGGCCGAACTTCCTCAGAAAGGAGCCCCCCCTCTACGTGAAAGCAGTAATCATGGCCGGCGGTGAAGGAACCCGGCTGCGGCCGCTTACCTGCAGCCTGCCTAAGCCCATGGTCCCCCCCATTTTGAACAAACCGATGATGGAACATATCCTCAACCTTCTTAAAAGGCATGGAATTACCCGCATAGCCAGCACACTGTGGTATATGCCCGGCGAAATTGAGAATTACTTCCAAGACGGATCTCGCTTTGGCGTGGAAATGGAATACTACGTGGAAACCCAACCACTGGGAACGGCGGGCAGCGTGAAAAATGCCCACCGTTTTCTGGACGACACGTTTTTTTTGTGGTCAGCGGCGATGCCTTAACGGATATCGACCTGAGTGCCGCGGCACAATTCCACAGGCAAAAGGGTGCAGCCGTAACCTTGGTGTTGTCCCGGGTAGCCAATCCCTTAAGCTACGGCGTGGTGCTAATTGACGCGGAGGGGGGGCGGATCACTCAGTTCTTGGAAAAGCCAAGCTGGAGCGAGGTCTTCAGCGATACGGTCAATACCGGTATCTATATTTTGGAACCGGAAATTTTTGATCTGGTGGCTTTAGGTGAAAAAGTCGATTTTAGCAGGGATTTATTCCCGGAACTCTTACGCAAAGGCTTTCCCATGTACGGCTGGGTGGCGGACGGTTATTGGTCCGACATCGGCAATCTCGATGTTTATCGTAAAGCGCACCGGGATTGCCTTGACGGTAAGGTACGTTTGGACCTTCCCACCGCCCACAGGGGGGAATCTTTATTTAGAAGAAGGGGGTGGAAATCCATCCCGAAGCAGAGGTGGAAGGCCCGGCCTATTTCGGCCGCGGCACTCGCATCGGGGGGGCAGGGGGCCTCGATCGGCCCCCCTATTGTGTTTTGGGCATTACAATCAAATTTCGCCCCGGGCCGGCCTGAAAGATGTGTTCTTTGGTCCGGGGTGCAGATTGGCCCCCCCGTGCCCAGCTGCGGGGCTGCGTGTGTGCGGGTAATGCCCGGTTGCAGTCTGATGTGCAGGTCTATGAGGGGGGCGGTGCTGGGCGCAAAGGTGCAGGTGGGCAGTTTAACTACGATCGCGGCTAACACTAAAATTTGGCCCGAAAAAAATAATTCCCAGCGGCAGCAAACTGCGGCAGTCTATCATTTGGGGGTCCAAGAAAGGGCCTCGTTATTCAACAAAATGGGATTGGCGGGGGATTTTCGCGGGGGATCTTACACCGGAGGCCATTACTCAGGTTGGCCTGAGTTACGCCGCTTTTTTTTGGGTAAGGGCGGTAGGGTTTTGACCACTCATGCGCCTTCTGAATTGGCCTCACTGGCGGTCGACGCCCTCAGTATCGGTTTGAGGGGCGGCGGGCTGCAAGTTCTGGACGGGGGGGGCGGTTACCGGTAAGATAACTCGCTTCGCCGTGCAGTACCTAGGGCTGGAAGGGGGGGCGCTGCATTGTAATTCATCCTCGGGCAATCAAGTGCTTATAGAATGCTGGGATGGAAGGGGGCGGCCCCCCCTCTCTAAGGCGGACCAGAGAAAATTGGAAAACATTTTTTTGCGCGAAGATTTTCCCAGACTAGGCTGGCAGGATCTTGGCACTTTGGCGCCTGCACCCGACTTTCGCCACAGCTATTTGGCAAGTATGGCACATCACTACCCCCGCCGGTGAACCCGGTTTTAAAGTGGGCTTTTTTTTGCCTCCACTTTGGAACCCGGCTCTTTTGGAAGGCTCGCTAAGGACTTTTGAGCCTGGCAGGTTATAAGCCGGTAGAGCGGAAGGAAGGGCTGCCCACGCTGGTGATCCAGGACCAAAATTGGTTTTCCTCGATGAACAGGGCAGGCGCCTCACGGAAGACGGTTGGTGGCAGATTTTTATCCAAGCACTGCAAAGGCGGGAATTGGATCAAGTGGCGATCCCGATCAACCTTCGGCTACTGTGGCGCAGGAAGCGCAAGAACGGGGTGTGCAGGTGCGGTGGACCAAAATGGAACCTGCTTTTGGATGGAGGCAGCCGCCGAACTGGGTGTTTTACCCGCCGGTAAACAGGAGATTTTCCCCACCATTGAACCCTTGGCGAGCATTGGTGAACTTTTACACTTCATCAGCAGCGGCCAAGGCAGACTGAGTGCCGGCAAACCCGCATCTTTCCGGCAATCTACGGGTGCACTGCCCTTGGGAAGAAAAGGGGGGCGAATTATGAGGCAGCTGATTCAGACTGCCGATTCGGAGCGTACCTTATATCTGGACGGGATTAGAGTCAACCACGATACCGGTTGGGTCTTGGTTGTGCCGGATGGAGATGAACCGGTTTTTCGCATCTATGGTGAAGCCAAAACTGAAAAAGAAGCCGGTAGGCTCGTTGAACGATATGTCGATTTGATCAAAAGTTACAAAAGTGAGGAGCGATAGGTTGATGGCAGCTATTTCCCAGCCGAAAGTTGCGTTTTTTTTGTATGGAATATGGTTTAGACGAATCCTTTCCCATTTATTCGGGTGGTTTGGGTGTTTTGGCCGGTGACATTTTAAAAACTGCGCACGATCTGCAGTTCCCGTATGTGGGAATCGGCATTCTGTGGCATGAAGGCTACTCGGAACAATATTTGGACCAGGATGGCTTCCCCCCCTGCCACAGTCGTCAGGAATATGATCGTTCTCACTTGGAAGATATAGGGGTTACGATCGAGCTTTGGATCCGCGGCGAACAGGTGGCCTGCAAGGTCTGGAAAACGGAGCTTTTGGCAATGCGCCCCTTTATCTTTAGACGCTGATCTCCCGGGCAGCCCCCACGGCTGGATTACGCGCCAGCTTTACGCGGGAGCGGCGCAGGAGCGGGTGGCAGCAGAAATAGTATTGGGCATCGGCGGCGTCAAACTGCTGCGCCAGATTGGTTTTGAACCGGATGTTTATCATCTTAACGAGGGGGGGCATGCCGTTTTTGCCGGCCTGGAGTTGATTCGGGAGAAGATGGCATTGGGCACAGATTTTGAGACCGCCTGGGAGGAAACCCGCCAACAGACTGTGTTTACGACCCACACACCCGTTATGGCGGGTAACGAAGAACACGATCACGGACTGCTCAGCCAGATGGGGGGGCTTGGGCGGGTTTGGAATACGATCAGGTGGAAAGAATCGGCGGGAACCCTTTCAATATGACTATTGCGGGTTTACGCCTAAGTTATATCTCCAACGGTGTATCCCAACTGCATGGGGCCACCGCCAGGGCAATGTGGAGAGGTAATGAAGGCACGGCGCCCATTATCAGTATCACTAACGGGTACATGTGGACACCTGGCAAAATTCGCAGATTAAGCAGACGTACGATGTCAACGGAAACTTGTGGAAAACACATTTGCAGTTAAAGAAAAAAATTGCTGCGGGAAATAGAGAACCGCACCGGTGTTGCTCTTGATTTGGATGCTCTGACGATCGGTTTTGCCAGGCGGGCCGCGGTCTATAAGCGCAGTGGATTGATTTTTCACAGGCCCCCCCACGTAATAGAACCCTTACTGCGCGAGGGGAACATCCAGCTTGTTTTTTTCGGGCAAAGCCCATCCCGAGGACGATTGGGGCAAACAAATCGTGGCCAATATCGCGGAGATGGCCTATCGTTTCCCCCCCGAAAGCATAGTGTTTTTGGAAAACTACAATATGGAGCTGGGGAAACTTCTTACTTCCAGCTGCGACATTTGGCTGAATACGCCGCAGCGGCCCCCCCTGGAGGCATCTGCCACTTCGGGCATGAAAGCTGCGCTCAACGGGGTGCTTCATTTAAGCGTTCTTGATGGCTGGTGGCCGGAAGGGTGCCTGCATGGGGGGGTAAATGGCTGGCAGTTCGGCGGAGGGTATGAAGGGCCCGAACAGACGATGGTTGATGCCGTTTCACTCTATGAGGTATTATTGAATGAAGTGATTCCTGTCTATTATGAGGATCGCAACCGCTGGCAGGACATGATGAGGGCCAGCATTGCCATGGCAATGCACCGTTTTTCCTCTAAAAGGATGCTGACTGAATACTATAACCTTATGTATCATCCTTCAACAACGCTGCGCAGGATCAAAAAAAGAGATCATGAATGCTATGGCTATCCAATAGGCGGGTATAATTCGTGGCGTTTCGCCCCCCCGTTTTGGGTTATACTGGGGGCAAGGAGGGACGCCATGTATAGTACCGATTATGAGAGGCTGAAAAAAAGACTTGCACTCACTTCTGGCGGGGGGGAGACGAACTGGCTTGCCAATCTGGCTAATACAGCGGCCTTTATTTTTCAAGAGTTGCGAGGAATCAATTGGGCGGGTTTTTATCTGCTGGAGGGGGGGTCCGAACTGGTATTAGGTCCTTTCCAGGGAAAACCGGCTTGTGTTCGTATTGCGGTGGGTAACGGGGGGGTGTGCGGTACCGCGGCGCAGCGCAGGCAGTCCATAGTTGTCCCCCCCGATGTGCATAAATTTCCCGGCCACATCGCCTGTGATCCCGCCTCAAGATCAGAAGTGGTTATACCCATGATCGCGGCCGATGGCCGCCTTTTGGGCGTTCTCGATGTGGACAGCCCCCCCACATAGAGCGTTTTGGTGCCTCGGACAGCGCGGGTTTAGGCGGCCTTGTGCGCATCCTGCTTTCTAGCGGCCGGTGGCCTGGGTTACCACCAGCTTAGATCCGTATTGATACTGAAACACCTCTGCTCGGCGTGTGGCATCTCTGATTTCTAAATCCCGTTTTGGCTGCCGAAACGGTCAGCTCGCAGACCCGTTCGTTAAGCGGGCCTGAACATGGGTTACCGCCCCGGTGCGCGATCGATCAAGGCTGTGGGCAATCTGCAGCAGTGGCGCCAGTTTTTCCACACGTTCAATATCGTGGGTTTCAATCGGGCCGTTCGCAGCATAATGTTCCAAGTTAATTCGAAATAATTGATCGTGGGAAGCGGCAAGATATGCTATAAGAACACGCTCCCGATGGGTCAGCCCTTTAAGGGGGCGAATTTAACACCGCATATAACGTATGTTTTTCCAAGCTTTCCACACTAATGACCACGCCCAGCTCGTGCATGAGGCCTGCCACCAGCAACAGCCGCCGTTCCCAACTGCCCAGGCCGTGCAGGGGCTGCAGCTGATCAAAGAGTGTAACAGCCAGATTAGAAACGCGCCGCAGATGGTTTTCATCTAGATTATAGTAATCGATCAGGTTTTGGTGTGGTGTGTGAGGACGTTGAATACGATGGGGGGGTCCCGGGGGGGATAATATGTTTGAAAATAACCCATCGCGGATACTGCTGACGCTGACTTTTAGCTCAGAACCCTGCGTCACTTGCAGCAGCTTATAAATTATGCCGATGCCGGTCACACTTAGATCGGCCCTTGCTCTTTCCAGCCCGGGCACTTGGCGGCGAGCGGCCAAATCCATGGCGCTGAGCATGTGGTAGATTTCACCTACCGCGTTGGTGGGGATTATGATTCCGTCAGTGAGATCGGGTACATAACTGACGTGGTTGCGGTAGATACGGGCTAGCGAACGGAAGGTACCGCCCACACCAATCAAATTAGACCGGCCCTTCAGCCAGGGAATGGACACGAAACTTTCCTCCAGAAATGTTTCTAACCGCCTCAGGTTTTCCGCAGTGGGTAAGTCCTGTAAGGAGAACTTTCCATCAACGATACTGCCCCCCCGAAATCCAAGGTCACTGAGTTTTGGCGCAGGCGATCGGTAAAACCGGCCAATTTGAGAGCACCGCCCCCCCAGATCGGCCATGAGCCCGTCCGTGTCAGTCACACTATTGACCAGCCCTACGTAGCCGAGGAAGGCTTCTTCCTCGCCCGATAACACATCAATTTTAATTCCGTTATCCCGTTCCAGACGGGCTATGAATTGGGCGCTGTTTAAAGCCCTGCGTACCGCTGCGGTGGCAACCGCGATGATCTTGTTCACCTTTCGCACCCGGCATAGTTTTACGAATAAGGCTATTGTCTCCGCGGCGTATTCCATGCCCGTTTCGGTGAGCAAACCGCTGGAGTCGGTGCCGCTGCGCAGGCGAACCGTTTCCTTAAGGTTTTCTATCTGATGGTGGGCTCGGTTTCTTTTACGTCGATAATTATCAAGCGTACAGAATTGGAACCCATATCGATTATCCCGATTCGATCCATGTGCAGGCCTCCTCAGCTAGGATACTTTTATTGTAACAGATTCACCGTGGCACGCAAGGGGGGGTGCGAAGCGCCCACCTTCACTATTCTTGACAGATTTTGGGGTTGTCAGTATAATTCTGATCAGAATAGGAAGGTGAACGACGTGGAAATCACGCGTAAAACGGAATATGCCATTAACGCTTTGGTGGAATTGGCAGCAAATCCGGGTGAATACATTTCCTCCAAGACGATAGCCGCTCGACAAGAAATTCCCGTTAATTTCTTGCCTCAAATAATAGCTCAACTGAGTGCTAAAGGTTGGGTGGTGGGGGGGTCAGGGGGGCCCGGGAGGCGGGGGGGTGCAGCTCAGCACCGATCCGAGTGTGATTACTATTAAAGACGTGATCGAATTAATCGAAGGCCCAATTGCCATCGTAAAGTGCATGACGGAGGAATTCGGTTGTGCGCGCGAGGGTGCGTGCCCCATTAGGCCCGTGTGGGAGGAAGCGCAAGAGGCGTTCGTCGGGGGGTGCTGGAAAAAGAACAATCGCGGATTTGGTATAAATACCCCTGAAATAATGTCTCGGGCAGGAAATATATATCGGGGGGGGTTGAAGTGTGTGATGACAGAGAAATACAAAGGAGTGTCTGGTTTGAAGAGAAAAACACTGGGAATTCTATTATTGGCGGGAATGCTCTTTTCATTGCCAGCCGTGGTTTGCGCGGAGACAATCGGTTTTGTTGATTTTGAGTTTTTGTTTTATTCCCATCCTGAATATGACATAAAAAACAAACAACTGCAGGACAAGGCGGAAGAATTGTATCTCAAAGTACAAGAAGAGGCGGAAAAGCTGGAAACGGAAGAAGAAATCAATGAATTAGGCACTTACTACGAATATCAATTTGAACAGATCGAACAAGAAGTGCGCGTGGATTTGGTCACATTTATTCTGAAGGTGATCGAGGAGGTCGCTTTGGAAAACGGTATCACCACGGTACTTCCGGAAAGTTCAATCATTTACGGGGGGGCCTGAATTTGACGGTGCAGGTGGTCGAGAAGATGTACAAGCATTATGGCATTTCGGTTCCTTCTTCGATTAGAGAACTAATGTAACTCTCGGTAGGATATTTTTGAACCGGGTCGAATAATACATAAAACAAACGTGAGAGAGGTGAGGCATTGTCAAAGTGGGAATGCACCGTTTGCGGATACATTTATGATCCTGAAATCGGCGATCCGACGCAAGATATTGCAGCGGGGGTTGACTTCAACGATCTGCCGGATGACTGGGTTTGCCCGGAATGCGGCGTAGGAAAAGAATTGTTCGAAGAGTTATAGAACCCACGAGGAGGAAAAGAAGATGGAGCCCAAAGTTGATCATGATTTGTGCATTGGGTGCGGATTATGCGAAGAAATCTGCCCCCCCGAAGTGTTTCAAATGGGGACGATGATTTAGCCCACGTAGTGGAGGGCGCCGACTGCGAGGCGTCGGGCTGCTGTGAAGAAGCGGCGGAGTCATGCCCCCCCACCGAAGCCATCACCTTATGAGAAAAAAAGCCAGCTGAAACCAGCTGGTTTTCTTTTTTTTCCAGAATCCCCCCCAGAAGTCTACTCGTGTAAGCGGTGTGCCTACAGGGTAAAGTAAGTGTGCAGGGACGGAAGGGGGGGGTGAATTTGATGGCATTAGGATCTTCCAGTAAGAACGTAAAGGTTATTCCGGAGGCGTTCCAGGTAATGAACCAGTTCAAATATGAAGTAGCCACCGAGCTGGGCATCAATCCTGAATACAAAACCGGTTATTGGGGGGGCAATATTCCTTCCCGCGAATGTGGTGCCGTTGGTGGACATATGGTAAGACGTATGGTAGCCGCCGCTCAGCAATCGTTACTAGGCCAGGGCGGGGGGGACCCGCGGCCACAGCTACCGGAGGTTTCCGGGGGGGCAGTTTCCCGCAGGAGCCGCCCGTTCAGTAAGAAATAGGTAATTCACTTGAGGGGGGGATGCCTACGGGCATCCTCTCCCGCTAGCGGGGGGGAGGTGAATTCAGTGGCGCGAAGGAAGAAGGGAAAAACCGCATCTTGGTTCCCGAAGCAGCGCAGGCCATGGACAAGTTCAAATATGAAATGGCCGAAGAGCTGGGAATCAATCCCGAATATAAGACGGGGGGGTACTGGGGGGGTAATATCTCTTCACGTGAGTGCGGGGGGGCAGTCGGTGGCCACATGGTGCGCCGCATGATCGCCGAGGCCGAGCGCAGCCTAGGTAGGCAGGAGGGCGGCTTTAAGTAAGCCGCAGGGGGGGCGAAGGCCCCCCCTCTTTTTTTTG
>JMBX01000340.1_pt1 | contig 12250 bp, 22 predicted proteins | sample 616521 | NCBI WGS metagenome assembly JMBX01 (sample SAMN02727906, study PRJNA239997) | anaerobic digester metagenome | biome: anaerobic digester; isolation source: mesophilic anaerobic digester inoculated with municipal waste water sludge... | place: Germany: Bielefeld University, CeBiTec ...
TTAGTAGTTTTTCTTATATTATTGTCTCTTGGTTATATAATTTATTACTTCTTCTTCTGTTTCATTTAATAAGGAAACTGTCTCACCATGTAAAGTAAAGCTTATATTTCCATCTAAAAACAATTTAGATATTATCCATTCTATATCTGTATCTATAAATCCATAGGGTGCTTTTAAAAATCTCTCCTTTATCTCTTTTAATGATATTTTGCTATGATTTTTAGTTCTTAATTTTATATAGTCTAGTACTTCATTTATGGCATTTATATTGGGAGTTTCCAGAGTATCTAGTAATATATTACTACTATCTCTATCTTTAAATAACTTTCTAATCTCCACTTCAGCCATAGGAGTATCTATATAATCTAATTTGTGATATACAATTTCTATTAATCTTTGTAAACTTTCCTGTATATTAAATTTAAAGTCCTTACTCTTGAGTTCTAACTTGTCTCCATTTAGGTAGATTTCTGCTTCCTTTAAAGCTTCTTCTAAAAATAGTTTACCTCTATCTTGATGTTCTCTCATTTCAACACGCTTCAATGCCTTTATTTCTTCAAATTTTGGGATATTAGTAGCATTTGATACTTGTAAGTATTTTCAATCTTCATTTCTGTTCTTATTTCATCTATAAAAGCTCTATCATTTGGTAGGTCTACATAGATTATGTTTTCTCTTTGGCTCCCCCATTCTCAAACTACTTTCTATTCCATTTTTTTTCTGAATTTGGAGTTATTATATCTATCCCTATCTCAGAAGATTGATTAAATCCATATGGCTCTCCATCTACAAATCTATTGAATTGGAAATTATATCTATTCCCAAATTTATTGTATCTAACTCTATCATCTGGCAAAATTCCTGCATATATAATTTCCGCAATTTTCTTTGTAAGAGATTGGGTTTCTATATGTTGTCTATCTATTTCTCTATTTATTTCTTGTTCTTCATCGGTTAAAAAAATATATAAATCTCCATTTTTTTTGTACCAATGTTTGTCCTACTAAAATATTTAGGGCTTTTTCTACTTTTTCTTTAAGCTCTATTCTATCTTCATTTATATTAGATACCATAAGAGTAGTGATGTTTTCTAGATTTGCTTCTATTTCTTTAACATATTTAATTAAAATAAAGTCTTTAATACATTTACATTGAAATTATCCTCTTCTTTACTAGGATTTATATAGTCATTTTCTAAAGCTTTAGTTATTACTGCTGAATGACTATGATCTAGAAACTTCTCTAATCCATCATAGAATATATTAAAGGGAACTATTTCTCCATCTTCTCTATACATTAATTTTTCAGCACTTTCTTTAAATAAGGCTAACATAGAACGTTCTCCCTCTGAAAGATGCTTACCACTGGCTCCATGCTGTCTTATGGATGTTAATACGCTTCCTAATAAATTAAACTGATAAGGGATAAAGGGGTATACTTCACAAAAATCTTTACTATCTTCATAAAGTTTTTTCTCTATGCCATCATTAAATATTAATAAATTCTTAATGATGGTTTCATTATTTTCGTATAGCACAGATAGAGTTTCTTTGGCTGTTTCTGTTTTTTTCTAGTATCCTTAATTTAATTACTTCATCTACATTGGCGGATGTTAGATTAAGTCTTGTATCAAATCTTCCCTGTATTTTGGAAAAGTCCCTTCCTTGAACTTCAGTTATGGAATCTATATCTTGCTGGCTAGTGACTACTATCCATGCTTTACCATGACATGCTGTTCCTAAGTCTTCTGTTATAGTCTGTAGATTTAGCATTAAATCAGTATTATCTCCTATATATTGACCTATTTCATCTACTAAAAATACTATATGATGGTTTTACCTTTACTATCTAAATACTCTTTAACTAATTGTGCAAACCTCTCTATACTTATTTCATAGGAACTTGTAGTTGTCCTGCTCCAGTCTCTAGCTGATTCTTCGCTCATAATTTCCATATTTGCTAAGGTTTTTATTACTTTATCTTTATGGAATTTAAATTTATGACGATTTTCTACCCAATTTAAATTATGTAGTTCTTCATATCTATTTTTGAAATCTTCATATATTCCATCTTCTGTCAGTTGTCTTTCTAAATCAGCTAAATGTGGATCAGTACTAAATCCTTGCATTTCATTAAATACTCTTAAAAAAAACATTTAATATGCTATCTTTCCCTTTAGTACCTGCTGATTTACTCTTTGAGTCTATATTGAACAAAACCACATCTGTAGGTGTATTACATGCAAGTTCCATATCTGCTAATACCATGGAATCTTGTATCTTTTTATCATCTATAAAATAGTCCAATGCCTTTTTACCTTCTACTTCACGATTTTCCAATAAATATGATAATATTTTTAAGAAATGAGACTTACCACTGCCGAAGAATCCAGATATCCATACCCCCCCATTTTATCTGTATTTCCAACTATGCTTTTTTTATAATTGCTGAAAAAAATCTCTAAAATGCCTTTGTAGCTCCTTAGTTACTACATATTCTTCTAGTTCTTGTTTTATATTTGCATCATCATCTTGTCCTACTTTAATAACACCTTGTATATCTCTATTGATTCTTTTTTTCAAACATATCTTTTATTAGCATAATATACCCCCTCCTATATTATAAGTGGAAATGCTCTATAATAATTATCATCTTTGAACTCTGAGAACAGCATTAAACTTTGTCCATCGTATTTGCCTGGATAAAAAAAGCACTACTGGTGCCCTATCGAATATTAGATGAAGTTTGTTTAATATTCCATGGGATCTTACAAAGGGAAAGATTTTGCCTACTCCTGTAATGAATACAACTGAATTATCTGGTGTATTTTCTTCTATGTAGGTGTTAAAATAATTGTCATCATAATCTATTCTTAAAATATCATTTACTGCTGAGATTAAATAATCTAATCCCTCATTCTCTTCCATTTCTATACAATCTTCTAATAGTCCTTCTTCTTCTATTAAATCAATCATAATATCATATACATCATATATTTTTAATTCATAGCCTTGTGGGTTTTCTGTATTTCTTCTCTTTAAATTTTCTAAATAGTTTCTTACTTTTAATTCTTCTTCAGCCGGGTAATCAAAGATATAATAGCCTACTTCATTACTAAGTCCTTTATTTTTTTTCTAAAATTTTCGTCACTTATTACTTTTTCTATTTTTCTTAGTTTTTCATCTAGTGTTTTCATGTTATTCCCCCCCCAAAAAAAACTCTTAAAAAGGATATAAATCCTTGTTTCTCATCTCTTTTTCTAAATTAATATCTAAATAGGTTTCTTTATTATTGATAAGCCTTTATCTTCTACTAGGAGATTTGCTTCTTTTAAATATGTTCTATAGGCTCCTGCCAATCTTTTCTTAGTATATGATTTGAAGTTTGAAACCTTTTCGCTTTGTTCAGATTTATTTTTAAGAAATATCCTTGTATCACTGTTATCAAATTCTAAATTTCCTGTTATGATTTTTTCTCTATATACTTCATACATATATTCGAAGAATAATCTATCTGTCATCATTAATCCTAGTATATTTAATATCTTTTGATCTGAAAGCGGTAAGTTAGTAAACATGGTGTATATTTCTTTAGGCAATGCTCTAGTCCGTTTAGATACTTCGTTTATCATTTTCTTGCCATAATCTTCTGATGGAGCCATTAGAAAATTTTCTTCTTCTTGCATTTTTTTTATTTCTTGGTCTTTAAATCCCCCCTACTTAATAGCTCATTATATTTTTTTGAATTCTTGAAACCAAAATCCTTTGCTTACAGCTCCAGCACTATATTCTAAGCTACTTACTCCTTTAATGGACATCTTTTTCCTCCTTATACCTAAATTGATACTTTATATTGATAAATCTGTTTTCTAATTTTGCTATATCATTATAATTATAGCTTAATGTACTCATTTTCTCAATCTTTCTAGAGCTTATCAAAGTTTTTGAAGAATAGCTTAATTATTTCTTTTTAAATGAAAAATCAAATATATGTTTTATAAAGTTTTAGAAATCTATGTTCCTTCAATTTCAATGTAATAGATTCATTTCAAATTATATGGGATGGTATAATAGTAAATAATTATAAATAATCAAAGAGCATGAGTTTGCTAGGAAACCAAACACATGCTACTTATAATAATTCCGATACTTTTATTAGTTTTTTTATAATATACAAAATAATATTAATTATTTGATTTAATAGTAAAAATATACTTTATATCTTCTTCACTCATTAAATAGTGAATTCCGTCTCCTATTTTTATTTCTAACTCACAGGTGTCAAACTTTTCTTTAATCTCCTCTGGTACAGATACGTATATATAAAACTTAGATTCTTTTAGTGGTTTTAAAGTATCCTCTAAACTATCCACAAAATCTGCAGTTGCATCTCCTTCATAGTTGTACTTCTCATTAAATTTAAAATCATATTTTGTAGTATAATTACTAATCACAATTGAATCAGAAGATAAATTTTTAATAATACCACTAATTACATAATAAATTTCATCATGTTGCTTAGGATAATATATATATGCACCACTAGTATCTGAAGGCTTTATGGCTTCTGTCCATTTCATGTCTTCCAAAACGAATGATACAAAATCATCAATTAAGACTTCTTCTCCATAACTAATATTCTTTAATCCCATCTTCTAATAATTTAGTTTCTTCATTTTCAAAATTTAAATCATGGTTATTATTATCTTCACTAATTTCAATATTAGCATTATCTTTTACACTTCCTTGTGCTTCCTCATCCGAGGATTTACTGTTTCCACATGCAATAACTAAAAAACTAAACTTATGATTAATAAAAAAAAGATAATTTTTCTTCAATTTTTCTCCTCCTCAATGATTTCTACCTATATGATCTAGTAAGAAATTCATCTATTCTTCCATAGTTTTAAATACCTTCCATCTCCTAAAAATTTTATGAGTCCCATATCTCTTAATTCTTGCAAATTTCTTCTAATACTATCTCTAATAGTATTATTATCTGGATATTCTCTTTGAAAAGTCTCTTCAAATGCATATATATCTACTAATGAAAATTCCTCTTTATTAATTTGTTCTATTACTTTAAGAGCCAATCTTTCCACGGGCTAACATTAGCTCCTAATATATTTATATCTATATCTAATATACTATCTATTTCATCACTTAAAGATGGGATATTTACATTTCTATATTCCGGCAAATTTCTTAGTAGTTTTTGTATTTCAAAAATCTTATTAACTTTAATCTCACCTGTATTTGGATTATTGCATATTTTATGATAATCATAAATAGTTTGATTCACTAATTTCCTATCTTCAATTAATACTCCATATTCTAAATTTCTTTTAAATCCACTTATAGTAAGATTAGCTGATGTAACTATTGTATATTTGTCATCAAAATATACAATTTAGCATGTAATAATTGCGAATTATATACCTTATCATTATTCTCTAGAATATATTTAAAAGCTTCTACATCAGAAGATTTTCTATAGAAATTCCCTATATTGAAACTTGATATTATTTCTAAAGGGACTTCCTTTCTTTTAATTTCATAAATTTCTTTGACTATAGAATCCTTTACATAGGGTGCACAAAGTTTAATATGTTTCTTACTATCCATAACCAAATTATAAAATATATCATTTATTGGATAATTTAGTAGTTTAGTCAATGTATCACCTTCCAATTGTTGATTTGCATACTAATATTAAATTCTTTATTTCAATTCATTAATTAATTCATCAAATTCATCATTTATAAGGTTAAAATCCTGTTTCATATACTTTGTATAAAGATACTCTAATATATCTGGATCATTTATTTCCTTCTCTATAGAAATTATAGCTTTAATATAATTTTCATAATCGGTATCTATAAGATCATTCAATAATTTTTCATTCCTTCATAATTATTTCTATGCATAAAATACCCCCCTATTATATATTCGACATTTATACTCTAAATCCTTCTTTTTTTCTAGAATTTTCTTATAAAACTGTACAATTTATTTCTTTGCTTATTTCCCATAGAAAAAAGTCTCCTTTTTTTTAATAATAAGGAGACTTTTTTTTCTAAACAATCTATAGTAATATTATTATTTAGAATACTCTTTCACAGCCCTTGATCCAAACTTTATATCTTACCTTTAGCCTTACTCTATATCACATATATACCATGCTGCCCTAGTATCTACATTTGTCACCCTTAATTCTCCAAATACCTCCTCCATCTCATTTTCTGCCATTTTAATAAAATTAAAATAATCTCCATTCTCCAGCCATTCTACTATGGTGGTAAGTATAGTCATTATAGTTCCTATATTCCTTAGTAATAAACCCTTTAATTTAAAAACTTCAGACAAGATACTATAATATTCTGGTATAATAATAAAATTTAATTATATGTTTAATTATACCCCCACTGGGTATATGGTACCTAAAGGAGGTTTTATTATGTTTAAGGAAAAAGTTGCTATAGTCACTGGAGCCAGTGGTGGTATAGGCAAAGAAGTAGTAAAACAATTATCGGAGAACGGAGCAAAAGTTACTTTAGTTGGTACTAGTCAAGAAAAATTAGATAGTACGGCTAAGGAATTAAATCTTAAGGAAGGCACATATCTAACAGTACCTGCCAATGTAGTCAAAGAAGATGATGTAAAGAATTATGTAGAAAAAACTATTGAGAAATTTGGTCGTGTAGATATTTTAATTAACAACGCAGGTTATGAAGGTAGAGGTACTAGGATAGTAGATACTCCAATGGATGAATTTGATAAAGTCATAAATATAAATGTTAATGGAGTATTTAATGGTATGAAATATGTATTAAAGCATATGGAAGAGCAAAAATCAGGTGTTATTGTAAATACGGCTTCTGTGGCAGGATTTATGGGTTCTCCAGGAATGGCTGCTTATACTGCATCTAAACATGCTGTTGTTGGTCTTACTAAAACAGCTGCTGTGGAAGTAGCTCCTTTAGGTATTAGAGTTAATGCTGTAGCTCCTTCTCCAGTTAATACTCGTATGATGAGATCTTTAGAAGATTCATTATCTGGTGGAGATCCAGAGACTATGAAGAGTGCATTTGAAAGTTCAATTCCTATGGGTAGATATGCTGAAGCATCAGAAATTGCAGATTTAATCATTTTCTTAGCTTCAGATAAATCTAAATTTATTAACGGAACTACCTATAGAATTGACGGTGGTATGGCTGCTATGTAATTGGAAAAGGAATTGTCTCTAAATATTTTAAAAGCCAGGGTTTCCCCCTGGCTTTATCCATTAGAAGGCACAAATGGCACTATTTTTGCTGCTAAGTTTGATATTGGCATAGATTGAAGGATTATCTTTCCCGGACCTGTTAATTTTACTAAAAATAGTCCTTCTCCACCAAATAATATATTTTTAGCACCTTTAATGGTTTTTATTTCATAAGCTACAGATTCCTCAAATAAAAATACATGACCCTGATCTACTAACATAGTTTCACCTGGCTTTAAGTCATATTCTGTTAGAGACCCATCTGCTTCTAAAAATAATTCCCCATATCCTGAAAACTCTTGTAATATAAATCCTTCTCCACCTAATAGGCCTGAAGAGAATTTCTTAGTAAATACTGTTTTAAATTCAACACTAGTTTCTGAAGCAAGATAAGCAGATTTCTGACCTACTAAAGTTTGTCCTTCCATCTTTATATGCCTTATGGTACCTGGCATTGATGAAGCAAATACAATCTCTTGATTATCAGCTTTTGCTGTATAATAATTAAAAAAACATGCTTTCTCCTGAAAACATTCTTGCTATACCTTTCATTACACCACCAGATGCTACTTCTACATCAAAATCTTCCGTCATCCATGACATAGATCCTGCACTAGTTTTAATAGTTTCTCCCCCCTCTTTAGCTTACATCTAAGTATTGGATAATCTCCTTCTATAAAAAAACTCCATATTTACACCTCCATTAATATTATATGCCTTAAATATTATATGCCTTAAATTTTTTTAGCAAATATACTATTCTATCTTAGTTAATATATCTTCAATAGTACTTAGTTCAGATAATATCCTACCTAAATGGTAATTATATATTAAATCTAAATCATCTTTATCTACATTTTCTTCCTTCTTAATTTCCTTATTAAAATATTTTTCTAGATATTCTTTATTCATTTCATCTATATGAGGTTGTTCTTTTATAGGTCTTATTACTCTTAAATGATTCCGTATATTTTCAAAGGAATTAAATAATCTTTGATAATATTCTATATTTTCATCTATACCCATATGAAATTTTACTTCATCTGTAAATATTTTAGAATTTTCTTCTATGAAGTTTATATCCTCTTTTAATTTCTTTAGGCTACCTAATTCTCCTTCCCATATTAATTCATCTAATAATTCTTTTACTTCACAATGCATATCCTCTAAGGTTTTTTTTAATATTGTCTTCTACTTTAGGTGGTTTTATAAGATAATTTGTCGCTGTTCCTACTATTACCCAATAAGGGTATCTAAGGTTCTATGAAAGGCATAGTCAAATCTATCTCCTTCTTTATAGTTCAAAAGTATACCTAAAAATACCACCATAGACATTCTAGCTGCTTTATCCCATTGAAATCTATTACATATACTTATAAGTATAATCAACCCTAGTCCTATGGAAAAAAAAGTTTGATGGAAAAATTAAGGATATACACAATGCTACTACCCCACCTAATATAGTTCCATACATTCTATTTTTACCTGTAGTAAAGGATTCTGAAACGGAGCTCTCCATAGTCATTATAGCTGCTATACTTGCCAATAATGGACTTCTTAATTTAAAAATTTCAGATACTGCCAAGGTTAAAATTACTGCTATAACGGTTTTTATGGTTCTCATTCCTATTTTTTTTAATTTTCATATAAGTCCTCCCATAAATACAATATCTACTACTATTATACTATAATATTCTAATAAAATAATAAAAATAAATTTAAAAAAAAGTCTTCTTAAAATTTACAAGAAGACTTTTAATTATCTCATTATATATTCTTATAGCATAGATACCAGTCTACACAACAATAACCTTCTTCTCCACTTCCTCTTTTAATAATTCCTCATATGTTTGAGGTGCAGGTACTACTACTGGATCCCCCTGGGAACCAATCAGCAGGTGTTGCTACTTTATATTGATCTGTAGTCTGTAATGCTGTTAACAATCTTATTATTTCTGGTATATATCTTCCATTAGATAATGGATATATTAGTATGGCTCTTATAATCTGTCTATCGTCAATTATAAATACATTTCTTACGGTAGTATTTGTACTTACATCTGGTGCTATCATACCATACATTTTAGCTATACTCATATCCTTATCTGCTACTATTGGAAAAGGAATGTGAATTCCAGTATTTTGATATATATTATATACCCAGGCTAAATGAGAAGAGTTACTATCTAAACTTATGCCTATTAGTTGAGTGTTTCTTTCTACGAAAGAATGATATTGCTTTGCAAAAGCAATAAATTCTGTAGTTCACACAGGTGTAAAATCTCCTGGATGGGAAAATAGTACCACCCATTTCCCTGTATAATCAGATAATCTCAATGGCCCAAATGTGGATTGAGCTTGAAAATCTGGAGCTTTCATTCCTAAAGTTAAACATCTATTTCATTCATATTATTCACCACCATATTATTTTATCGTTCACTATATAATATGAATGATAAGCCTTGTGGTTACTAATTGGATACTCTATTATTTTTCACTTATATATGCTGTAGATAATATTAAAACTCCACCTAATATTTGTAAAAGACCCATATTCTCTCCTAAAAACAGAAAGGATACCAATATTGCAGTTATAGGATCTAGATAACTTAGTATGGCTATGGTTTGACTCTTTACATCTTTTATAGATGGAAAATATAATAAATAGGCAATTCCCGTATGGACTATTCCTAAAACTAAAATCAAAATCCAAGTCTTTCCATTTATTCCTGAAAAATTTACATTACCTTGCCCAAATACCATAGGTATTAAAACTATGGCGGCTATGGATAATTGAATCATAGTAGCCTGAAAACCTGATAATCCTCTAATTTGTTTATTAAGAAGAATTATTATTGCATAAATTATGGCTCCTGCCAACCCGTAAAGTATACCTTTGGTATGATTATATATTTCCATACTTTCTTCATTACCTGATTTTAAAATTAAAAATAATCCTAGTACTGCACCTAATAGGCAAACTATATTTTTAATACTCATCTTTTCCTTATAAAATATAGAGGAGAAGAGTACTATAAATACAGGTGCAAAGTAATAGCTTAAAACAGCATTGGAAATAGTGGTGTATTTCATTGCTTGGAATAATGCAACCCAATTTAATCCCAAGGACAATCCTGATATGGATAAAATAATTAAGTTTTTCTTTAATAATTCTCTATCTATTTTATCCTTTTTTTAATATACTTATAGTTAATAAAAAATCCACTTCCTATAAATGCCCTAAAAAAAGGCAATTTCTATACTGCTTAGTTCAATTTCCCTAACAAATAATCCTATGGTCCCCCCCCAAATTAACATTGCTCCAATTATCTTAGCCCTAGGACTAATAATATTATTCCATCACCTTTTTCTTCTGTTATATTTGATGTAGTAGAGTTTACTCTTTCCATATCTCATGCCTGTTTTCTAAAATTCTATTTAAAATAATTAGTGTAATTTTAGAAATCAGGATATTCACCACCTTTCATTTTTATAGTTTAATTGTTTGTAGCTTTATTGAGCTAAAGATTTTAAATACTATTGTACCATAAATTTGTAATAAAGTAAGGCTTTTTTTGAAAAACTCTTTATCAATTTAAATTACTAGTGTAATCCTAAATTGATAAAGAGTTTTCGTTTAAAATAAATATTTAGTTTTAAAAGATAATTACCTAAATTTGATTTGTCCATCCGTTATGGAATCTATAATTGCTAAGGATTCTAGTTTTAATCCTTTGTTCCTTAAATTCTTACCTCCATCTTGAAATCCCTTTTCTATTACTACTCCTATTCCTACCAAATTGCATTTTCCTTTATCTACTATATCTATTAGTCCTTCTACTGCTTTTCCATTGGCTATAAAAATCATCTATTATTAATATATTTTCATTTTCATTTAAATATCTTTTAGATACCATTATTTTGTAAGTCTTTTCCTTCGTATACGAATATACTTCACTTTCATATTTGTCTTTGTCTAAATTTTTTTGATTCTGTTTTTCTTGCAAATACCATTGGTACATTAAAATATTGGGCTACTATAGCTGCTATGGCTATTCCTGATACCTCTGCTGTCAAAATTTTGTCTACTTTAACTTTTGAAAATCTATTTTTAAATTCTTTTCCTATTTCATTTAATAATTTAACATCTACTTGATGATTAAGAAAATTATCTACTTTTATAATATTTCCATCTAAAACCCTTGCTTCTATCCTTATCTTTTCTTTTAATAATTCCAAGTCTTTCACTCCATTCTGATGATATTGTATCCTTATTATTTAATATGCAATGGTATAATCCTAAAATATAATGATTATATTATACTATATAATATGCTTAAAATCTGGTATATCCTTTAATTTATGATAAAATTAAGATAATAGTTGTTAAAGTGGTTTTCTAAAAAAATATTATAAGGGGGGGTGTTTTTATGTTGGATTTGCTAATGAATAGGAGAAGCATTAGAAAGTATAAGGACAAGGCTATTGAAAAGGATAAAATTCAGAAATTGTTAAAGGGTGTATTGACTTCTCCATCTGGCCGAAACATACGGCCATGGGAACTTATTATTGTAGATGACAAAGATAAATTAGCATTGCTTGGGGGGGCATCTAGAGGTGGTGCTTCACGTGCTTTAACTAATGCACCTTTAGCTATGGTTATTTTAGCTGATCCAAATGCTACTGATGTTTGGATTGAGGATGCTTCTATTGTCTCCATTATTACACAATTAATGGCTCAATCCCTAGGGCTTAGTTCTTGCTGGATTCAAGTAAGGGAAAGAATAGCTGTAGATAACAAAACTGTGGAAGATTATGTAAAAGAAGTTTTAGACATTCCTGAAACTATAAAGTTGAATCTATGATTGCTATTGGTTATCCTGATGAGGAAAAAAAGCCCTCATAGTGAAGAGAATCTTCCTTTTGACAAAGTACATTTTAATAAATGGTAATCCTATTTTTAGTAAAACAACCTTCTTAATTTAAT
>JMBX01000341.1_pt1 | contig 12225 bp, 28 predicted proteins | sample 616521 | NCBI WGS metagenome assembly JMBX01 (sample SAMN02727906, study PRJNA239997) | anaerobic digester metagenome | biome: anaerobic digester; isolation source: mesophilic anaerobic digester inoculated with municipal waste water sludge... | place: Germany: Bielefeld University, CeBiTec ...
ATATAGTTCAATTTTCATGGCTAAAAATGATTATATATAAATCTAGAACATCCAAAGGTTTTATTTATTAATTCTTTTTGTTCATCTGTTGGATATATTCTATATTTGTAGCCTTTAATCACAGTCTTCATAGATAAATTCACTCCTTTTCCTATTTCTGTTTTGACTTTGAATATATTCTCTTATTTGTTCTTCTGTATTTTCTGATACTGTAGCTACAAAGTAGCTAGGATTCCATAAGTGTCCACTCCATAATTTATTTTTTTTAATTCTGGATATTCTTTAAATAATAGTCTGGCACTTACACCTTTTAAAGCCTTTATAATATTGGGGGGGATATAATGTTGGGGGGACTACAACTTATTAATAAATGAATATGATCTAAATCTGTTTCCATTTCTTCTATTGTAAAATTATTATCATCTGCTATTCCCATGATTATTTCTTTTAACTTTTCATCTATTTCATCTACCAAAATTTTATGTCTATATTTAGTACACCATACTATATGGTATTTAATTGAATATACATAACCTCTTCCATATATTGCCTTTGACATGCAATAACCCCCTTGATTTAAATATAATATGTGTTGCTACCTAAGTCAAGTATATTACAATATTATATAGACCATTTGTTTCGACATATAAACCTTGCCACTAACTCACGACTGAAGTCACAAGTGTGCGTGGCATTTTATCAATTATCTCATAAAAACAAAAACCCTGGTAAAAACCAAGGTTTATTTATTCCCTTCTAACTCAGCTATGGCATTATTATGGCATTCAGTTATTTTAGATAATACATTGTCATCTATTATATTATTATTTTCCTCAATAATTTCAATATATCTACTTACTATTCCTCCAGTTATACTATCCTGATTTTTAGCAGTTCTTTTATAGCTATTTAATACATCTTCTAATATTATATTATCCTCATAATTATAAATTGGAGAATTATCAGAGCCATTTAGATAGAGTTTAAATAACTACTATATAATCGCAATAACTCCTCACGCTTTATAGATTCTGGATAATTTTAATATATTCTTCTACCTTTATAAGCCTGTTTGCCAATTCATCTAAGCTAATATAAATACCTGCGTCTATTATACTAGGTTCGTTGGATTCTAAAGCCTTAATATCTAAATAGCCCTTTGTTTCATCATCTAAATATTTATTATATTTCTTTAATGCCTCGTAGTCTATTATTGGATAAAATGCTCCTTCTAATGAAATTAATTTATACTTTCCAATTTCCAACTTCTCCAATAATTCCTTTAGATTTTCATTTTGAATTTCTTCTGTTTTTTTCCATATCTAAGAATAAGCTGCCTTCCGAATCAGAATTCCATAGCCCTATTAATTCTGTTTGATAATCCTCTACAAACATTTCATCTGTGTATTTTTCAATATATTCTATTTGGACGCCTTCTAAGGCTCTAATCATCTCTATGGCATCTTCTTTTTCTACTTTTTCAATATTTTCATTTATGAATTCTACCAATATTACAGGTTCATTTTTAGATTTTAATATATTTCCAAAATCCTTCATAATTTCTTCCCTAGTGTATTCAATAGGCTTTTCTATATTTCCTCCCTTATTGTCTTCCACTTCCTCCCGATTACAGGCTACTAAAGGCACTAATAATACTAAGGCTATAATCAAAATTGAGATTATATATTTCGCTTTCATACTATTACCTCTTTCATTTTTATTATATACTATTATAATCATATATTATATCATATAGTCAATATATCAGTATATAGATTAAAAGTCTTTACAATTGAGTTACAATGGGGAATAATATTGTATAGGGGGTGTAAAAATGGAATATATAAATTAATATTAGATAAACAAAGGAATTTCTTCAATTTAAATTCCACTAAAGACATTAATTTTAGGGTAAGGCAATTAGAAAAACTAAGAGAAATTATAAATGAATATGAAAAGGATATAATGGAGGCATTAAATCAAGATTTGGGAAAATCTGAATTTGAAGCCTATTCTACTGAAATCGGCATGGTTTTAAGTGAAATTTCCTATGCATTGAAAAATATCAAAAACTGGACAAAAATAGAGAAAGTAAAGACTCCTATTGCCAATTTTAAATCTAAATCTTATATATATCCAGAGCCTTATGGCAATGTATTGATTGTTTCTCCTTGGAATTATCCCTTTCAATTGACTTTTCTGCCATTGGTAGGAGTTATTGCTGCAGGAAATACTGCTATAATCAAAGCTTCTAGTTCTTCCATTCATACCAGCAGAATTATGGCGAAAATCATAAATGAAAATTTCCCAGAGGAGTTTATCCATGTATTAGATGCAGAATCTGAAGATTCTAGAAAAGTATTAGATGAAAAATTTGATTATATATTTTATACAGGTAGCCCTAATATTGGAAAATTGGTTATGATAAAAGCTAGCGAAAACCTAACACCTATTACTTTAGAATTAGGAGGTAAATCCCCCCCTTGCATTGTGGATAAAGAAGGGGGGGATATAGAACTGTTTGCCAAGCGGATTCTTTGGGGGGGGAAACTTTTAAATTCTGGACAAACCTGTGTAGCTCCAGATTATCTATATATCCACAAAGATATAAAGGAAGAATTTATAGAATACCTAATTAAATATATTAAAGATTTTATGGGGAAATATAGAGGATAATGGAGATTATGTAAGAATAATCAATGAAAGACATTTTAATAGATTGATTGAACTAATGGATAAGGATAAAATTGTCTATGGTGGAGATTCTAATCTGGAAAAATTATATATAGCTCCTACTATAATGGATAATATTAATTGGAATGATAAAGTAATGGAGGATGAAATTTTCGGCCCTATAATTCCAATACTAGAATATGATTCCATTGTGGAGGTAATAGAAGAAATCAAAAGAAGGCCTAGGCCCTTGGCATTATATCTATTTTCTACCAATGAAAAATAGTGGATAAAGTAATAAATAGCATATCCTTTGGTGGTGGCTGTATTAACGATACTATTATGCATTTAACTAATCCCAATATGCCTTTCGGTGGCGTGGGAAATAGTGGCATAGGACATTATCATGGGAAATACAGCTTTGATACCTTTACTCATTATAAAAGTATATCTGACAAAAGCCTTAGCCCAGATATAGAAATGAGATACCCTCCCTATAAGGGGGACTAAAATGGGTGAAAAGATTCATGAAATAGAATAATAATGTCATCCTGAACAAAGGCTATGTACACCCATTGAATAGGCATAGATAGCGAAGGATCCCACGGGACCCTTCGCTACGCTTTCAATAATTTTCCCTTGTCATATTGTTTTCTTTTCTTATCTCTTTCTTCTGCATTGTCGTGGGCAGTGGAAAGCATTAGTTTTATTCTATTTAATTGATTTACTTCACTGGCACCTGGGTCATAGTCTATGGCTACTATATTGCTTGAGGATATAAATCCCTTACGGCCTTTATAACACCCTTGCCTGTAATGTGATTTGGTAAGCATCCAAAAGGCTGAGTACATACTATATTTCTGCATCATGTTGGATTAATTCTAGCATTTCTGCTGTCAATAGCCAACCTTCTCCATACTGATTTCCTATGGATACTAGTTTTTCTGCCTCTGCTACTAATTCTTCCACTGTGGAAGGCTCGTAGAATCTCTTAGAATTTCTTAGGGCTTCCCTCATAGGTTTTCTATAGTATTCCATATATTTTATGGCAATATCTCCGCCTATTTTCGGGAATACACTCTTAGATAGATTCCTATATTTGTAATCTGCATTATGGCAGCAATACATTAAGAAATCTGTCAAGTCTGAGGATACTACCTCTGCCCCCCCTTCTTCTTCTAAAATGCCTACTAAATCGTTATTTGCCATAGGATGATATTTTACTAAAATTTCTCCTACTATTCCAACTCTAGGTTTAACCAAATTCTCGTCTATTTCTAATTCATCAAAGTCCTTTACTATTTGATGAATATTCCTTACATATTCCTCTTTGTCTCCTACTTTTACAGCCTCTATACATTTTTTTCATCCAATGTTCAGCTAGTAAATTGGCTGAACCTTTAATTTTCTCATAGGGCCTTACTCTATATAGTACTCTATTTAATAAATCTCCATATATTACAGACATCATGCCTTTTCTAGCCATATCTATAGAATAGGTAAAGCCTGGATTAGTTTCTATGCCTTGGGCAGAAACTGCAATTACAGGTACATTACCAAAACCTGCATCCTTTAAGGCTTTTCTAATAAAACCAATATAATTAGAAGCCCTACATACTCCTCCAGTTTGGCTCATTAATAGGGACACATTATCTAAGTCGTATTTACCAGATTTCAATGCTGCTATATATTGACCTACTGTAATAATAGATGGATAACAGGCATCATTATTTACGTATTTTAGCCCCCCCTCATCTATGGCCTCTGGGTCGTGAGCTGGTAAGAACTCTAAATTATAGCCACAAGTATTTAATGCTGCCTCCAATAAATAGAAATGCATAGGCGCCATTTGAGGTACTAATATAGTGTGATTCTCCCTCATTTCCTTAGTAAAGGATATTTTTTTCAATTCCTTCATAATTTCCCTTTACTCTAAAATCCTTTTTCCCTCTACCCTTTAATGCTGCATCTAGGATCTTACCCTAATTTTTGCAGCTCCCAAATTACTGATTTCATCTATTTTAAGCACTGTATATATTTTTCCATAACCATGGAGGATTTCTTCTACTTGGTCTGTAGTTACTGCATCTAAACCGCAACCAAAAGAGTTTAGTTGTATTAAATCTAGATTTTCTTGAGTAGCTACAAAAGTCGCAGCCCTATATAATCTAGAATGATATACCCATTGGTCTAATACCCTCAAAGGTCTGGCTGGGTCTCCTAAATGAGCTACAGAATCCTCTGTAAAGACTGCCATGCCTAGAGAGGTAATTAATTCTGGTATACCATGGTTTATTTCTGGGTCTATATGATAAGGCCTACCAGCCAGTACTATACCATGAATCCCCCCCTCTTCTTCTATTATCTTTATGGTTTCTTCTCCCTTTTTCTCTATATCCCTTTTATAATTGTCTAACTCTTTCCAAGCTTTATCAGTTGCTCTTTTTATTTCTCTTCTAGGAATATTAAAACCTTTTAATTCTTCTCTAAGCCTTTTTTTCTAGGCCTTTTTTTATCGTCAAAGGATATAAAGGGATTTAAAAACAATATATCTTCATGCATTATTTCATCTACATTATGCTTTATTAATTCAGAATAACCAATTACTACAGGACAATTTACATGATTATCTACATTTTCATCTTCTTTATTTTCATAAAATACTGCAGGGTAGAAAATAAAATCTATATCCTTTTCAATTAAATCCATAATATGCCCATGGGATATTTTTGCTGGATAACAAGCTGTCTCACTAGGTATAGACGCTATACCCATTTCATATACTTCCCTAGTGGATTCCCTAGACAGTACTACTCTAAATCCTAAATCTGTAAAAAAATGTATGCCAGAAAGGATAGTTTTCATACATATTCAATACCCTTGGTAATCCTACTGTTCCACGAATAGCTTTTTCCTCTGACAAAGATTCATAATCAAAAGTTCTCTTATATTTATATTCAAATAAGTTTGGAATGTTTTTCTTAACTTTTTTTTAATTCCAGCACCTTTTTTCACATCTATTTCCAGTAATATATCTTTCTCCATCAGAAAATAAGTTTATAGTAAGTAGACAATTGTTTCCACATCTACCACAATTGGCAGTTTTGGTTTTATAGCTAAAATTGTTTAAGGCTTCTTTTTCTATTATATTGGATTCTTTTCCAATGTATTTTTCTTTGGCTATTAAGGCTGCACCGAGAGCACCCATTAAACCAGGAATATCAGGCCTTACTACTTCTCTTCCCGATACTAGTTCAAAGGATCTTACAATGGCATCTCCATAGAAAGTTCCCCCCCTTGAACTACTATATTTTCACCTAAATCCTTTGGATCTCTTACTTTTATTACCTTTTGTATAGCATTTCGAATTACAGAATAAGACAATCCTGCTGCAATATCTCCTACAGTAGCCCCCCCTTCTTTCTGTGCCTGTTTTACTTTAGAATTCATAAATACTGTACAACGAGAACCTAAATCTACAGGATTTTCTGCCAATAGTCCCTCATTTAAAAAGTCCTCTACAGACATATTTAAGGAATGGGCAAAGGTTTCTAAAAAGGAACCACAGCCAGAAGAACAGGCTTCATTTAGAAGTATACTGTCTATTACTCCATCTTTTATTTTCATACACTTCATATCCTGACCACCAATATCCAGGATAAAATCTACATCTGGTTGGAAAAAAATGTGCCGCCTTATAATGAGCCATGGTTTCTACTTCCCCCCCTACATCAATGCCCAGTGCAGCCTGAATAAATTCTTCCCCATAGCCTGTAACTGTTGAGTAGGTGATTTTTTTTCTCCCTCTGGAAGGCTTTCATATATTTCCTTCAGTATTTCTACTGTTAATTCTAAAGGTTTGCCTTTATTATTGCCATAATAGGAATAGAGGATATTATTATCTTCATCTATAAGTATAGCCTTAGTCGTAGTAGAGCCAGCATCGATTCCTAGAAAACATTTTCCACTATATTTCTTTATATCTTTATAATTCATTTTATGAGTTATATGTTCTTCTTTAAATTTCTCTAATTCTTCTTCATTTTTAAATAAGGGCCTTATATTTCTAATTTCTGATTCAATGGATACATTAGAATTTAATGCCCTATTTTTAAATTCTTCAAAACTAATTACTTTTTCATCTACTGAAGCAACTGCTGCACCTATAGCCACAAATAATTGGGAGTCCTCTGGGAATATAATTTCATCCTCTGCCAAGCCTAGGGTTTCTATATACCTTTTCGCAGTTCAGGTAAAAAGTGTAGCGGCCCTCCTAAAAAAAAGCTACATTCCCTTTTATAGGTCTACCACAGGCTAAATTAGATATAGTTTGATTTACCACTGATTGAAATACAGAAACTGCTATATCTTCTTTAGATACTCCCTGATTTATTAAGGCTTGAATATCCGTTTTAGCAAATACCCCCCACATCTAGAGGCAATAGAATATACATCCTTGTGATTGGCCGCTAATTTGTTTAAACCCTCTGCATCTGTTTCAATTAAAGAGGCCATTTGGTCTATAAATGCACCAGTTCCTCCAGCACAAATACTATTCATTCTCTGCTCTACATTTCCATCAAAATATATAATCTTTGCATCTTCTCCCCCCCTAATTCAATTACCACATCTGTTTCAGGAATAAACTCCCTAATAGCTGTAGTGGAGGCTACAACTTCTTGAATAAAGGTATATCTAGCCACTTGTGAACAGAAAGCCCCCCCGGAGCCAGTAACCATAATACTTACACCTTCATTCTTAAATCTTTTATAGGCATCTAGTATTACTTCCTGCACACTATTTCTAACATCAGAATAATGCCTCTTATAAGTACTATAAATTAACTCATAAGAGGAATTTAATGCTACTAGTTTAACTGTAGTGGAACCTACGTCTAAGCCTAAATGTATTTTAGCCATATTCTACGCAGCTAAGCTGCCCAACCCCCTTATCTTATACTAAAAAAACATATGATAAATTTCCATAAAATAATACTATATTTTATATGAATTATAGCATAATGGATGGTTTATTACAAATATTGTTATTTTATTGGCAGAAGAAAAGGTAAAGAAAAAAACTCCCAATAGGAGTTTTATATTTGCTATTTAATTGGCCTTAAAATGATTTCATCATGTCGAGTTAACTCTTGTTTAATTCTATCTAATTTATCAGAATTTTGTTTATATCAATAAAAATGGTGGGCGATATAGGACTCGAACCTACAACTTTCACCACGTCAAGATGACACTCTACCATTGAGTTAATCGCCCTAGTGATAAATATTATATACTATAGTTTTCAATTTTGCAATATAAAAAGCCCAGATCCCTGGGCTTTTTATATTAGAAACAGAATACTACACATCTTCTAGGTATACATATTACCTGACCTATTCGTAGATTGTTTGGATCTATTCCTGGATTGGCATTTATAATTTCTTGTACAGGTACATTAAATTTCTGACTAATAGAAAATAGTGTATCTCCTGCCATTATAGTATAGTAAAATCCATTAGGACATGGGGGGGCATTGGAGGTGTTGGTGGCATTGCTTGTGGTATACATATTACTTGACCTATTTGGAGATTATTTGGATCTATTCCTGGGTTTGCTCTAATTATTGCTTCTACTGATACATTGAATCTTTGGCTAAGGGCAAATAATGTATCTCCTGGTCTTATGGTGTATAAAATCCATTGGGACATGGAGGTGTTGGTGGCACTGCTTGTGGTATACATATTACTTGACCTATTTGGAGATTATTTGGGTCTATTCCTGGATTAATTGCTATAATAGCTGCTACTGTTGTATTAAATCGTCTTGCCAGTTGAAATAAAGTATCCCCTGATCTAATGGTATATGAAAAACTTCCTGGAGGACAACTTCGTTCTATTTCATAGTTTTCCTTCATATCAATCACCTTTCTTTTATAATATTCTGCACTATATATTATGCAATTAGGTGATTATATGTTAAAAATATTTAAAAACTTGGCACACAGATTATCTGGCCTATTTGTAGCATATTAGGATCTACTCCTGGGTTTGCCCTAATTAAAGCATCTAGAGATACACTAAATTGATTACTAATCCCAAAAAAAGTGTCTCCTGGCCGTATAGAATAATAAAACCGTTGGGACATGGTGGTATTGGCGGTGTTGGAGTTACTGGTCTAGGAATACAGATAGTCTGACCTATTTGCAATCTATTAGGCTCTATACCTGGATTTGCTCTAATTATTTCATCTACAGATACTCCAAATTGTTGGCCAAGATTAAATAAAGTATCCCCCCCTGCCTTTATAGTATAAAAAAAGCCATTTGGACATGGTGGCATTGGTGCTACTGCACCTGGTATACAAATTCTCTGCCCAATTTGCAAATTATTTGGATTTATTCCTGGATTTGCTCTAAGGATTGCCTCTACAGATACCCCCCCAAATTGCTGACTAAGCCTAAAAAGTGTATCTCCTGGCCTTATAGTATGAAAACCCATTTGGACAACTAGGCTCTGGAGGAGTTACAGTTCCTGGTATACAAATTATCTGGCCAATTCTTAAATTGTTGGGATTTATACCAGGATTAATCCTAATAATAGCTTCTACAGTGGTATTAAACCTTTGAGCTAATAAAAACAGTGTATCCCCCCCGATTTTATGGTATAGGAAAAGCTCCCTTGTGGGCAATTTTGCATTGTTCCCTGTCTTATACTCATATTTATCACCTTTCTTTTTATATTTATGCAATATATAATATGCAATATAAAAAATTTTGGTGAAAATAAATATGAGCACATTTAATTGGGTATGAATTACAATATAGTACAAATAGATATTTTTTTGGAGGGATAAAAAAATGAAATCCATAGATATTATGGTAAGGGAACATGAGAATATTAGAAGAATGTCAAAAGTTATGAGAAAATACTGTTACAAAGTATTAACTTGTGAAGATGTAGACCATGAAGTTTTTTTATAAAATAATAGATTTTGTTCGCAATTATTCTGACGGCCATCATCATGCAAAAGAAGAAGATGTATTATTTAAAAAGTTAGAGGAGGAGGTTCCTAAGTTTGGAAGTGGCGGAGCCATAACAGGTATGCTGATTGAACACGATTTATCCAGACTCTATATTGCTAATCTAGAAAAAGCTCTAGATGAATATGAAAATGGCAATGATGAAGCTAGATTAGATATTATCGCCAATGCTATTTCCTATACAGATTTATTGGATAGACATATTGAAAAAGAAAATAATGCTCTATATAAATTCGCAAATAATATGCTAACGGAAAAAGCCAAAAAAAGAAATAGATGAAAAATGTGATGAAATAGATAAAAAAAGCTAAAAAAATAGGAACACCAGAAAAATATATAAATTTATTAGGTGAATTGGAAAGTAAAGTAAAATAAATTTTTGAATTATATAAAATAATGAAAATTGGAAGCTACCTTTTAAGGAATAATTCCTTAAAAGGTAGCTTCTGGGGGGGATATTTACTCTATTCTATTTCAGTTAATTCCTTATTAAATCTTTTTCCAGGTTTCTTTGCTTCTGAAAAAAACTATGGCATTTGCAGGACATTTTTCTTTAGCTTTTCTAATTTTTTTCTTCCCATTGTTCTTCTATATCTTTATTAATAACTATAGCCTTCTGATTCTCTATCTTAAATACTTTGGTGCTAATTCCCTACAGATACCACAACCTATACAATATTTTTCTTTAATTAAAAGTCTACCTTCCTCTATTCGTTCCTCTTCCATTGGTATATCTTCTCTTTTTACTAATTTTGATATTATATATCCCATGATAATTATGGATATTGTTGTAAGTATCCATCTCGTAGCCATAAACTTTGGACTTAAAAATTTAGCTTCGTTGGCTAACATAGGTATTTTTATAACTGCCCAAGCACTTAAAATTACCACAATATTAGATATACTAGCCCCCCCTTTTTTTAAGTAAAGTTTTACATACTGGAAAAGCTGCATATATTGGACCTGCTGATACACTTCCCAACAATAGGGATATAAAAGACCCCCCCTTTAATCCAGATTCATCACCTAAATATTCCATTATCATTTCCTTTGGTACCCATGCTTCTATTAATGCAGTTAATAAAATATTACTGGCATTATCATTAGCATTTCTTTTATATAATAAAAACTATTTCCCACAGATAAACTGGCCTTTTCCATATTAGTCATAAATAATACTAAATAGATTAAAATTACAGCAACTAAAAATCTATTCTTTTTAATTATATCCATCATAGTATAACCCCCCCATTACCATAGAAATCAGTATTGCAAATAGAAAAGATAAGCTATTTCTTAAAAAAAGCAAATTTCTTCCCGAATTCCTGTTTCTCTAAATTAAAAGTTACAAAACCTACCATAGTCAATGTGGTTAAAAATGCCACTGCTGGAACTATGCTAGCACCCATGTCTACAATAGAACCTACTAATGGAAATGCTACAAAAGCTGGGATTAATGTAATACTGCCAATTAATGCTGAAACAATAGTGGCAATAAATACATTAGAACCGCCCAAATACTCTTTAATAACATGGGGAGGAATAAATGTAAGAATAAGCCCTATTAAAAACAGTATTCCTATTATTTGCCCCCCCAACATATTACCCATCATTTTTTTTGGACATCTTCATAGAGTTTAGCGTTCTTTCCTTATCTTTTATCATGGATACAATAAACCATATCCCAGTAATAATCCATAAAGACTTAGTAAAAATATCCATAGTCCATCTCCTTTCAAAAAAATTATTCTTCTACATTATAGTCTATAATGATATAATAAAAAGTAACTATAGTTACTTTTTGGAGGTTTTTATGAATATAGATAAATATAAGGGCTTAATTCAAAACACTTATTTGTTCAATGGATTTTCCGTTGATGAAATTCCAAAATTGTTTGAAAATAATTCTTATAGAATTTGTCAATATGAAAAAAATTTTATTATATATTTACAAAATGAAATATGTAATACCATAGATATTTTATTAGAGGGAGTTGTTCATATTGAAAGGATAGATGAAAGTGGAAATGTCTTAACTATAACTACCCTTAATCCTGGAGATATTATGGGAGGAAGCTTAGCTTTTTCAAAAAAAATAATGAATTCCCAATGACTGTCATCTCTAAAACTAAATGTAATATCTTACATATTGATAAATCCCTAATACTAGATTTATGTCAAAATAATAGGGGGGGATTTCTAATTAAATATTTAGAAGTTCTATCTAGTAAGGCCATAATACTTACAGACAAAATAAAATTTATCTCCATTAAAAATATTAGAGAAAAGATAATTGAGTTTTAATTTATGAATACCATATTCAAAATAGCAATACTATTAAATTAAATATATCTAAAAAAAGAATTAGCAGAAAGATTTGGGATCCAAAGGCCTTCCTTATTTAGAGAATTAAAAAAAATGAAAGAAGAAGGCCTTATAGATTATGATCATAATTTTATAAAAATATTAGATACCAATATACTGAAATAAATAAAAAAAGTGGCAAGGAAAACC
>JMBX01000342.1_pt1 | contig 12211 bp, 24 predicted proteins | sample 616521 | NCBI WGS metagenome assembly JMBX01 (sample SAMN02727906, study PRJNA239997) | anaerobic digester metagenome | biome: anaerobic digester; isolation source: mesophilic anaerobic digester inoculated with municipal waste water sludge... | place: Germany: Bielefeld University, CeBiTec ...
TAAAAACAATGAATAGATCGAATTTAGATTTTAATAGAAGAGGATTAAAATAATAATGTTTAAACGATAATTATCAACTATGTACTAGGCCTGAACATCATCAATGGATTAATAAATTGACCCAAGAAAAGGATATTAAAAGCCTCTCAACTGCAGCGCTAGAAACCTTATCTATCATCGCTTACAAACAACCTATAACTAAGAACGAAATTGAAAATATAAGAGGAGTTAGATGTGACAAAGCTTTGGATACTTTACAAAAAAAAGGATTAATAGAGGAAAAGGGAAGGCTTGAAAGAACTGGTCGTCCCATAATATATGGCACTACAACTGAGTTTTTAAGGTATTTTGGGTTAGAAACTTTAGAAGATTTACCCACACTAAAGGATTTCAAAATAGAAGAAAGTGATATTGAAATAAAAGAAGAATAATACTTTTAAAAGTATTATTCTTCTTTTATTTGGAAAGATATAGGTGTAGGGTAATTTTGTATATTGGGGTGTACACATGAAGTACTTATTAATTCTATTATCTTTAATATTTTTGTTCCTCTGGGTTTTAATATTATTACCAGTTAAATTCAATTTAAAATTTATATATAAAGCTAATGTGATAGAGTTTAATATATCTATATCTTATTTATTTGGACTTTTTAGTCCCGAGATATATCCTTTCAATAAAAATAGCAATAATCAAAAAAAAGCATAGTTTTAAACAAGTTTATTCAAGGGAGTTATTTAATTATATATGGGATAAGAGTAAATTTCAACAATTGATATGGAAGACTAGGATTGGGTCTAAGGATGCTTTTTGACAGCAATAATGTATGGAAGCATGTGGAGTATGAAAAGTATTATTGTCAGCATTATACTTGCAAGTAAGGAAATAGATAAATTGGATCTTGATATAATATCTGTGTTTAATGAAGAAATATTAGATATTTTATTTAACTGTATAATTAAAATAAGAATGGTTTATATTATAAATATATGGATTAGATTAATGAAAATGCGTAAAGGTGGTGGTAAGAATGTCAGAACATCCGATAGAAGGGCTTATGCATACAACCATGAACAGTTTAAAGGAAATGGTTGATGTAAATACTATTATTGGAGATCCAGTACAATCTCCAGATGGTTTGATAATCATTCCTGTTTCAAAAATTTGTTTTGGTTTTGCTTCAGGTGGTACGGAGTTTAAAAAAACTTTTAGTAGTAAAGATATTAATCTACCTGATGAAAAATTACCTTTTGGAGGAGGTAGTGGTGCAGGTGTTTCGGTACAACCTGTAGGTTTTATTGTTGTAGGGCAAGAACAAATCAAGTTATTAACTGTAGATGAGGGGAATACAGCATTAAGCAGTTTGTTCGATTTTATGGGCAAAATAGCAGATAATATTCAAGATGCTATTACAAAAAAAGAAAATTTTAGTGACGAAAAACCTATGGATACTGTATAAGAAATAGAAGCAGAATATTTCTGCTTCTATTAATTTAAACTAAATAAAGTTTAAGAAAAAGGTTTTGAAGAAGGAGAGTTTAATTTGAAAAAAAGGTATCTTGTTATTATTATTTGTTAGTATTTTATTTACTAGTAATTATTCATATGGGGGAAAAGCCATCTGTTATTGCACAAAGTGCTATATTAGTGGATATGGAATCGGGAAGAGTATTATTTGAATTAAACCCCCCCTATAATAAATTGCCTATGGCTAGTACTACCAAGATAATGACAGGATTGATAGCTTTAAAAGAAGGAAATGTGGAAGATAAAGTTGAAATAAAAAGTACTTGTGTAGGCATAGAAGGCTCTAGTATATATCTTTATGATGGAGAGATTATAAGTTTAGAAGATTTACTATATGGATTAATGTTAAGGTCTGGAAACGATGCTGCAGTTGCTATAGCAGATTATATTGGGAATAGTACTGATGAGTTTGTATTTATGATGAATGAAAAAGCTAAACAAATTGGTGCAAAGGATACTAATTTTGTAAATCCCCATGGGCTCCATGATGATAATCATTATACAACAGCTTATGATCTTGCACTGATTACTCGAGAAGCAATGGATATAAAAAAAATTTGCAGAAATTGTAGAATCAAAGATGTGGAAAGCTCATAGAGAAAAAAAACAATTTATTTTACAATAAAAACAATACCTTTGGGAATATGAAGGAGGAAATGGGGGGGTAAAGATTGGGTATACTATGAAAGCAGGAAGATGTTTAGTGTCTAGTGCAACACGTGGAGGACGGACACTTATTGCCATAGTACTTAACGATAGGAATTGGTTTGAGGATTGTTATAGTTTATTGGATTATGGTTTTAAAGAGTTTAAAAATTATGTAATATGGGATGCTGGCCAATATCTAATGGAGGTTCCTGTAATCAATGGGAAAAAGATAGTGTGCCAGTAGTGGTGGAAAAACTATTTACCTACCCCCCCTTAAAAGAAGAGGAACTAAAAAAAATATAAAAATCTATATTGATATGCCTGATGAAATAGTTGCTCCAGTGGAAAAGGGTCATATCATAGGTAAAGTTAAGGTTTATTTAGATGGGGTATTCTTTCATGAAGAAAACATTGTTTCAAAGGAAAGTATAGCAAAATTAGGATATCTTGAAAAGATGATAAAAAAACAAATAATAAATTTTGAAATTAGTATTTATGAATATATTAACTTTAGCCTTCGGGCTTTTTTTATTTGTCACCAATAATACTTATTTAAATATGCTGTATATATAAGGAGCTTTTAAGGGGTGATGAATGTTGAAACTTTATAAGTGTATAGATTCTGGGAGTGAATACTGTACTTGTAGTTTATCTGATACAAAAGACTGTATTTCTTGTTCCCATTTAAGAGGAGATGATCTTTGTGATTGTACATGGAATGGAGTTTGTATTCTATATGAATATATTATGAAAAATGGTAGTCAAAACAATTATAGGAGAGATTATAAGGGACAAATAGTAGATAAAAAAAATTTATAAGCAATGAACTATATTTGTTAAAAATTAAATTGGATAATAAATTAATAAGAAAGCTAGATACTATAGGTTCTTATGTATTTATTAGAAAAGATTGCAATAGTCCTTATTATAATACTCCCATGTCTATATTTGATCTAGATGAGCACCATATTTATATTGTATATCAAGAAATAGGACCTAAAACCAAAAAAAATTAATAAAGGGGGGGATACTCTAATAATAAAAGGGCCTTATTGGGGGGGGACTTATTGGCACAAGTGACTTATCAAAAAAAAGAAAATTGTTCTATAGTTATTGTGGCTAGAGGAATTGGTCAATCATCTATTTTATTACCTATAAAAAAAATTATATCTTAAGGGAAATAATATAGTATTGTTTTTAGATCAGGGAAAAACTAGTTCTCTGTATTGTCTTGATTTTATGAAAGGTGTTAATATAAAAACAATATTAATAGATTCACTAAGTAATGAAGGTGAGAAAACTTTAAAAAAATTATATAAAGGGAAATCCAGTAGATGTGTTGATTAGTGCTGGAGCTGATATGGTTCATAGACAAATGAAAACCATCATAGAAACAATTGATAAATCTATCGAATGGTTTGTATCTAATAATAGTATAATTTGTTGTGGTGAAGGGGTATGTGGAGCCTGTTTAAAGAAAATTGAGAATGGAGATAGGATCAAATTATGTAAAACTATAATTGATCCTAGGAATATCTATTAGGAGGTGTTTTGATGAATAGAATAGTGGTTATTGGAGGAGGTTGGGCTGGTTGTGCAGCAAGTATAGCAGCTATAAAATTGGGAATTGAGGTAGTCCTTATTGAAAAAAAACCGATATGCTATTAGGTTTAGGTAATGTAGGAGGAATAATGAGGAATAACGGCCGTTTTACTGCAGCAGAGGAAAATATTTTATTAGGAAGAGGAGAATTATTTAATATAACGGATAAATTTTCATTGCATAAGAATATAGATTTTCCTGGACACAAACATGCATACCTATACGATGTAACTAAAATTGAACCTGCAGTTAGGGAATTACTATTATCATTAGGTGTTATACTAAAATTACAAAACGTGCAGTAGATGTAGTTAAGGAAGATGGTTATATACGAGCTATTATTTTAAACGATGGAGAAACCATCTATGGTGATGTATTTGTTGAAACAACAGGATCTACTGGTCCTATGGGGAATTGTTTAAAGTATGGTAACGGATGTGCTATGTGTATTTTAAGATGCCCTACCTTTGGACCAAGGGTTAGTATTAGCCAAAAAGCAGGGGTTACAGATATAGTAGGAATGAAAAAAAAGATGGCTCCTATGGTGCTTTTAGCGGATCTTGTAAATTAAATAAGGATTCCCTAAGCAATGAGGTAATAAATGAACTAGAAAAGGAAGGAGTTGTTTTATTGCCAGTTCCAAAGGATGATATTCAGCGGGATAAACTTTCAAAAAAAGTTTGCCAACAGTATGCAATAGACGAATATGCAGAAAATATAATATTATTGGATACTGGTCATGCTAAAATGATGACATCTTTTTATCCCTTAGAAAAATTAAGAAAAATAAAGGGATTAGAAAATGCTCGTTATGAAGATCCTTATTCAGGAGGTGTAGGAAATTCCGTAAGGTATTTATCAATTGCGCCAAGAGAAGATACCATGAAGGTTAAAGGAATAAAGAATCTATTTTGTGCAGGTGAAAAATCTGGATTGTTTGTTGGACATACAGAAGCGATTGTAACAGGTACATTGGCAGGATATAATAGTGTTAGACATATATATGGTAAAGAGCTTTTAAAACTTCCTACAGATTTAGCTATTGGAGATTTAATTAGTTATACCAATAAAAAATGAATACAGAAGAAGGGTTGAAAGATAGATATACTTTTGCTGGTAGTACCTATTTTAATAGAATGTTAGATAAAGGGTTATACTCTACTGATTTACATGAGATAAGAAATAGAGTTGAAGAGCTAAATTTATTAAATATATATAATAAAATAGAATAGGATTTTACAAATAGCAAAAAAAAGATAATATATATGTATACCTTGATATTGAGAGGATGAGATAAATGAGATTACAAAAATATATGGCCAAATGTGGTATAGCATCAAGAAGGAAATCGGAAGAAATTATCCTTGAGGGTAGAGTAAAGGTTAATGATATATTTGTTAAAGAATTGGGAGTGACTATTAATCCAAAAAAAAGGATATAGTGAAAGTTGATAATAAAATAATCAAATTAGAGGAAAATAAAATATATATTATGTTGAACAAACCTAAAGGATATGTTACCACGGTTAAAGATAAACATAGCGAAAAGATTGTTTTAGATTTAATCAATGGAGTCAAAGAAAGGATTTATCCAGTAGGTAGATTGGATGTGGATACTACTGGATTGCTTCTTTTGACTAACGATGGGGGGGATCTGGCTTATAAATTAACCCACCCAAGCTATGAAATACCTAAAAAAAATATATTGCTTTAGTAAAAGGTATCCCTAATAATAAAAACTATATAAATTTAGAAAAGGGTTAAAAATCGACGGTAGGATGACAGCAGAAGCCTATGTAAAAATACTAAAAAGAAATAGGGATACTTCATTGTTGGAAATATCTATACATGAGGGAAGGAACAGACAAGTAAGAAAGATGTGTAAATATATTGGTCATCCTGTTATTCAGTTAGAGAGAGTGGCTATTGGAAAGTTAGAATTAGGAAATTTAGGAATTGGCGAATGGAGATATTTAACTTCTAAAGAAATTGAATATCTAAAAAAACTTTAGCATTGTAGCAATATACAGTACTACAATGCTTTTCGTTTAACCTTTATTTTTAACAAGATATCTATTATAATTGATTTAGGATTAAAAGTTGGAGGATATTATGATGATAACTATTAGAGAAATAGATGATAAAGATTATAAAAGGGTAAATCGAATTTTAATGGAAGAACATATACAGGAGGATATCTCTCAAGGGTTTGTTTATATATTAATAGAGGAAGATGAATATGCTGGCATAGGTAAAATAGATGTAGAAAATGGATATGGAGTATTAAAATATATTTTTGTAAGGGAAAAATATAGAGGGTTTAATTATGGAGAAGCTCTATTAAGGGCTATGCTGTTTAAGTTGAATGTAATGAATATAAATGTGGTCTTTTATAGAAAATATAACAAATATCTGATTAATAAAGGGTTTGAATTAAATAAAAAAAATTTAAGAGTACACTATTCTCTTAGTTTGAATATAGATAGTTTTTTTTAATGATTGTTGTTTATGTGGTGATAATGATGAGATTTAAGCATTTTATTAATCCAGTTGAGACGGTGAAAAAAATAATGAATTATTATATTAAAGATGGGCATATTGCACTAGATTGTACTGTTGGAAATGGCAAAGATACTTTAAATTTAGTTAGGTTAGTTGGTGAAAAAGGGAAGGTTTACGGATTTGATATTCAAGAAAAAGCAATTATTAATACTGAAAAGAAGTTACAAAAACTAAATTTAGATAAAAATGTTATTTTAATAAATGATGGTCATGAAAACATAGATAAATACATATATGAAAACATAGATTTTATTGTATATAATTTAGGCTATTTACCTGGTGGAGACAAAAATATCAAGACAAAAGCTTTAACCACTGTTAAAAGCATAAAAAAAGGCTTTGTCGCTTTTAAATAATAATGGGTTGTTGCTTATTACCTGTTATATTGGACATGATGGGGGGTAAAGAAGAGCAGGAGGCAGTAGAAAACTTTTTAGAATCTTTGGATCAAAGAAGGTATAATGTTTTGAAATTTAAATTTATAAATCAGAGGAATAATCCGCCAATACTATATGGCGTAGAAAAAAATAAATTAACAGGAGGGATAATAATGGCAGGTGTAAAAATCACAGATACTACTCTAAGGGATGCCCATCAATCCTTGATAGCTACAAGAATGAAAACAGATGACATGTTACCCATTGCTGATAAATTAGATAAAGTGGGTTTTCATTCATTAGAAGTGTGGGGGGGTGGTGCTACTTTTGATGCTTGTTTAAGATTTTTAAAGGAAGATCCATGGGAAAGATTAAGGACGTTAAGAAAATCCTTTAAAAATACAAAGTTACAGATGTTACTTAGAGGGCAAAATTTATTGGGGGGGTATAAACACTATCCTGATGATGTAGTAGAGGAGTTTGTAAAAAAATCTATAGAAAATGGAATAGATATAATTAGAATATTTGATGCTTTAAACGATCCTAGGAATATTAAAAAAATCTATAGAAGCTACTAAGGAATATGGTGGTCATGCTCAAGCAGCAATATCTTATACAACAAGTCCAGTTCACAATAATGAGTATTATATAAATTTAGCAATAGAGATGGAAGAAATGGGTGCTGATTCCATATGTATAAAGGATATGTCTGGAATTTTATTACCCTATGAAGCAGAAAAATTAGTTAAAGGGCTTAAAGAGAATATTAAAATTCCAATTCAAATTCATTCTCACTTTACCAGTGGAATTGCAAACCAAACCTATATGAAAGGTATAGAAGCAGGTGCAGATATAATAGACACAGCAATGTCACCTTTGGCTATGGGAACTAGCCAACCTGCCACTGAATCCATGATAGCTTCTTTACAGGGTTCTCCATATTATCCAGATATAGATATGGACTTGTTGCTAGAAGTAACTGATTATTTTAAAGATTTAAGGGATAAATATTTAGATAAAGGACTACTTAATACCAAGGTATTGAATGTAGACGTTAGAACTTTAAAATATCAAGTACCAGGAGGTATGTTGTCAAATCTAGTTTCTCAATTGAATGCTCAAGGAAAATTGGATAAATTTGATGAAGTATTAGAAGAGGTACCAAGAGTAAGGGAGGATTTAGGGTATCCGCCTTTAGTTACTCCCATGAGTCAAATGGTAGGAACTACTGCAGTATTTAATGTATTATTAGGAGAAAGATATAAAATGGTTCCTAAAGAAACTAAAAACTATGTAAAAGGTTTATATGGCAAACCAACGGTACCTATAAAAGAAGATATAAAACAAAAGATAATCGGAGACGAAGAAGTATATACAGGGAGGCCAGCAGATTTATTAGAACCAGAATTAGATAAATTGAAAGATGAAATTAAAGAATATATGGAACAGGAAGAAGATGTATTAACTTATGCTTTATTTCCTCAAGTTGCTATTGAATTTTTTTGAGTATAGACAAGCAAAAAAAATATAAAATAGATAATAATATATTAGATGATGAATTTAAAACTTATCCAATATAAGATTTAAAACAAGCCTTTTGGCTTGTTTTTTTTATAACTAATGAAACAAAACTTGCAGATTTAATGGAATTGCAAAAAAAATGAAATAAATCTTGCATATTTCAAATAACTTTGTTATTATTAAAGTAGGAAATATCATAAATAAGGGGGGGAAGTACCTTGTTGGAAAATACGAAACTAAAGCTAGTTGTAGAAAAAGAATTTTGCAAAGGCTGTGGTATATGTGTTGCTTTTGCCCAAAAGATGTTTTAACTTTAGAAAAAGGCAAAGTGAAGGTGGAAAACTTGGATGCCTGTATTCAGTGCGGTCAATGTGAATTAAGGTGTCCTGATTATGCTATTTATTTAGGAGGTAATTAACATGGCAGAGAAAATAGTAAAATTAATGCAAGGCAATGAGGCCTGCGTAGAAGGGGCAATTGCTGCGGGTATGAGGTTTTATGCTGGTTATCCTATAACGCCTTCAACAGAAATTGCAGAATTATCAGCAGAAAAATTACCAAGAATAGGTGGTAAGTTTATTCAAATGGAGGATGAAATTGCAAGTATTAGTGCAATTATTGGTGCCTCATTAACAGGTAAAAATCTATGACAGCTACTAGTGGTCCAGGATTTTCTTTGAAACAAGAAGGTATAGGATATGCAGTTGCTGCAGAAGTACCTTGTGTTATTGTTAATGTACAAAGGGGGGGTGGGCCTAGTACTGGATTGCCTACATCACCAGCACAAGGGGGGGATATAATGCAAGCTAGATGGGGGGGGACCCATGGGGGGGATCATTCAATTATTGCCTTATATCCTTCTACAGTAAGGGAAATATATGATACTACGATAAAAGCCTTTAATTTATCAGAAAAGTATAGAACACCAGTTATACTATTAATGGATGAAGTTATAGGTCATATGAGAGAAAAATCGAAATACCAGATCCAGATGAAATAAAGATTATCAATAGGAAAAAAACCAAATGTTAAACCTGATGAATATCTTCCATATAAAATTGAAGAAAATGATATGATACCTGCAATGGCAAACTTTGGCGAGGGGGGGTATAGATATCATGTTACTGGCCTAATCCATGATGAAACAGGCTTTCCAACAAGCAATCATCGTATAGCAGAGAATTTGGTAAATAGATTGGTTAACAAAATAAAGGATAATGCAGATGATATAGTGGAATATGAAGAGTATCTAATGGAGGATGCGGAGCAAATAATTGTCGCTTATGGTGCAACGGCTAGATCAGCAAAATCAGCAATAAATCAGCTAAGAGAAGAGGGAGTAAAAATTGGATTGTTTAGACCTATTACCATATGGCCAATGGCAGAAAAACAATTAAAAATCATAGCTAAGAAGGTAAATAGAATTACTGTAGTAGAGATGAATATGGGTCAATATTTTAATGAAGTGGATAGAGTTGCGGGAAAATATACTAAAGTAGACAAATATAGTAGGGTACATGGGGGGGAATTAATTACTCCAGAAGAAATTGTCTCTTTTATTAAGGAGGGTTAAAATTGCCAAGTAAATTAGTAGATAAATATTTTAGAACTGATAGTTTACCTCATATTTGGTGTCCTGGATGTGGCAATGGTATAGTTACTAGGGCTATTGTAAAAGCTATAGATAATTTAAATTTAAATCAAGAGGATGTATGTATAGTATCAGGTATAGGTTGTTCATCAAGAGCATCTGGTTATTTAGACTTCAATACTATACATACAACTCATGGGAGAGCTTTGGCTTTTGCGACTGGTATTAAATTTGCAAATCCTAATTTGCACGTAATAGTAATAACAGGTGATGGAGATTGTGCTGCTATTGGAGGCAATCATCTAATACATGCTGCGAGAAGAAATATTGATTTAACTACTATAGTTTTTAATAATAATATATATGGAATGACAGGAGGACAATATTCTCCAACTACACCTACAGGGGATAAAGGAACTACTGCTCCCTATGGAAATATAGATGCTAATTTTGATTTGTGTGAGCTAGCTAAGGCATCTGGAGCTACTTATGTAAGTAGATCTACAGTATATGGTGCTAATATGATAATAAAACAAGTAGAAGAGGGCATTAAGAATAAAGGGTTTTCTTTTATTGAAACTATAACCATATGTCCTACTTATTATGGTAGGAAAAACAAAAAAAAGGTGATGCTGTTGATATGATGAATTATCTAAAGGAAAATACTGTTAATAAAATTGCTTATGAAAAGTTATCTGAGGAAAACGTAAGGATAAAATTATAGTAGGTGAAATATATAAAGGCCAAAGGCCAGAGTACGTTGAAGAATATGAAAAATTATAGAATCGTTTTAAAGGAGAGATAAAACATGATGCGTCAAGAATTGAGATTAAGTGGTTCAGGAGGTCAAGGGCTTATTTTAGCGGGAATTATATTAGCAGAGGCAGCTTTACATGATGGTAAAAATGTTGTCCAATCCCAATCTTATGGTCCAGAGGCTAGGGGGGGTGGAGCAAGTAAGGCAGAAGTGATTATAAGTGACGAAATTATAAATTATCCTAAGGTAAATAAATGCGATATACTACTGTGTTTAACAAAAAAAAGCTTATGATAAATATATAGATTCTTTAAAACCAGGTGGCATGTTGATATTGGATAGTACAGTAACTGATAGACCAGAACGAGATGATATAAAAATATATTCTATCCCAATATTAGAGACTGCATCAAAGGAAATAGGGAAACCTATGGTGGCCAATATAATTGCACTAGGCAGTATATATGAGTTAACTAAAATAGTCAATAAAGAGTCTTTAGAAAAGCTGTATTAAATAGAGTGCCCCCCCAAGGGACAGAAAAATTGAACAAAAAAAGCATTAGAAGAAGGATTCAATTTGATATTAAAACATAAGGAAAGTACCTATGGGGAAGTATGTTGATCTTATTAAAGTAATACAAAATAATTATAATTCTCTAAGTAAGGGGGCAAAAATTAATAGCTGAATATATAATGGATAATTATGATAAAGCTGCCTTTATGACGGCTGCAACTCTTGGTGAAACTGTAGGTGTTAGTGAATCAACAGTAGTTCGTTTTGCTAATACTTTAGGATATGATGGTTATAGAGAACTTCAAAAAGAACTACAAGAACTGATTAAGAATAAACTAACTACAGTACAAAGAATTTCTTTAAGTAAAGATTTTTCAGATTATGAAAATGCACTTAAACAAGTAGTTAAAAAAAAGATATGGATAATATTGAAAAACTTTAAATGAATTAGATTACCAAGCATTTCAACGAGGGGTTGAAATTACTTTAAAAGCTGATAACGTATATATTTTAGGCCTTAGAAGTTCTTCATTTTTAGCAGGATATTTAGGTTTTTACTTAAATTTTTTTATTGGATAATGTCAAAATTATTTCTTTTGGAGCTAACGATGTGTTTGAACAGTTACTAAAAGCAACTGAGGATGATGTCATTATTGGTATAAGTTACCCTAGATACTCTAAGAGAACTTTGGAGGCTTTAGATTATGGTAAAGAAAAAGGTTGTAGTATTATAGGTATAACTGATAGTTTAGTTTCACCTGCAGCTCAATATGCAGATGTAACCTTAATTGCTAGCAGTAGTATGCTATCTTTTGTAGATTCTTTAGTAGCACCTATGAGCTTAATAAATGCTTTTATTGTCGCTCTTGGCATGGAAAAGAAAGATGATATAACTACCTATTTTGAGGATTTAGAAAAGATTTGGAAAAAAACATAGTGTGTATGATACCAATAATAAAAAATAAAAGTTAAAACTAAATTGCCTACGGCAATTTAGTTTTCTTTATATACTCATAAAAAAAATATTATCATAAATGATAAACTAACAAACAATATATAATTCTGCTATAATATTAAATGACATTACACAAAATAGATAAACGGAGGAAAAAG
>JMBX01000343.1_pt1 | contig 12200 bp, 19 predicted proteins | sample 616521 | NCBI WGS metagenome assembly JMBX01 (sample SAMN02727906, study PRJNA239997) | anaerobic digester metagenome | biome: anaerobic digester; isolation source: mesophilic anaerobic digester inoculated with municipal waste water sludge... | place: Germany: Bielefeld University, CeBiTec ...
AGAACTCTATAATAAGAAAATTAACTTGATTATAAGGTCAGATAATGGTCCACAATTTATCAGCAATAAATTTCAAGATACTTGTAAAGAATTAAAATTAGAGCATGAAAGGATACAATTTAAGACCCCCCCAAATAAAAATGCCCATATAGAATCTTTCCATAGTTTATTGGAAGATGAATGTTTATCAAGGTACGAATTTAAAAATTATGTTGAGGCCTATGAAGAGGTATCAGAATATGTTAAATCCTATAATAAGGTCAGAATACATGGTTCTATAGGTTATATATCACCAATGGAGTTTTACCAAAGAACCTTAGATGGAACAGCAAAATCTTTAACAATTAGACTTTAATATTTTTTTCGCCTAAAAGTAAAACACATAAATATTTAGCTGAAATCAAGGGCCTGCGATAGCAGGGGCGTAGCCTTTACCCTTGATGAAGATAAATATTTATGTACAATAAACCAAGGGCAAAATGAAATATTATGATATTGGAAGTATTAGTGAGTTTTTGTCCAAAATTAAGGGGGGGTCAATCCGATAGTAGTTACAGCACATGCAGATGGAAATAGTCAAACTGAACAATACAATTTAACAGATACAGAGAAAATTTATAACAAATTAAAAATATCAGATTAAAAAGATACAATTTAAATTGTATCTTTTTTTAGTCTTTGGAACTTACTTACAATTTCAGTAATTAGTAGATATTTTATTAATAATGAAGATGTAGGTCTAGATTATGGATTTAATATTATAATAATCTTTTTGCCAAGTAAAAAAAATTATTGTATAATGTAACCTGTGCAATTATTAAATACTCAGGAGGTATATAATGGAATTTACTTGGTTTTCATTTGCAATACTTGCTACATTTTTTTTGGGGATTATCAGATGTATCTTTTAAAAGGGAACAGATCCAGATGATAGATACTCCCATTTAAGAATATTAATAATGATAGGTTTAATGATGGGGGGGCTTCATGCTTTTTTTTGAATTATATAAAATAGATTGGCAATATGATATAAGGAATATTATTTCATATTTTCCAGTGTCCTTTTTATATATTTATCTATGGGAATAGACTTTTTTTTGGTTATAGATATTTATTGATTTCAGTTGGATCGCCTGTAGCAAGCACCTCAGGGGCTATAGCTGGAATATTGGCTTTTAAAGTTTTAGGGAAGACCATGTCTCCTATACAATTTCTAGCCGTAAGTTTAATTACCATAGGTCTAATAGTGCTGGCAATTTTAGAAAAAAAGAGGCTGAAAAAGAAGGCCTAATTAAAATGAATGAGAAAGATAAAAAAAATATAGATTAGGAGCAAAGGCATTGTTATTTCCTATAGCCTATGCTCTTATAGATGGTGTGGGGACTTTTTTTTAGACGATGTGTACTTAAGCAGATATTTTACACCAGAAGAAGCCTTAATTTCCTTTGAATTGACCTTTTTATTGGTGGCTTTAGTATCTTTATTTTATATAGTAGTAATTAAAAACAAAAATATAAATTAGTAGATGAAAAATATAATATTTATGGTGGAATACTTGAAACAGCAGGGCAATTTTTCTATGTATATGCTCTAAATTCTAATTCAGTAGTGGCGGCACCATTAATGTCTATTGACAGTATAGTAGCAGTTATATTTGGAAGGATTTTATTAAAAGAAAAACTAACTAAGGCGCAATATTTTACTATTATAATGATTAGTATAGGTGTATTTATATTAGGATTTTTTGAATAGAATGCCATTGAAGGTTTGGAAAATTTTTTTAAACTCTAATTTTTAGGGTATAATTATAGAAAGCACGTAGGTATAAAATTAAATTGGAGGGGATTGGAAAATGATGTATGAAATTGTAAATGATTTTCCTAATGAAATACTAAATGTAAAAGAGGCTCCTTTTATTTCACTTTATCAACCTACCCATAGACATAGACCAGAAAATAAACAAGATTTAATCAGATTTAAAAATCTTATTCAAGAAGTAGAAAATTCTCTAAAACAAAAATACCCTAAAAAAAAGAAATTGGCCAAATTATGAACCTTTTTATGTATTGGCAGAGGATAGGATATTTTGGAATCATACTTTAGACGGATTAGCCATATTTAGGGCAGGAGACCAATGTATAATATATAATCTCCAAAGGCCAGTAGAAGAATTAGTTGTGGTATCTGATAGTTTTCATATTAAACCTTTGATTAGAATATTTCAATCGGCAGATAGATACCATCTATTAGGTATTAATCGCAATGAATTTACACTATATGAGGGCAATAGATATGGATTCGAAAAAGTAGAAATGGAACCTGGCACAGCTACAACTATAAAGGAAGTTGTAGGGGGGGAGGAATACACTAAGCCTAATCTCAACACTTCAGGAGGTACAGGCACTTTCCACGGTCATGGTAGCAAAAGGGATGAAATCGACAAAGATACGGAAAAGTTCTTTAGATATGTAGATAGATTTGTATTAGAAAACTATTCTCGTCCGAGTGGACTACCTTTGATTTTAGTAGCTTTAAATGAACATCATAGCCTTTTTCAAAGTATTAGCCACAATCCACTACTTATGAAAGAAGGAATAAAAACTGCCTATGATGCTTTAGATATTGATACTTTAAGGGAAAATGTATGGGAAAATATAGAACCACTATATTTAGAAAAGACTAAAGTATTGGTAGATAGATATGAAATGGCCAAATCCAAATTTTTAGGTTCCGATGACTTAGCTCAAATTGCCAGGGCAGCATTAGAAAACAATATTTCTACCCTACTAATTGAGGCAGACAGAATAATTCCAGGTAAAATTAATTTAGAAACAGGAGAGTTAACAAGAGGGGGGGATTTAAAGGACCCTGATATAGATGATTTATTAGATGATTTTGCAGAAATGGTATTTAAAAACAAAGGAGAAGTAGTAGTTCTTCCAAAAGAACGAATGCCTTCAGATACTGGCGCTGCAGCTATTTACAGATATTAGAATAATAGGTGGAGCCAATCCACCTATTATTTTTCAAAAATACTACTTGACCAAAAAGGATTTTCATAGTATTATCTTAAGAGATGGGGGGGCTTTGGCGAAGTTGGGATCGCGTCTGACTGGCAGTCAGAAGATCAGGGGGGGTTCGAATCCCCCTAAGCTCCACCAGATTTAAACCTTGTAATCATAATGGTTACAGGGTTTTTTTTATTTTTCAAATTAATATAAACCTTGTCTCCAATACTGTATTCATCCAGTCCATCATTATTTCTCTGGACTCTGTAAACTTTTGATCCTGTTTTAACAATATATAGAATAATAGAACCTAGAAATATTTTTTTTCCTCTATTATTCCTTTTATTTCGCCATTGTCTTTATTTAATATAATCCTTTCAGGTCTTATAAATTCAATATCATCATTATTCCTAACTATATTAGAGGAACCAATGAAATCCAATACAAATTCTGTTTTTGGATAATTGTAGATTTCTTCAGGAGTGCCTATTTGTTCTAGTTTACCTTGATTCATAACCAAGATTTTATCTGCCATAGACAAAGCCTCCTCCTGATCATGAGTTACAAATATCATAGTAATATTAAATTTCTTTTGAATATCTTGTATTTCGTCCCTCATTTTAATCCTTAGCTTTGCATCTAAATTAGACAAAGGTTCGTCCAGTAGAAGTACTTTTGGATTAATTATAAGGGATCTGGCTAGGGCTACTCTCTGTTGTTGTCCTCCGCTAAGGGCTGTTACCTTTTTATTTTTCTTGTTTTAGGCCTACAATTTCTAAATATTCTTCCCCCCCTTAATTAAGGCTTCTTTTCTAGAATAGCTTTTGAATTTCAGCCCATAAATTACATTTTCCATGACAGTCATATGGGGGGGAAAAAGAGCATAGGATTGAAATACTGTAGATACAGGTCTATTTTCTGATGGCAAATTAGTTATATCCTCTCCATCAATATATATTTTCCCAGAACTTGGCTTCAAAAATCCTCCTATGGTTCGTAGAACTGTAGTTTTACCACATCCACTGGGACCTAAAATACAAATAAGTTCTCCCTTATCTACCTGAAAACTTAAATTATCTACAGCAATTAAATCATTAAATTTTTTTTAGTTAAATTTTTAATATTAATAAACATTTTATCCTCCAAAATGAATTTTGCAAATATAATATTAACTGCCAATGTAATAAGTATGAGCAAACAGGCTATTACAGAGCCTATTCTATATTTTCCCGACTGTATAGCATCGAACATTACAAGGGTAGCTAGTTTTTTTTCCAGGATAGACTAAAAATATTATAGAACCAACTGTAGTCATAGTGGCAGTAAAATTGTTGATAAAGGACACTAAAAATGCAGGCTTGGACATGGGAACTATAATATCCTTTAAGGAATATAGTTCGTGGGCACCTAAATCCTTACTGGCTTCATTTATTTGTGGATTTATTTGAGATATAGTGGCACTGCTTACTTTAGTAGGTAGAGGTAATTGTTTAAATATACAGTTTAGTATTACTATTAATGCAGTTCCTGTAAGTTCTAAGGGATAATTATTAAAGGCTAAAATATATCCTAAACCAAAAAAAAGTGCCAGGAATAATATAGGGCATTGTAGATATAAAATCTATTATTTTCATACCTTTAATTTTTCTTAGTTCTAAATAATAAGAGATTAAAAACCTATTATACTTCCCACTATACCAGCAATTAAGGAGTACAGAATACTTCTAATAAAACTGCCAGAAATGTAGTTTTTAGATTCTCTAATATTATCTAATGTAAATATATGGAGCCAAATTTTTGTTTAGTAAGGGCAGAGATAAATATGGATAAATATTGTAAGACCATCATAATGAGAAAGAAATAGGTCATTATTTGCAATAGTCTAGGGAAAAATCCCTTTATGGACAATATATCTTCATTATTTTCCTCCCTAAGATTGGCTCCTGCAATTATATTTGAGTCTTTCATCAATATTCTGTATAAAATAAAGGCTATAATAGCAGGTAAAAATAATAATATGCTAATGGCTGCAGCCATAGGTAAATTGGAATAGGCTACTACATTTAAATAGGCCTGAGTGGCTAAGACATTAAAGGAACCACCAATTATAATGGGCGTACTAAAGTCTGCCAAAGATCTTACAAAAGTAAGTAGGGCAGCTACTATAATTCCAGGCCTCATTAGGGGGGGTATTACAATTCGTCTAATAGTATAAGAAGAACTAGCTCCTAAGTCTAAAGAGCTATTTAACAGGCTTTTGTCAATTCCATTTATAACACCTATTAACATTAAGGCATTTAGAGAAGTAAATCCCAGGGATTGCATAGCCACAATTCCTTGCCAGCCATAGGTATTTACAGTAAGCCCTAGAATACCATGTGTAACAAAGCCTCTTCTGCCAAATAGTGAAATATAGGCTAAAGAAGAGACAAAGGGTGGGGGGATATCATAGTTAGCATTAAAATCAAGGTCAGTAGTTTTCTATATTTTTTATTGGTAAAGCTAATGTAAATGGCTACAGTAGTTGAAAATACAGTGGATATAATAGTTGTAAATGTGGCGACTAAAAGGCTATTTTTTTTAATAGTTTCGCATTATTATTAAAAAGATCCTGATATATTTTTAATGTAAACTCCCCCCCATTTACAATGAAACTTTTTTTTGATTACAGCCATCATTGGATAGAAAATAAATAATAAAACGGAGACTAAGACTACCATAAGCATTAATCTATCAATTAAATTTAAAAAGAGGTATCTAATTTCTTAGATACCCTATTTGTTCCAGTTCTCATACTATTTATCACCTACAAGATCTGCCCATTTCTCAAGAATTGGTTCTCTATCTGTTCCAAAGGAGGATAGGTCTTGTTGAATAAATCTTTCTTGTGGTACACCTAGATCATAACCTTCTACACCTGGTTTAACCATTTGTGCTCCGTCTTTTCCATCTATCTCTGCTAAGATTTGTTGGTTTTCTTTGGCTAGCATAAAGTCTAAAAATGCCTTTGCTCCTTCTAGATTTTGGCTATTCTTAAATATAGCTACTCCTTCTGGTACCCATGGTATACCGTCTTCTGGGAATACTACTTCTACATTTTGTTCTTCTTCTAGATCAAAAGCTGATTTATCTGCAGGGATGATTCCTATAGCAAATTCCCCTTCCATGGTTTTTAATTGAGGATCCTTACCTCTTTTTGCATAATAGGGAATGTTTTTATCTAATTCTTCGAAGAATTTCCACCCTTCTTCTTCTCCCATCATTTGCAATAGTCCATTTACTGCAGCATAATTAGTTCCTGAAATAGCCGGATTAGACATTATAATTTCATCCTTATATACAGGATTAGTTAAATCTTTCCAGCTATTTGGCATGGGAAGATTATTTTCTTCTAATACATCTTTATTTACTAAGAAACCTACAATAGTTATACCCTTACCAATCCAGTACCCTTCTGAATCTTTAAATTCTGCTGGTATGTCTTCGGACTCTGGGGGGGATATATAGGATTCTAATAGTCCTTCTTCCTTAGCCTGCATAAAAGCATCTAAACCGCCGCCAAACCATATGTCTGCCATTGGTTTTCCTTCTTCTGCTCTAATTCTAGATAGCAGTTCTCCAGAAGACATGGATATAAATTCTACTTTACATCCTGTTTCTTCGGTAAATTTATCGAAGAATTCTTTATAAGATTCTGAGGTAGCAACTATATTTAGAGTTGTCCCACTTAAATCTACTTTTTCTTCACTTTGTTCTAAGTCTTCCTGTTCATTTACATCTTCCTGCGGCGGATTTTCATTTTTACCACAGGCAGTTAAAGATACTAGCATAGACAATACTAAAAATAATATAAGTATTCTACTTCTTTTTTTTCATATTATTCCCTCCGTATTTATATTTGTCCTGTTTTCCTTCGTTATTATAACATACTATATTTAAATTTAATTATTATTAATATTTTTAATAAACGAAGGGAGCCCCATTGAATTTATCTATAATTGACCTTTGTAAAGTTTATTTATGATATTATTAATACGATAAATAAACTCCAACTAATAAAAGGGATATTGACCAAGGTCAATATCCTCTTTCTATATCCACTATATTTACCAATTCCTCATTATTTACATATCTCTTCATATTCTTATAGGCAATTTCGTATCTTCTTCTAAAAACCATTTCAGAAGCCCAAGAATTATGAGGAGATACTATTACATTGTCCATAGTCCATAGGGGGGGCTGTCTTCTGGCAGAGGCTCTACTTCAAATACATCTAAGGCGGCTTTTTTTACTTTGCCATTTTGTAAATTTTCAATAAGAGCTTTTTCATCTATAATGCTGCCACGGGCAATATTTACTAAATAAAACCCATCCTTCATAGCATTAAATACATCTTCATCAATTAAATGATGAGTTTCTTCAGTATAAGGTGCTGCAATTACTAAAAAGTCTAGTTTAGGCGCAATTTTTTTTGATTTCGTCTATTTTATAGGTTTTATCAAAGTATTCTGCATCCCTTCCCCCCCTGGAATTAAATCCTATAATGCCCACACCAAAGCCTTTAAGCCTTTTAGCAGTTTCTTGTGCAATATCTCCTGTACCTATAAAGCCTACAGTTTTATTGTATAATTCCAATAGGGAAGTATCCATTTCCCAGATTTTTTTCTTCTTGTTGCTTATAAAATTTCTTGCTATTTTTAATCATTTCTAAAATTTTCATTACAGTCCATTCTGCTATGGGGGGGATACTATAGCCACCTCTATTATTAGTAAGTATAATATTTTGATTTTCTATCTTTTCCAATGGAACTTGATTTATTCCTGCAGACAAAAGTTGTATCCATTTAGATTTGGAAGTTTAGCTACATCTAATTTATCAAAGGATTAAAACATACTAGAGCATCTACATCTTCCATATTTTCAGAAAAACTAAAATCTCTTTCATCCTCAAAATTATATCATAACCTAAGTTTTCCAATGTTTTCATTTCTTCATCTGTGTACTTAAAAGTAATTAATGCTTTCAAATAAATCACCTTCCTTTGTTTTTTTTATATATACCCATATAGAGTATGGGTTACTCTATTAAGCTAAATTATATATAATTTACATTAGATTGACAATAATTATAATACATAATAATATATTATGTATCTTAAATCGGAGGTGAAAGAATGGCTAAATATTTTTATGCAGTTAAAGAAGGTAGAGAAATTGGAATCTATAATACTTGGTCAGAATGCGAAGAACAGGTAAAAGGTTATTCAGGAGCAGTTTATAAGAAATTTTCTAATTTAAGGGATGCACAGAATTTTATTAATGGAAATGAAGAAAATGTAGAAGGAAAAACCCTGGATTCCATAAAAGAAAATGAAATCATAGCCTATGTAGACGGGAGTTTTGACATAAAAAAAATAAGGCTTATTCCTATGGAGTAATTTTATTTACTATAGAAGGAAAAAGTACCTATGCCGAAAAGGAGCAGAATGAAAACTTAGTAGAAATGAGAAATGTAGCAGGTGAAATAAGAGGGGGGGCCATGGTAGCTATGGAAAAGGCCCTAGCCATGGGGGGGAAAGATACTCTTTATTTGCACTACGATTATATGGGAATAGAAAAATGGGCTAAAGGTGAATGGAAAGCTAATAAATATGGCACACAAGAGTATAGGGATTATTATAATTCTATAAAGAATAAACTAAATGTAATATTTATTAAAGTATTAGCCCATAGTGGAGATAAATACAATGAAGAAGCCGACGCATTGGCTAAGAGTGCCCTTGGTATAAAGTAGGGGCGACCTTTGGTCGCCCAAATTAATATCCAATCTGATCCGACAGGGAATCATCATTTTCTACCCAATCCTGTACTCGGATTATTCTATAATTATCGGCAGTATCTCTTATTATCACTTCCTTAATCCCTGCATTGATTATTAGTCTTTTGCACATAGAGCAGGAATTGGCCTTTTCTACTAATTGACCAGTTTTCACATCTATGCCTACTAAATAAAGGCTACTGTCTATCATATCTCGTCTTGAGGCGGATATTATACAATTAGCCTCGGCATGGACAGAGCGGCACAGCTCATATCTAGTACCCCGAGGTACATTTAATTGTTCTCTTCTACAAAATCCTAAGTCAGAGCAGTTTTTTCTACCTCTAGGGGGGGCACCGGTGTATCCAGTGGAGATAATCTCGTCATTTTTCACTATAATAGCTCCAAAATTTCGCCTTAGGCATGTCCCCTTTTAGATACAGTTTCAGCAATATCTAAATAATAATTTACTTTATCTCGTCTTTGCATAATTTCCCTCCAGAATAATACTATAATTATAGAAAAATGTATTTTAATAATATATAATATTATTATACAATATTTTAGGAGGTGCTTCATGAAATTTTTAATTAAAGAAAAAAATATTTACTTTCGCAGATAAATTTAATATTGAAGATGAAAATGGTAATTCCAAATACGAAGTAGTTGGAGAGATATTTACTTTTGGAAATAAATTAAGATTATATGATATGAATGGCAGAGAAATCATTTATATAGAACAGAAACTGTTTAGGTTTTTACCAGAATACGAAATATACAAATCTGGTAGTATAATAGGGAGAATTAAAAAGGAATTTACATTTTTTTGTACCTAGTTTTCAAATAGATTCTGACTATGGGAATTTAACCATAGAAGGAGATATATTCCAACATGAATTTAATATTTTAAGAAATGGGCAGATTATAGCTAGTATAAGCAAGAAATGGGTCTCTTGGTCAGATACTTATTCCATAGATATATTAGAAGGAGAAGATGAGGCGTTTTTATTATCTATTGTAATAACCCTGGATCAAATATATTATGATGGAAATAACAATAATGGGTAGGAGGGGGGGTAGAGTGAAGAAGTTTTTATTATTCCTTTTAATATTTACTTTATTAATTTCCTCAGGCTTGGCTTTTGCTGAGGAAAATGAAAACATCATTACTATATCCTTAGCAGGGGATGTAATGATGGATGGTTCTGTTAGACAGCAGATAAGCAAATATGGCTATGACTATCCTTGGGAGAAGGTTAAGGATTATTTTAAGGAAAGTGATTTAGCTATAGTTAATTTAGAAACTAGTATTACTACCAGAGGCAAGAAATGGCCTAATAAACAATTTAACTTTAGATCTAATCCTAAAATTTAGATTCCATGAAAGTAGCAGGGGGTAGATGTAGTAAGCTTAGCTAATAATCATGTGTTAGATTACAGTGAACAGGGACTAATAGACACTATAGATCATTTAAAAAGAGAGAAATACCCTTTGCAGGAGGAGGTAAAAATAAAAAAAGAAGCCTTGCAGGGAGTAATTATAGAACAGGATGATATAAAAATTGGGGGGGTTCTATCCTTCTCTAGAGTTATTCCAGATGTAAAATGGTATGCAGGTAATAATAAGGCTGGAATAGTTGGAGCCTATGATGGCTATACTCAAGATATATTTAAGGGAATTGAGGAAATGAAAAAAAGAGGCAGATATATTGGTATTGTCTCTGCACTGGGGGGGAGTAGAAAGAAGCACTAAGCCAAGGCCGCAGGATGTTGAAATAGCCAAGGCTGCCATAGATAGTGGAGTAGATATTGTAATGGGGGGGCATCATCCCCATGTACTTCAAGGAGTGGAAGTTTATAAGGGGGGGAAACCAATATTTTATAGTTTAGGTAATTTTGTATTTGGTGGAAGAGATACATTAACTAGAACTACTATGATTGGTCAAGTAAATATTAAGGATAAAAAAAATAGAAAGCATAAAGGTCATACCTTGTAATATAGTCAATGGCAGGCCCATTCCTGTAGAAGGAAAGGGTAAAATCAAATCTATAGAATATATAAACCAGCTTTCCAAGGCTTACAAAATTAATTTTAACAAGGATGGAATTAAAATTATTAAATAGTATAGGGAGATGATTTAGGTGTATGGCTTAATATTAGAAGGCGGCGGTGCCAAGGGGGGCTTACCATATAGGGGCCTATAAAGCCATAATGGAGCAAGGTATTGAAATTCAGGGTATAGCTGGAACATCAGTAGGTGCTTTAAATGGTGCTATATTAGCCCAAGGAGATTATGAAAAGGCCTATGATTTATGGTATAATATGTCCTATTCTAAAGTAATAAATGCTACAGATGAGGAAATAGAAAGGCTAAAGGTAGGAAAATTTTCAAAAGAGGATTTGGGTCTATTAAAGGAAAAGGTCAAGGGGGGGATTATTTCTGAAGGTGGTCTAGACATTACTCCCCCCCTAAGAAATTTAGTAATGGAAATACTAGATGAAGATAAAATTAGAAATTCTGGAATGGATTTTGGCATTGTTACTGTTTCTCTTTCAGATCTAAAACCTTTAGAAATTTATATTGAAGACATACCTATGGGGGGGAATTGGGAGAATTTTTATTAGCTTCTGCATATTTTCCTGCTTTTAAAAGGGAAAAAAAATTGGTGGTAAAAGATATGTAGATGGTGGGATATACAACAATCTTCCAGTTAACTTATTGGCAGATAAGGGCTATAAGGATTTAATCTTAATTAGAACCCATGGCCTAGGCTATATTAAAAAAAAGTTGATTTAGGTGGGCTAAATGCTATAACTATATCTCCTAATGAGGAATTATGTAGAACTTTAGATTTTGAAATGGATAGCTCTAGATACAATTTAAAATTAGGCTATTATGATGGGAAAAAGGCTCTAAAAAAATTTAAAAGGATTTAGTTATTATATAGAAGCCACTAAGTCTGATGATTATTTTACAGACTATTTATGGAATTTAGAAGAAGAAAAGGTAAATGAATTAAAGAAAGTCTTTAAGATTGATGAAAGTATTCCTAATAAAAAGGCCCTATTCGAATTTATAAATCCTAAATTAGCTAGCTTATTGGAAGTAGAAAAACAAGAAAATTATGAGGAAATTTTTTTATTCTTTAGTGGAAAGACTGGCTGGTATATATGCAATAGAAAGATTTCAGATTTATAATTACGATAAATTAGTAAATATGATAATAGAAAAGATGGAAACAGAAGAAAAAAAAGGATTTAGGTATGTGGGATAAATTAATTGATAAAGTAGATATGTTCTCTATTTTCACTAAAGAAGAAATTATTAAAGAAGTGGGACAAATATTATTAGAAAACAGTTGATATTTTTAAAG
>JMBX01000344.1_pt1 | contig 12196 bp, 26 predicted proteins | sample 616521 | NCBI WGS metagenome assembly JMBX01 (sample SAMN02727906, study PRJNA239997) | anaerobic digester metagenome | biome: anaerobic digester; isolation source: mesophilic anaerobic digester inoculated with municipal waste water sludge... | place: Germany: Bielefeld University, CeBiTec ...
GAAAAGTAGACATTTTCTTAAACAAAACAACTTTTGATTTATTAGCAAGTATGGATAAAAATTTTTAATGGAGACTTCAAAAATAGCAGAATATAATTTCAAATAATTTAAAAGAAAGCTTTAAACCAAAAAAATATTTTATTTTTGAGAAATTCTTTTTCATGGTTTTTCAGGATAATATTATAGCTGCGGAAGTTGTTGGAGGGCATACACCTGATTCTACAATCTATACTTTAAAACCCCAAGATTATATCATAACGGGGGGGATCTTGTATTTTCAAGGGTTCATGCAGAAATATTAAATTCAGATGTTGAAGAATGGACGAGTATACTACAGAATATGAAAGGCTTAAAGATAAAAAAAGATTTTACCTGGGCATGGAAAAGCTGGCTCAAAGGACCTTGTTCTTGAGCAAACTAAATACTTGTTAGATAAAAGAACGTTCCATTGAGTAAAATATGAGGGCTATGCTTTAACAGAATTGGCTTCACTTTAAGGTTTTATTCTCTCCCTTAATGAAACAATTTCTGTAACCCTTATTCCAAAGTTTTCATCTATAACTACTACTTCTCCCCCTTGCAATCAGTCTATCGTTTGCATATATATCAAGTGGTTCACCGGCTAGTTTGTTTAATTGTATTAAAGATCCTTCGTGAAGATCTAATATTTCTCTAAGTGTCATCCTTACTGACCCTAGTTCAACTTTTATCTCTAAAGGAACGTCCATTAATAATTCTAACTTAGAAAAGTCTATTTGTTCTGATATACTATCTTCCTTCTTTCAAATTCTCCAAACTCTACAGGTCTAACTTTGACACCACCTTCCTTGATTACATTAGAATTGATATCCTTTTCATGTTTGAAAAGATTTGCGCTAGGAGTACGTTCAACCTTTTTCTCAGGCTTTTTTTTCGTATCAACTTTACTCATACCATATGCTTCTTCAAGCTTTTCCTTAATTGTATTCGCAAATTTTAAGGGTATAAACTGCCAGAAAACAGTTTCTGCGATGCCTGAAATCTTAACCTTAAATTTTACTGAAATGACGTAGGCTTCTTTGTCAGTTTCTATTGGAGGAAATTCAACCGTAGGATCAGAAAATCCAGCAATTCGGTTATTGGAGGAGAAATCTCTATAGTTGTTTTTAAAAAGTCTGATAAAGAAGTTGAAGCAGTCCCCATCATTTGATTCATAGCTTCGGATACAGCACTTAAACTAATTTCGTCAATTTCACCAGTAGTTTCATAAGGATCTTTTCCAAGCATCAAGTTTGCTATAATGTTTGTTAAGTTAGATGGTAGAACCAGTGTGTTCATACCATATAGCCCTTTTGTATATTCTACTGTAATAACAACATGTTCACCTTTGAAGTTGGTCTTTATGTTTTAAACTTTACTATGCTTGTCTCTGGATATTCTATATCGATTTTTCTTCTTAAAAGTGTGGATAAGGTTGTTGCACCAGATCCCATCGTTATATTTGCAATTTCTCCAATTATGTCTAGTATTTCATCTAATTCATCCTCTCTTGGTTCATTTCTCTGAGTAGGATTTTGTATACCTTTTAATAATTTATCTAATTCTTCTTGACTCAAAAATTCATTGTCATTAGGCACTATGATTCATCTCCTTCTCGGATTGTTTGGTTGGAGAAGTTTTTTTGTTTTGAGAGATAATCTTGAATACTTTTTTTTCTATGAGGATTTTCTCTAATAATTCTTCATCTTTCTTTACAACTTTAACCCCATGAAATCCCTTTATTTTACCAATTTGAGCCTTAAACACTTTTGTTCCTTCTATTTCTAACTCAATAGGTTCATCATGAAAGGAGTCTAATCTAACTACATCACCAACTTCTAAATCCAGTATATCCTGCAAGCTAACTGTAGTTCTACCTAGTATAGCGGACATTTTCAGTTTTGAAAGCAGTAAAGTTCTTTTTAAAAAAATCCTTTGATTCTTGAGAGTATTTATAGGTTCTTGCCCACATTCTTGTTGACAATTTATCATTAAGAGGCTCAAGGGTGGAAGATGGGTAACAAAGATTAACAAACCCTTGAATATCTCTTATGGTAACTGATAATGTGACAAGAATAGCCATTTCATTTGAAGGGGGGCTATTTGAACAAACTGTGGATTAGTCTCTAAATTTTCTAAAATAACATCAAATTCTTCAACATTAGCCCAAGATCTTGATAGTAATCTTAATATTACGGAACATTCTTTTCTAAAAATATTCATTTCTAATTCTGTAGGAGTTCTTATATCTTCTAAGGTCGAACCACTTCCACCTAAAAGTCTATCAATAATTACATACCCTATATCTAAACCCATTTGATATATAGCGCTTCCACTAAAGATATCTGAAGAGAATATAACCATTAAAGTTGGGGGGGCATTAAGCGATTTTTGAAATTCTGAAAAGTTATTTGATCTATACTTGCATATTTAATATCAACAAAAGTCCTGCACCTACCAGAAAGATAAGTAGAAAGTTCTCTTGCAAAGTTTTCGTGAACTAACTGAAGAGTTCTTAACTGTTCGCGTGAGAACTTCATAGGCCTTCTAAAATCATATTCTCTAATTTTTTTCTCTTCTTTTTTTGAATTCTTCAAATATTTTTTTTCAGGCGATTCCCCCAAGAGCCATAGATTTTAATATATTATCTATTTCTTCCTGAGTAAGCATTTCATCTTCAGGCATTTTAACACCTCTTTTTATGTAGCATTTGTAATTGTCATGATGATTAGTGTGACCTTTATTACGCCTAATTGCTCTCGTTCACCGGTAAAACCAATAATTTCATTTACCGAGTTTATTATTTGTTTTTTTTGTCAATTCAATGCCAGATGGAGTAGACAATTCGTTTCTAGTTTTGTTTAGAAATATCATTCTAATTGCTTCTAATATTTCTAATCTATATGCATTAATTGCATCTCTGGCTTCTGTACTTCCTACGTCTAGTTGAAGTGAATCAATTACAGCAACATCATATCCACCTTTTAACATAACAGGGTATCTAGCCCCCCCCTCTTGCAAAAGAATTACCCTCAAAGGATCTTAGAAGAGTATTGGGAAGAAGTTTTAGTGCTTTCTACAAGATTACTAGAAAGTACCTTTACAATAAAAAGATGTAATACCTGAAATAGCTAAAGCTACGACGATAACGATAATTAATGTCATTAGAAAATTAGGTTGACTTTTTTTCTTTTTCGTTTCGGGAGCATTATCGATTTCATCTGGCACTTTATCCAACCTCCAAAATATTAAAAATTATTATCTAACTCTCTGACGAAGTATCAAAATATCAATTCGTCTATATTGATTTCTTAATTCGTTTCGTTTGGTGTTATATTCATTTTCTAATTCGATTTTAATTTGTTGAAATTCTGCTGCGCTTAACTTTCCTTGCATATAATCTAGAGTTGCTAGATTCAATCTTGAATCAATTTCTGCTTTTAGTAAATCTAAATCTTTTTGAATGTCCTTGTCACCTAAACCAATTGGATAAAACCTATTTGGATTATAATAATAATCTATATCAAATTGTCCCAAATTAATTTCTGCCATTCTTTCAATCATTCTTCTATTTTCATTTCACCAGTAAAATTTACAACAGCTAGCAGCCCTCGCAGCACTTAAATGCCAATTAGAGGGATAAACACTAGTTGGCAAAACTTGTTCATCGTCTGTAAAACCGTAGACTTCAATAGCATTTGAAGTATGTTCTAAGATAATTGTGCCAATTTTATACAATAGTTCTTTAGCTTCTGCGGTTAGTTCTGCTCTACCAGATCTAAAAAAAACGCAATATCCCTCATAGATATTATCGTCCCCTTTATCGGTTTCCTCAATAGTAATTTTTCCTTTATATTTTCATCTTCAACAATTTTTAAAAGCTCCGATTTTATACCAGGTTGCGAGGTAATGAGGGTTCTTCAGATATGCTCTTTCCACCTACTAGGATACCAATAGGCTGACCTTCAAAAGCACTTTGTATACTCATCGCTGCTTGTTGGAATTTTCCTGGTGATATGGATGACATACCAAACAATGCAATAAACATTGTCAAAAGTAATGTTGTCATATCAGTAAATGTTGTCATCCATTTTGCTTCGGGCCTTTCAAACTTTTATTTCTAGCCACTGTTTCACCTCAAACTTTTTCTAGAAGTTTGATTCACCTTTACTTCTTTCGTATTCTTGTCTCTCGGCTGCACTTAAAAAAAGCCTTTAATTTTTCTTCCATCAATCTTGGATTTTCACCTTGAACAATGGATAATACACCTTCTAGCATCATCCTCATTTGGTTTAAATACTTATTTGTTCTTCTTTTTAACTTTTCAGCAGGAGGAAGTGCTAAAACATTGGCTATTAGAGAACCATAAAAGGTAGTTACAAGTGCAATAGACATACTTGGACCAATAGTTGAAGGGTCTGTCAAGGTGTCTAATAATAATATCAATCCTATTAAGGTTCCAATCATACCAAATGCTGGAGCCATTGTTCCCCAAGTATCTAATACACTTATTTTTTCTTCTTGTTCTTCTTCATACATATCCATTTTATTTCAAGAATTTTCTGATTTCATCAGGATCGGTTCCATCAACAGCTGCCCTTAATCCATCTCTTAAAAATCGCTTTGAATTGACGGCAAGTCTTCCTCTAATGAAATCATACCCTCTCTACGTGCTTTTTCAGAAAAAGAATACAAAGTTCTAAGTGCCTCAATATTATCAATTTTTGGATTTTTTGAGTGATTGTAGAAAGATATTAAAAATCTTAAAAGATGTTGAACTAGGATGAGCTATAAAAGTAGCTCCTAAGGACCTATAACGGTTATAAAAAAAAGATGGAATATCGATCATTTTACCAAATTCAGTTCCTACCCCCCCTAGGACAATAGCAAACAAAGCAAATACCAAACCTATCAATGTTGATATATCCACTAGAACCCCCCACCTCTTAACTCTCAATATTATTAAAATTAATTATCACCAAATATCTTTCTATTATATTGTATCATCTTTTCAATAACTTCTTCGATCGTTTCTTTAACTATATATACATGACCGTTCATCATAGTTATTGTGGTGTCTGGCCGACATTCGATTTTTTTCGATTTGATAAATGTTTAAATAAAACTCGTCACCATTTAATTTGGTCAATTTTATCATAAATTGTTCACCATTCCATAATCTAGAATAATTTTTAAAAAAAATAAATTTATCTTTTAATATTAACAAGTTCATTTAATATTTGATCTGCAGTAGTTATACTTCTTGAGTTTGCTTGGAATCCTCTTTGTGCGATAATCATGTTTGTAAATTCTTCAGCAAGGTCTACATTAGACATTTCTAATGCGCCAGGAATAATACTTCCTCTTCCTCCGACTCCAGAAACACCTATTTGTGGAAGACCGCTATTTGAACTCATAGCATACATTGAGTTTCCTACTTCCAAAAGGCCTTCAGGGTTATTAAAAGTCGCTAAAGCTACCTGACCAAGTGGTGCTGTTAGACCATTACTAAAAATTCCTATTATTTCACCATTAGTGTTTATTGCAAATGAATCAAGCGTACCTTGTGCGTTTCCATCTTGTTCAGTTACAGCTATAGAATGAGGCGCTGCAAACTGAGTTAATTCTTGAAAATTAACGCTTACCATAACTGGTCCTGCTGCAGCAATTGATGGTGGGTTGACATCAGGGTTTAAGGCGGCTCCTTGTTCAGCAGGATCAAACCAAAATCCTGCAGTTCCACCAGATTGTACAATGTTTCCGTTTACTATGGACCAATTAGTAGCAGCCAAATTTCCATTTGAATCAAATGCTATTACCCCCCCATTGGCAGGATCATTTACTAATTGTTCATCAGTTGTAATTTTATATAATGGGGGGGTTCCATCATCCAATTTTGCCTCCCAAAACCAAGTGTTTTCATTTATTTTTGTGAAGTTTAGATAAACATTATACGAGTTTCCCAAAGAATCATAAACAACAGTTGAAGTTGTAGTTTTAGGGCTTATATATTCTGCAGTTGCAAAATTTGTAGGATTGTTCATATCAACAAACTTAATCTCTCCTGCTACAGGAGGCTGAATGACATCGCGAACGGAACGAAGGTCGAAAGAACCATCACTTATAGTATTACTATCATCAACGCCTTTTATACTTAAGCCGGTTAATTTGTAATTCCCAGAAACAATTCCTTCACTAAGTAATTCATTGAAACTTCCAACTGTGCCATCGTATGTTGGTGTAGATGAAATAAAAGTTATTGGTTGTCCCTGTGAATCTTCCAATGTGATTGTGAAGGAGTTACCAGAAAAAGATAATTCTATATCTTCAGGGTTGTAATATAATAATTCGTTGGTAGTAGCGTCTACTAGTTTTATACTTCCACTTAGTGTAGCAGTATTATTATTATTATTATTAGTACCTATCGTTACAGGCTCACCATCTATTCCAACGATATTTCCATTTACATCAAAGATCGAAATTCTAGTGTCTGATAGAGGACTATCATCTCCTGCATAATTTACCCAATTAATAACTTTTCCATAATCGTCTAGTTCAACTTTTCCGTTTATTGTTTGAGTTGGAGTAAGAGCAGCGGTTGCGGTATTATTCGCTAAGTTTGAGAAATTGTAATTTGTGTCTAGTATTTTAGCCTCCCATAGATAAACGTTTTGATTTAAGTTATTTAAATCACGCTCAAAGCTAAATCTAACAGGAATATTTTCTCCTAAAGTGCTTTTAATAACAATAGTAGTATCTTGAATTCCAACACCAGCATTTAGGTTATGTGCAAGTTTAACAAAAGAGGTTTGTTTTGCAGGCATAACCTGTCCAGAGGATATTTGTATATCTCCAATTGGATCGTTGGTATCAACAATTCTTTGTCCATCTGGGGGGGTTAATCTTGCGGTCCATCCTTGGAGCTTCATGCCTGAAGCGGGATCTACAAAGAATCCGTTATAGTCTCTTGTAAAATTACCTGCTCTTGTGTAATATTGTCCTACACCGTCTGAAAGTATGAAAAAAACCTTCACCTTGGATCATCATATCGGTTGTTTTCCAGTGGACATTGGAGAACCTTGAGTCATTAGTTTGTCTATTGAGGCAATTTTAGAACCTAATCCTATCTGCATAGGATTGATTCCACCTAGTAAGTCTTGAGGGGGGCGTTTCCTGCTGCTAAAGTTTGAAAAGTGTGGATTGAAAGGTGGTTCTTGAACCTTTAAATCCTATTGTATTAACGTTTGCTATATTATTTGCAACTACATCTAGTTGGTCTTGAAAGTTTCTTAATCCTGTTATTCCAGAATACATTGACCTGAGCATTTTATATTCCTCCATCTTTCAATTATTTATTAGATTTAGGATTTTATACGATAACTTTAATAATAAGGAGTATTTATACACTCACTTCGTTTATTGCGGAGAATGGTATATTCGTCCATCAACGAGTAGATATAATTCGTTATCTATAAATTTAACAGCTTCAACGGTTCCACTTTTAATGCCGGTGGTTAAAACCTTTTCTCCGTTTTCGATAACATATACACCATACAGATAATCACCATCTGCAAGCAACGTTCCGTTATTATCTCTTCCATTCCATAAGAATGAATTTAATCCTGCGTTTTTACACCTAGATTTTGAGAGCTTACTAAGTTACCGTTTGTATCATAAATTTCGACTATTACTTCTGAATCATTATCTAATCCGAAATTAATAGTTTCAGCAACCCCCCCACTTTCTAATTTTATAACGTTGCTGTTTACCACTACTTCTTTTCCAAGAAGCGAAACTGCTTGTAATTTATTCAAAGCTAATTGCGAATTAACCATTTCTTGAACAGCATTACTCATGTTCATTATCTGTTCGGTGGAGGATAGTTGAGATAATTGAATCAACAAATCTTTGTTGTCTAAAGGTTCTGTTGGATCTTGATTTTTAGTTGAGTTACCAGTAACTCTAAAAAAAGCCTCTTTATCTAGTTCTTTTTTTATCTCTCGATTTTTATATGCTTGAAGTGTATTAATGTAAACATCATCCATAGATACTGAATTAAACATGCAAATCACTCCTTAGAAATTCTTCAAAAGTATAAATCGGGTTTTCAGCTTTTTCCTTTTGTTTATATCTTTTTTTCTTCATGTTGTTTTTGGTTTTGGTTTTGTTGATGTTGGTAATCAGGTTCGCTTTCTTCCTGATGAACAAATATTTTACGTCTACGGGATTATATCCTTCATCTCTTAAGTTGCCAACTAAGGACTGAACTGTTTTTGAAAGGGTTAATTTAGCATTTTCACTTTCTGTTGCAAGGTTTATAGTTATTGCCTCACCATTCTTTATTATTTGTATATCAACCTTTCCAAGGTTAGGTGGGGAGACATTAACTGAGAAACTCTCGTTAAAAAAAATTGTTCTTGTGTTTTTTTTGTTTATAATTACTATCTTTTATTTGAGTGTTTAAGTCATCAGTATTGAGAAAAGACAAAAAAATTATTTTTTTTGATGAATGTTTGTAAGACTTTCTAATTGGTTGTTGGTCTGGTTATCAATGTTTATATAGTTACTAGCTATATCATATGATGTATTCGTATTACTTTCTGATGAGTGTATAGATGCCTGCAAAATTTCAGAGTTTTCTTGCTCGGTTAAATTCAATTTTTTTTGTTTGAAGATCATTTTTTTAGGTCTTCTATGCTTAGATAGTTTTGCTTTCGTTCTTTTTGAATATCAAAGTATGTTTTATTTTGGTTGTCATTAAAATTATTGGTGTAATTATTTTGACTAGATGAGTTTTTGTTATTGTTCACAATGTTATTTTCGTTGTCAGTTGAAAAAAAAGAATTTTTCAAATGTGATTGATTTTTCATACTTTTCACTATTTTCTGATTTGTTTTCATTCTCTTCTAATAACGATAAATGCTGTTTATATAAGTGTTATTCGAATTAGATTCTGTTTTTGGTTGAAAGACAATAATTTTTCTAATTCTGAGCTATTTATAAGTGTTGTGTTAAAGGTTTCTTCACTTATAATATCAGGTTTTATGTTAGTTAATAGGGTGTAATTGTTATCAGAATAAATAAATTCTGATGGGTTGTTTATATTATCAATATAAGATTTATCGTTATTAGTAAGTTTGATTAGAACTGAATTATTTAGAATATTTTCGTCATCTATGGCTTGATTTTCAGGAATTATTATTGTCTCTTTGCCTTTTTGAAGGGTTATAAGGTTTACTATTTCTTCGTTGGTTGATTGTACAGACATGATATCGATCTTTATCCCCCATGCTTTCGAAATATTTTTTTTGTTCAGGAGTTATATAACCTGTATCAGTTATACTTTTCTGAACCTCTTTAATAACGTTTTTGTTGTTATATCAATAGCCTTTAAGAGGGTTTGAGCATCATCTTTTGTTAATTCGATATCTTTTAAAATATTATGAATAATATTTAATGCTTGTTTTATTGTAAAAACTTCATTTTGAGCATTAGGGTTAGTTTGATTTTGTTTGAGTTTTAGAAAGTAATCGAAATTATTCATCAATTCCTTTAAATCAAAAGTGACAGTTTTCTTCTTGTCATTATTAAATATTTTAAGATAGGTGGAATCTTCACTTGCTTCTATTTTTATTTTAGGGTTATCAAAACATAAAAAAAGGTTTAAATAACTTAATAATTCAGACTCTTGCATTAATTTTTCAAGGTCTTTATTTTTATCTACAGGTTTAATATTTTTTTTGAACTTCAGGTGTAGTTTTAGTGATTAAAAGACTATCTAACTCATTCTTAAATGAAACAAGAGTCGATCTTGAATTTATTGTTTTATGGTTTTTATTTGGTGTTTTACTTTCTGTTAATATATTTAAAAGATTTTGAATCCCTAGGTTATTTGCTTTCATTTGTCTCCTTTTCCCCCCATTTTTGCAATGATTACAGCAGCTTTTTGAGGATTAATTGCAGCTATAGCTTGAATAATTTCAGCAGCTGATTTTGGTTCTAAAGTCAGCATTGTATCAACAAGTAAATCAACACTAACTTCCTCTCTTACTAATGCAGAAGCTATCTGAGCAGGGGGGGTTGACTTTGCTAGCCAACTTCCCAACGTTGCGATTCTTTTGTTGTAATCAGTGAATTGAGCAAGTTTTCATTATATTCTTTTGAGAGACTTTCTAATTCTTCTTTTTGTTTAATTAGTTTTTCTATTTTCTTGTGATATTTGATCTAATAGATTTTGCAATTCTTGTTTTTGAATTTCTAAACGTTGACTTTCTTCTTTAATTGCTTTTAATCTGACATCTATAATTTCTTTTTCAATGAATAGAGGATCGGAAATTTCTAAATATTCATATTTTGATAGTTTGTTCAATCCAGGGATGTAATCTGTTAAATAAGCTATATAACTTCTCCAACTATTTTTCAAGTTTAGATTTAAATAAGATAATCTAGAATATTCAAAATAAATATATCCAAAACCTAACAGAAGGAACGCTATAACACAAGCTATAAGTAATAAAAATAAGTGTTTTTTTTGCCTTTACCTTTCTTTTCTTTTACTATATTTTTATCTTCTTTTTTTCGCCATTTAAAAATCCTCCCTGCATTCTAATTGTTCTTTTAAAGTGATAGATATTCCTAAATATTTTTTTTATAATAATAGATAAAATTATTAAATAAAAGGCGGACAAGTCCGCCTTTTGTTATTTGATTTCAATTTCTATCTTTATTTTGAACTAATTGTGGGTTTACATCTTTAATATGTAAATCTATTTGATTGTAAGGTATTTCGATGTTGTTCTCCATAAACTTTTGTTTTACAGATTCTGCAGCACTAGTAGTTGAACTTATAAAATTATCTCGTTTAGCCCAAAATCTAACTATAAAATTCATTGATGAATCACCATAACTGTCAAAGACAATTGCAGGTTGGTGATCATCATCTATATAAACAAGTTCTGAGGTCCTTATAGCTTCATCTAAAACTGTGGTGATTAGGTTTATATCATATTTATAGGAAACTCGAACCTTTATTTCATTTCTTCTTATATCTTCAGGCCAATAGTGTATGATTTTATTTGTCCAAACCTGTTTGCTGGGAATATGGATCAGTTTTCCATCAAAAGTTTTAAGTACAACATGGTTTATGTCAATTTCTTGGACAGTTCCACCGATACCATCGATTTCTACAGATTCACCATCAACGACTAAATGGTTTAACATGATTAGAAATCCACATATTAAGTTTCCTAAAGGTTCTTGTACAGCAAAGGCTATTATAACCCCTCCTATTCCTAACCCTGCTAAAAGCACTGAGGTTAGTGAATATTACAGAGATTATTATAAATCCTGCTAATATATACATTGCAGTATTTATCAAAGTCATAAGCGATTTTTTATAGCTAATAGCAACTTTCCACTTTCTCAGCAGTTGAGAGGATAATTTTATATATCAACTTTGCTATATATTTTGCTAGTACAACAACTAGAATACTAATACCTATTTTAATTAAGTAAATTATAATCGTTTTAACCCATTCATCCATATAAATCGCCCCCCCTGTTATTAATTTTGATATAACCTGTTAAATTCATAATTGATGGCAGAAACAGCATAAATTGCGGCTGTTTCAAATCTAAGAATAGCTTTTCCTAAGTTTATTATTAGATAATTATTATCAAAAAAAGAATTCTTTTTCTTGTTTAGAGAATCCGGCATCAGGACCGATTACGATTATTTATTTTTTTGGTTTTCATCCCTGTATTTTATAAAGTCTTTAAAGGTTCTTTTGTTATCAACAAAATCCAACACTATGGTATTTTTCTGAGGTATTTGTTCAAATTTAATCATGTTTATAATAGGTATTGACGCATAAATCGTTTGTTTGGAAGCTTCTATTATGGTTCTTTGAAATTTTCTAAATTTATGTACTTAATTTCACTTTTATCTCCAAAATAAACGTTAAATTCATTTACTCTGAGTTCTACCAACTTTTCCAACAAAATTTGTGTTCTATCCCATTTGCTCATTCCAAAGTAGATTGATAAATAAGGTGTAAAATTTTCCATTACAGATGTCTTATTTTTAATAGACAAAATTGTTTCTTTTTTTCTTAATACTATCAATTATTGCAGTATAAACAAAACCAATCCCCAGTGATAACGTTTATTTCTTCGCCGG
>JMBX01000345.1_pt1 | contig 12173 bp, 22 predicted proteins | sample 616521 | NCBI WGS metagenome assembly JMBX01 (sample SAMN02727906, study PRJNA239997) | anaerobic digester metagenome | biome: anaerobic digester; isolation source: mesophilic anaerobic digester inoculated with municipal waste water sludge... | place: Germany: Bielefeld University, CeBiTec ...
AGATCCGAATGGATTGCAATCATAGGATTTTAATGTCCAATAATCTTATTCATAATATGGATAAGATGGAAACCGCATTTTTAGGAGAGTTATCTTTAGATGGCAAAATAAACCCTATAGAAGGGGCTTTGCCCATGATTATTTCAATGAGGGAATTAAATATAAAACAATGTATAGTTCCCTATGATAATAAAGAAGAATGTAGTGTTATTTCGGATTTAGATATTATACCTGTAAAAGATTTAAAAGAAGTAGTGGATTTTTTTTAAATAATGAAATTGAAATCAAACCTTTTAAAAAGAGTAAATTTATTAAACTTAGTGATGAGAGAGATAGTTCATTGGATTTTGCTGATATTAAAGGGCAAGAAGGTTTAAAAAGGGCATTGGAAGTGGCAGCTGCTGGAGGGCATAATGTGCTGATAATTGGTCCTCCTGGATCAGGAAAGACTATGGCAGCTAGAAGATTGCCTACTATATTACCTAATCTTTCCTTCGAGGAGTCCATTGAAGTGACGAAGATATATAGTGTTTCAGGTCTTTTAAATTCTAAAGATTTAATTAAGGAAAGACCCTTTAGATCTCCACATCATACTTGTTCAAGTACTTCCCTTATTGGTGGGGGGGAGAATACCTAAACCAGGAGAAGTGTCTTTGGCTCATAATGGAGTCTTATTTTTAGATGAATTACCAGAATTCCATAAAAATGTGTTGGAAGTTTTAAGACAGCCTATGGAAGATGGAGTTGTACATATATCAAGGGTAAATGCTAGTTTATCATATCCCGCTAAGTTTATGTTTATTGCAAGTATGAATCCTTGTCCATGCGGATATTTTGGGGGGGATCCTTTGCATGAATGTACATGTTCTCAAAGGGATATAGATAGGTATTTAGGAAAGATTAGTTTTCCATTACTTGATAGAATAGATATACATTTAGAAGTTTTACCTGTAGATTATACAGATTTAAAAAGCGAAAATAATCCTGAATCCTCTTGTGATATTAGAAAAAGAGTTAAAAATGCAAGGGATATTCAGTTAAATAGATATAAGAAGGACAATATATATAGTAACTCTCAAATTTCAAATAAAATATAAAGAAATACTGTAAATTATCTAAGAGTTCAGAGAAGATTATGAAAATGGCTTTTGATAAATATAAATTTAGTGCTAGAACTTATAATAAGATACTTAAAGTATCTAGAACCATTGCAGATTTAAATGGAAAAGAAAATATATGTGATGAACATTTATTGGAAGCCCTAAGATATAGAACTTTAAATAATAAGTATTGGGGGGTAATGGAAGTGAAAGAATATACTGAAAGAGATGTTTTAATATGGTTAAATAGTATAGGGATTACAAATAATATAATTGATAGATTGTATGAAATTTTTTTCTGATTTGAGGGGAGTTGTTATTTTTTTAGATAGAGATAAAATATTAGGTATTGGAAATATTAAAGTTGAATACCTGGAAAAAAATAATTAAAAATAGAAATAACAATTGTATGGAAGAATTGTTTAATAAACTAGAGAATCTTAAAATAAAAACCATAACAATTTTTGATGAGGATTACCCCAGTAGCTTAGAAAATATATATGGAAAGCCTTATGTACTATATGGTAAAGGGGGGGAGATTTTGGAAGAGGATAGTCTATCTATAGGAATAGTTGGTTCAAGAAAAGCTACCTCCTATGGCAAATGGGCTTGTGAAAAATTTTCCAAAGAGTTAGTGAAAATGGGTGTTACTATAGTTAGTGGATTGGCTTTAGGAATTGATACTGTTGCACATAAAACAGCTATAAAAGAAGGTGGCAGAACCATAGCAGTTTTAGGTAATGGTATAGATATAGTTTATCCTAAAAATAATAAGGAGCTTTATGCTGATATAATAAATAATGGAATGATTTTAACTGAATTTCCATTAAAAACTCCACCTTTAGCTTATAATTTTCCCCCAAAGAAATAGAATAATTGCTGGATTGTCCTTAGGGATTATAGTAATTGAGGCTAAAGAGAAGTCAGGCTCATTGATAACAGCACATCTTGCTTTGGATCAAGGTAAGGATGTATTTGCTCTTCCAGGGAATATTAATAGTTTATATAGTAAGGGAACTAATAAGCTTATTAAAGATGGAGCAAGACCATTATTAGATATAGAGGATATAATAGAAGAAATTAGTCAGCTGCAAGTAAAAATTTCTCAAGACAAAAAAATCCAAAATAGATTATACTGATTTAAGTGAGGTTGAGATTAAAATAGTAGATACCTTGAAGGAAGGACCATTACACTCTGATTTAATAGCTTATAAAACAGGATTAGATATTTCAGCTGTAATTAGTATAATTACAATATTAGAATTAAAGGGAATTATAAAGGAATTAACTAGTAGAACTTTTACACTTTGTTAAATAAATTGTGGAGGTGTATGCATTGGCAAAAATTTAGTAATTGTTGAGTCACCAGCAAAGGCTAAGACCATAGGAAAGATATTAGGTAGAAATTACAAAGTAATAGCCTCTGTTGGTCATGTAAGAGATTTACCTAAAAGTAAATTAGGTATTGATGTGGAAAACAACTTTGAGCCTAACTATATAAACATTAGGGGGGGAAAGGGCCCTATTATTAATGAGTTAAGAAAAGAAGGAAAGAAAGCAGATAAAATATACTTAGCAACGGACCCTGATAGGGAAGGAGAAGCTATATCGTGGCATTTAGCTTATATTTTAAAGATAGATCCTAATGAAAAGGTAAGGGTGGAATTTAATGAAATAACTAAGGATGCGGTTAAAAAAAGCAATAAAAAAACCCAAGGACCTTAGATTATGGGCTTATTGACGCTCAACAGGCTCGAAGAATTTTAGATAGATTAGTAGGATATAAAATTAGTCCTTTACTGTGGAAAAAGATTAGAAAAGGATTAAGTGCAGGTAGAGTCCAGTCTGTAGCAACTAAATTGATCTGTGATAGGGAAGCTGAGATTGAAAACTTTATTCCTGAAGAATACTGGAGTATTAAAGCTTTGTTAAGTAAAGAAAAAGAAGATTTTGAAGGAGATTTTATAGGGAAACTTTTAGATGGTAAGGAAGAAAAAAAATAGAATTAAAATCTGAAGAACAAGTTAATGAAATAATAAAAAAATCTAGATAAGGAAAAATTTGTAGTCCAAGATGTGAAAAAGGGTACAAGAAGAAGAAACCCATATCCACCATATACAACTAGTACTTTGCAACAAGATGCTTCTAAGAAATTAGGATTTAGTACTAAAAAAAACTATGAGTTTGGCACAACAGCTATATGAAGGTATTGATATTAAGGGAGAAGGTACAACAGGTTTAATAACTTATATGAGAACAGATTCAACTAGAATATCTGAAGAGGCAGTGGCAGGGGGGGCAAAGTCATATATTATTAAGGAATATGGCAAGGAGTTTTCCAATGGGGGGGAAGATTATATGGAAAAAAAAGCAAAGAAGGATACACAGGATGCCCATGAAGCCATAAGACCTACTGGATTTACTAAATCTCCTATGGATATTAAAGAATCCTTATCTAAAGACCAATATAGATTATATGAATTAATATGGAATAGATTTATTGGCTCTCAAATGTCAGCAGCTAAATATGATACTTTAAGTGTTAATATTTTAAGTAATGACTATTTATTTAGAGCTACAGGTAGTAAATTAGTATTTCCTGGTTTTTTTAAAGGTATATACTACTGTAGATGAAGAAAAAAAGGATATGAAGATACCTGATTTAACTGTAGGAGATATATTAAAAGTTAGAGAAATAAATCCAAAACAACATTTTACTCAACCACCTGCTAGATTTACAGAAGCTTCTTTAATTAAAACTTTAGAAGAAATAGGAGTAGGTAGGCCTAGTACTTATGCTCCAACTATTGGAACTATTTTAGCGAGGGATTATGTAATATTGGAAAATAGATCCTTTTATCCTACGGAGCTTGGGGTGTTGGTAAATGATTTACTAACTGAATACTTTGGTGAAATAGTAAATGAAGAATTTACTGCAGATTTAGAGGAAAAGTTAGATAAAATAGAAGAAGGAAAATATACTTGGGTAAGGGTAGTAGATGATTTTTATAAGGATTTTTATAAACTATTATTAATTGCAGAAAAAGAAGTAGAAGAAGTAGAAATAAAAGATGAAGTTACTGATGAAATTTGTGAAAAATGTGGCAGAAATATGGTAATCAAATCTGGTAGATATGGAAAATTTCTAGCATGTCCAGGCTATCCTGAGTGTAAGAATACCAAACCTATTTTAGATAAAATAAATGTAGATTGTCCTCTATGTAATGGTGAAGTCATTAGAAGAAGATCAAAAAGAGGAAGGGTATTTTTTTGGATGTACAAATTATCCAGAATGTAATTTTGTTTCTTGGGATGAACCAGTTAAAGAAAAATGTCCAAAATGTAACTCATATATGGTTATTAAAAGGAATAAAAAGGGTAATACAATAAGGTGTAGCAATAAGGATTGTGGATATATAAAAAAAAGAAGATAAAAAATAGTTAAAATAACTGTACATTTATAATAAATTATAGTAATCTTATATTAGAATATTCTGAAAAAGATATTTATATGTTTATATTAATTTATATAGAAAAAGATAAAGAAAAGAAGAAATATGAGGAGGAAGTTTCATGGAAAGTTTATTGCAAAAACTAGAAGGTTAAACAAGACGTTACAAAGTTATGGTTCTGAACCAGTATCATTTGAAGAATTAAGTAAAATATTAAGTGATATTTACAAGGTAATGTTTATATTGCTAGTAAAAAGGAGAGTATTAGGATATAAATTATCTGAAGGGTTTGAATGTGACATAGTCCAATCAGAGGTGGAAAAAGAAAAAAAGATTTCCAAAAAAAGTATAATCAAGATTTATTGGAGATTTCTGAGACACGGGAAAATGTTAAGGAATTCACAGAGTGTGTTTTTGATGAAAGATCTAGCTGTGATCATCCAGATAAAATCGCTACTATTATACCAATAAATAGTTGTGGTGAAAGACTGGGAACTTTGGTTTTAGCAAGGTTTGGCAAAGAGTTTACAGAGGAAGACTTAATATTAGCAGAATATAGTGCAACTGTTGTAGGTATGGAGATCTTAAGATCTAAAAGTGAAGAAATTGAAGAAGAAGCTAGGAAGAAATCCGTAGTTCAAATGGCTATTGGGACATTGTCATATTCTGAATTAGAGGCTATGGAACATATTTTTAATGAGTTAGACGGAGATGAAGGTTTACTAGTAGCAAGTAAAATTGCTGATAGAGTAGGTATTACTAGATCTGTAATTGTAAATGCTTTAAGAAAGTTTGAAAGTGCAGGAGTAATTGAGTCTAGATCTTTGGGAATGAAGGGTACACATATTAAAATTCTTAATGACAAATTGATGGAAGAACTAAAAAAAAGCAAGGGAATAAAATTTCCTAAAAATGCAATATAATTATTGCTTAATAAATTTCAATATGTTATACTACTATAGTGATTACACACATTTCTTGATATTTTAGGAAGTCCCTAAATGGGCCCTAGGATAAATGATGGGAATGGAGGAAAAAAAACTTGGAGGTGAATTAGTATGTCAGTAATTACAATGAAGGGCTTATTAGAAGCGGGAGTTCATTTTGGGCATCAAACAAGAAGATGGAATCCTAAAATGGCAGAATATATCTTCACAGAAAGAAATGGTATTTACATTATTGACTTACAAAAGACAGTTAAAAAGGTAGAAGAAGCTTATAACTTTATTAAAGAAGTTGCAGCTGAAGGTGGAGAAATTCTTTTTGTAGGTACAAAAAAACAAGCACAAGAGGCTATTGAAACAGAAGCTAAAAGATGTGGAATGTTTTATGTAAACCAAAGATGGCTTGGTGGTATGTTAACTAACTATAAGACTATTAAAAAGAGAATTGATAGACTTAATGAGTTAACTCAAATGGAAGAAGATGGTATATTCGATGTTCTACCAAAAAAAGAAGTTATACAATTAAAGCATGAAGCTGAAAGATTGGAAAAATTCTTAGGTGGAATTAAGGAAATGAATGGAATACCAGATGCTTTATTTATAGTTGATCCTAGAAAGGAAAGGATAGCTGTACAAGAAGCTAAAATTCTTGGAATACCAGTTGTAGCCATTGTAGATACTAACTGTGATCCAGATGAAATCGACTTTGTAATACCTGGAAATGATGACGCTATTAGAGCAGTTAAGCTATTAACTGAAACTATGGCTAATGCAGTTTTAGAAGGTAAACAAGGTGAACAAATAGAATCTGTAGAGGAATAAATAGAAAGGTAAGGGTTCTAAGGTTATTTCGCCTTTAAACTCTTACCATTTTTTTTAACAATTAGAGGAGGGATATTATGAGTATAACTGCTTCACAGGTTAAAGAATTAAGGGAAAGAAGCGGCGCAGGTATGCTTGATTGTAAAAAAGCACTAGTTGAAACTAACGGAGATATTGAGAAGGCCATTGATTTACTAAGAGAAAAAGGATTGGCTTCAGCTTCTAAGAAAGCTGGAAGAATTGCCTCTGAAGGTTTAGTAGATTCTTATATTCATGGAGGAAGAATTGGAGTTTTAATAGAAGTAAACTCTGAAACTGATTTTGTTGCCAAAACTAAGGAGTTTCAAGACTTTGTTAAGGACATGGCAATGCAAGTTGCAGCAGCTAATCCTAAATATGTAGATAGAGAAGATGTTCCTGAAGAAGAAGTTGAAAGAGAAAAGCATGTTCTTGTTCAACAAGTAATAAATGAGGGAAAACCTGAACACGTTGCTAGTAAAATAGTTGAAGGTAGAATGGGCAAATTCTATGAACAAATTTGTTTATTGGAGCAACCATTCATTAAGGACCCAAGTGTAAAAGTAAGAGATTTATTAAATGGTAAAATAGCACAAATTGGCGAAAATATAAAAATTAGAAGATTTGTTAGATTTGAAGTTGGAGAAGGATTAGAAAAAGAGAAGAAAATTTTGCTGATGAAGTAGCTAAACAAATGGGTAATTAATTAAATGGAGAACATATTATGTTCTCCATTTGAATAATTATACTTTTACATAAGGGAGTGTATTAAATGGAGCCCATATTTAAAAGAATTGTATTAAAATTAAGTGGGGAAGCTTTAGCTGGTGAAAGGGAACAGGAATAGATAGCGAAACTATTAGTCGTATTGCAAAGGAAGTTAAATATATAAGGAATTTAGGAGTAGAAGTTGCAATTGTTGTAGGTGGTGGAAATTTTTGGAGAGGTATATCTGCGAAAGAGATGGATAGGACTACCTCAGATCATATGGGAATGTTAGGCACAGTGATGAATGCATTGGCTCTTCAAGATGCCTTAGAAATATGGATGTTATTACTAGAGTTCAATCAGCAATAGATATGAAACAAATAGCAGAGCCATATATTAGAAGAAGAGCAGTTAGACATCTTGAAAAGGGACGAGTAGTTATTTTTGCTGCTGGTTCTGGGAATCCATATTTTTCAACTGATACGGCAGCAGCTTTAAGGGCAGCTGAAATAGAGGCAGAAGTAATTTTATTAGCTAAAAAAAGGTGTAGATGGAGTTTATGATGCTGATCCAAAGATTAATTTAGCTGCTAAAAAGTTTGACTCATTAAAATATATTGATATACTTAATTTAGGACTAGGAATTATGGATTCTACTGCTACCTCTTTATGTATGGATAATAAAATTCCATTAATTGTATTTGGCATCGATGAACCAAACAATATCATTGATGTTGTTTTAGGTAAAAAAATAGGTACACATGTAAAGGAGGACTAAGTATGTATTTGGATGTTCACAAAGAAGCTGAGAAAAAAAATGAGTAAAACTATTTCTGTTTACAAAGAAGATTTACAAAGCATAAGGGCAGGTAGGGCAAATCCAGCACTCTTAGATAAGATTTCTGTAGATTATTATGGTCAAATGACACCCTTAAAGCAGGTAGCTAGTGTGTCAGCACCAGAGCCTAGATTATTAGTTATACAGCCTTGGGATGCAAAGTTAATTCCAGTTATTGAAAAGGAAATACTTAAGTCTGATTTAGGCATTAATCCATCAAATGATGGAAAACTTATTCGATTACAGATTCCACAATTGACTGAAGAAAGAAGAAGAGACTTAACAAAATTAGTTAGAAAAAAAACAGTGAAAATGCAAAAATTGCCATAAGAAACATAAGAAGAGATGGTATAGATAGTATTAAAAAGATGGAGAAAAACAAAGAATTAACTGAAGACGAACAAAAACAAGCGGAAAATGAAATGCAAAAAAATAACTGATAAATTCATTGAGGAAATAGATGCTATTACTAAGAGTAAAGAAGAAGAGTTAATGGAAATATAATAAAGGCCCCTTCTTAATAGGAGGGGTTTTTAATGCTGGGGGAAAAAGCAATGAATCGTAATAAATTAGGAATGGAAGAACTTAAATCTCAGATAGACATTAATAGATTGCCAAAACATATTGCCATTATTATGGATGGCAATGGTAGATGGGCTAAGCAAAGATTTATGCCTAGAAATTTAGGACATCAAGAAGGGATGGAACGTGTTATAGAAGTAGTAGAGACTTCTTCACAACTTGGTATCCAATATTTGACACTATATGCCTTTTCAACGGAAAATTGGAAAAGACCTAAGGATGAGGTTCAAGGTCTGATGAAGATTTTAGTTTATTTTATTAGAAGAGAATTGGAAAGATTACATAAAAACAATGTAAAATTACATATATTAGGAGATATTTCGAAATTACCTGAAGCTCCTAGAAATGAAGTAAAAAAAGCGTTAAATAAAACTAAGGATAATACTGGTATGGTTAAATATAGCTTTAAATTATGGTGGAAGAGATGAAATAATATTTGGAATAAAAGAGATGTTAAAAGATATAGATATGGGTAAAATTAATATTGATGATATAGATTCCCAGGTTTTTTTCAAACTATTTATATACAAAAAATCAGCCGGATCCTGATTTATTAATTAGGCCAAGTGGTGAATTAAGACTTAGTAATTTTTTTATTATATCAAATAGCATATACAGAATTTTGGTTTTCAGATGTACTTTGGCCTGATTTTACAATGGAAAATTTATATGAAGCTATTATAGATTTTCAAAAAAAAGAAATAGAAGATTTGGAGGAATATAGGTGAAAGAATTAAGCAAAAGAATCTTAACAGGGATAATAGGTATATTTTTTTAGTATTGATAATATTAAAGGGGGGGATTTCTATTTAGCTATTTCTCTATTTATTTTATCAATAATAGGTCTTAGGGAATTTTATAAAGCATTAAATAATATTAATATAAAGCCTATAAGTTTTATAGGATATCTTTCTACTTTTGGAATTTTTGTTTCAAACAGATATCCAGAAATATCTATTAATCTTATTCTTGCTTTAACTATTATTATTTTACTTATGTTCTTTTTAATAAATAAAGAAATTAATATAGAGGATATGGGAGCAACTCTATTGGGAGTTTTATATATTCCATATCTGTTATCACATATTTACTATTTAGATGGTACAAAATATATATGGCTTATATTTATAATAGCCTTTGGTACAGATACATTTGCTTATATAGTAGGTAATCTATTTGGTAAAAATAAACTTTCACCTAATATTAGTCCAAATAAAACCATTGAAGGATCCCTTGGAGGCATATTAGGAAGTTTAGTTTTAACTATTATTTACTCCCTAATTATGGGACTATCTCCATTATGGAAGTTAGTGGTATTATCAATTATAGTGTCTGTATTTTCTCAAATGGGAGATTTAGTGGCATCAAAAATAAAGAGAAAAGCTAATATTAAGGACTATGGATTTATAATGCCAGGCCATGGAGGAGTATTAGATAGATTTGATAGTATTATTTTTAGTTCTCCATTAATATACTATTTTGTTAAGTGTTTTTTTAATTTAAAATAATTAGGTGGTGTTTTTATGCAAACAGCAATAGCAGCTATATTTGTCTTTTTATTAGTAATATTATTGCATGAATTAGGACATTTTACTGTAGCTAAATTAGTAGGAATAAAAGTAAATGAATTTTCCATAGGAATGGGTCCTAAAATAATCCAAAGACAAAAAGGAGAGACGAAATATACATTGAGAATACTTCCTATAGGTGGTTATGTAAATATGGAAGGTGAAGATGAAGACTCAGATGATCCTAGGGGGGGATTTGGGAAGGCATCTCCTTTAGCTAGGATGGCTGTAGTTGCAGCTGGTGCAATTATGAACTTTGTATTGGCATTAATTGTTTTGTCCATTTTCTCCTTTAATACTGGAGAACCTACTACAGTTATTGGTGAAATAATTGAAAATACTCCTGCAGAAGTAGCTGGTATTTTGCCAGGGGGATAGGATTACCCATATTAATCATATTTCCGTTAATACTTGGGAGGAATTATCTGAAGCCATTAGTTCTTCAGAACTTAAAGAGGATATGGAAGTTAGTATATTAAGAAGCAATGAAGATATTACAATAAATATAGTTCCAGTTAGTGAAGAAGGAAGAAATATTATTGGAATAATACCTAGATATAAAAAAAATCATTATCCTATGGAATAAAGGGTGGATTTGAGAAAACAGGTATGTTTATAAAGCTGATGTTTGATTTTATAGGAATGGTTTTTAAGGGTCAAGTTTCTACTAAGGATTTAGCAGGGCCAATTGGAGTTATTAATGAAGTAGGTCAGGCTGCAAAGATGGGAATGACTAGCTTATTGCTTATACTAGGATTTATTAGTGTTAACTTGGGATTTTTTTAATTTACTTCCTATTCCTGCCTTAGATGGAAGTAGATTAGTATTTCTTTTTATTGAATTAGTTAGAGGAAAGCCTATTGACCCAGAAAAGGAAAATGTAATACATTTAGTTGGATTTGCTTTTTTTAATTGGCTTGATGTTAATAGTAACTTATAGGGATTTACTAAGGTTAAATATATTTTAAAGGTGATCAAAATGGAAAGAAAAATACTAGGGTTATTAAAGTGGGTAATACATTGGTTGGAGGTAATAATCCAATAACAGTACAATCTATGACCAATACCATAACTAAAGATACTAAGGCAACAATAAATCAAATTAAAAAAAATTAGAGGAAGCCGGTTGTGATATTATACGAGTGGCTATTAATGATAGTGAAGATGCAAAGGCTATAAATTATATTAATAAACATGTCAATATACCTATTATAGGAGATATACAATATGATTATAAATTAGCATTAGAAGCTATAAAATATGGTATTCATGGATTAAGAATTAATCCAGGAAATATAGGTAGTAGTCAACGGGTAAAAGAAATTGTAAAGGACTGTAAAGAAAAAGGAATATCCATTAGAGTTGGAGTTAATTCAGGCTCCATTAAAAAGGAATATTTGGAAAAGTATAATGGAGTAAATGAAAACTCCATGGTATATAGTGCTTTGGAACAAGTTAGACTATTAGAAGAGTTGGATTTCTATGATATTAAAATATCCTTAAAGGCTAGTAATGTACCTTTAACTGTTAAATCTTATAAAAAAAATGTCAGAGATTTGTAATTATCCTTTACATCTAGGGATTACAGAAGCAGGTCCAGTTTGGAGAGGAACTATAAAATCCTCTGTTGGAATTGGTACCTTGCTTTCCATGGGTATAGGAGATACTATTCGAATTTCTTTAACAGGGGGGGATCCTGTAGAAGAAGTAAAGGTAGGTAGGGAAATATTAAAGTCCTTAGGACTTTTAAAAGAAGGTTTAGAATTGATTTCTTGCCCTACCTGTGGAAGAACAAAGATTAATTTAATTGAAATTGTAGAAGAAGCAGAAAGACGCCTAGAAGGAATCCATAAGCATATAAAGGTTGCTATTATGGGTTGCCCAGTAAATGGGCCTGGAGAGGCTAGGGAAGCGGATATTGGCATTGCAGGTGGTAATGGTGAGGGCCTAATCTTTAGTAAAGGTGAGATAATAAGAAAAGTAAAAGAAGAAGACCTTTTAAATGAATTAATTAAAGAAATAGAGAAAATAGATTGATTTTGAATTATCCCTTGAGGGTAGGGAGGGATATTCTATATGAAGAGTATTTATTTAAAAGAAGTTATTAAGGATGGAAAATATGAACATTAAAAACATTAAGTA
>JMBX01000346.1_pt1 | contig 12065 bp, 19 predicted proteins | sample 616521 | NCBI WGS metagenome assembly JMBX01 (sample SAMN02727906, study PRJNA239997) | anaerobic digester metagenome | biome: anaerobic digester; isolation source: mesophilic anaerobic digester inoculated with municipal waste water sludge... | place: Germany: Bielefeld University, CeBiTec ...
GACTCTTTTCTTATATTATTTTATTTAATTATTTTTACAGGCTAATACTACTTGGGATAATAGTATGGAAGTAGTTACACTACCTACTCCTCCTGGAACAGGAGTGATTTTATCTACTATAGGTAATAATTTATCGTAGTCTGCATCTCCGCTTAGTTTTCCATCTTCATCTAGGCTAACGCTACATCAATAACTATGGATTCTTCTTTAAAATAATTTTCATCAAAGAATTTGGCTTTTCCAAGAGCTACTACTACTACATCTGCATTCTTTGTAATTTCGTTTAAATTCTTGGTCCTAGAATGACAAATTGTTACAGTTGCATTTTCTTCTAATAGCATCATAACCAGGGGGGGTTTCCCTACTACCATAGATCTATTTACTACTACTACATTTTTCCCTCTAATGGTATATCATAATATCTAAGTACCTCCATAGCCGCCTTTGGAGTACAAGGTTGAAAACCACTTAAGTCTCCCTCGAAGATCTTTTCTAGATTAATTGGACTCATACAGTCTACGTCTTTCAATGGGGGGGATATGGTGTTTTTAATAATTTCTTCATCAATATGTTTTGGTAATGGTCTAAAAATTAGTATTCCAGAAATTTTATTATTTTGATTTAGTTCTTCAATTAATTCTACTAATTCATCTGTAGTAATGTTCTCATCTCTCTCAAAAACTTCTGATTCAATTCCTATATTATTACATGTTTTTAATAATACTTTTCATAGGAAATGTCTCCTGGATTTTTACCTAATCTAACTATGGCAAGTTTTGGTACTTTGTTTTCCCCCCCTTTTAGACTTTCAATATCCTCTGCCATTTGTTCCTTAATCTTATTAGCTACTACATTTCCCTTTAAAATATCTGCCATAAAAATTCCTCCTTAATTTTTATTTCTATTTGAAAATATTTCTTCAATGCCTGATTCCTGTACAATTTGATTATACCACAGAAGGCAGATATGTAAAGGAGTTTAAACTATACTTACTGCAACTAAAGTAGATATAATCCCTACAAATGTTCCCGTTATTAATTCTTGAATACTGTGTCTCCCTAAGTTAATCCTAGACCAATAAACTATAGGCATTAACAAGAATAGCCATATAAATTTAATACCTATTATACTACTAATTAAAGTAATGGGACCTGCTACTCCACATGCATGTCCAGAAGCTTTGAACTTTAAAGTACGATTTACAAAGCTTAAAAAAAAGTCCTGAAAATAAATAGGCCATAAATATTCTCTTTACTATTAGTGGCGCATCTAAAACAAATGTAATAATAGAACCTAATACATAGCTAATAATAGCAAGTATAAAGGCCATTTTCCTTTCTCCCTTTCTGCCTTGTTTTTTTTAGAGGCTGGTATTAAAGTATGCAATGGATATGCTAATAAGGGTAGTATAGTTAAAAAAACTATTGTATATATTAGCCATCCAAAGCCATTAAAGCATTTTTCCCTATAAATAAAAGACAGCAACACAGTAAAAAAATGCCATTACTGGTGCCACTGTCATAAGGCTAATTCCTTTTGCCAATTTATTTCTCATGATTATCATCCCTTAAATTATAATTACTGAATTATCCTTCTTGCTGCAACAAAGCGACTCTTATACCACTCCTGATCTATTGGAGTTATGATTACTTTCCTTTTCCCAGAGGATGCATGAATCATATTTCCATCTCCAATATATAGTCCTGCATGACCTATGCCTTTCCCCCCCCAAGTTCTAAAAAGCACTATATCTCCTGGAACCAGTTCGGATTTTTTTAACTCCTACTCCATTATTAATCTGATCCCTGGAAGATCTATTTAATTTAATATCTGCATGATTCAAATACAGAGAATAAACAAGTCCAGAACAATCATATCCATTGGGCCCAGTCCCGCCACTTCGATAAGGTTTCCCCCCCAATTCTTTATAAGCATTAGAAACTACCCTATTGACTTTAGAGGTTCTAGATGTAACGCCTCCTGATCTAGATGTGGTATGTCTACTATTTCTTAGGCTAATATAATCCCTATTGACTTTAAATTCTTTACCATCTTCATCAATTATGGTAAATTGACCTTTGCTATAATCCGTTATCATTACGGTTTCACCTTTAAGTAAGACATAATAGGTATTATTGGCACCTTTTATAGTTTTATCTACTTGAGATACTCCTACTGTTATAGTGTTTTCCTCTATGCCCTCCTCTGAAATTACAGATGTTTTTAAAACCAAATCCTTTGGAACATGTAACTTTTCTTGATTTCTCTCTACTATATAGTCTCTGTCTCTTTCCCCCCTAGTATATTTACTGATTCCTCTTCTTTAAAAGAGATCTCAGTGTTATCCCCCCCTGTAGTGGCCAAATATTCATTTATGAATATTCCTGTATCCCTAAAGCCTAAAATCCCAATTAGACTAATAATTAGGATACTAACCAAAGGAGACTTCCCCCCCTTTTCAAACAATTTCAACACTCCCTTTATTGGTTTTTGAAACTATTTAGTATTATTATAATATATCCTTATTAAAGATACAATGAAAAGTTACAGAATTGTTACAAAAATAATTAAGTTATTGTAACAATTTTGTAATATACTGAAAATGAAAAGGCTATATAAAATATAGCCTTTAGGTATTATTCTACAGTGATAGCCTCTGTAGGACAAGATTCTTCTGCTTCCTTAGCAGATTCTACTAAACTTTCGTCTATTTCTTCTTCGATGGCTACTGCTAAACCATCATCGTCCATGCTAAAAACTTCTGGACAAATACTTGTACATAATTCGCAACCTATGCATGAATCCTTATCTACTACTGCTTTCATTAGAATACCTCCTAATATAATTTTAATTGAATATAATTTGTATTTTAGGCTAATATTTCAGTAAATTTATTCTTAAATATCAGCTACATAAGGTTCTACATGTACCATACAATGTTTTACATCTGTAATCTCATCTTCAATTTTATCATGAATCTTCTCCGCTATATTATGCCCTTCAATTACAGAAATATTGCCATCTACAAATATATCTATATCTACGTATATTCTACTACCAAAAATTCTAGTTTCAAGCTTTTTATTCCTCTAACTCCATCAATTGATAAACTTATTTTTTTCTATCTCTTCTATTACTTCATCGCTAGCAGCCTCATCTACTAATCCTTTTATGGATTGAAAATATAAATCTATACCTACTTTAATAATTATTAAACTTACAACAATTGCCAATATAGGGTCCAATATTTTAAATCCTAATCTAGCCCCCCCAAAATTCCAATAAAAGTGCCTATAGAAGAGAGTGCATCTGATCTATGATGCCAAGCATCTGCCTCCATAGATAACGATTTAATTTCCTTAGCCACCTTTACTGTATACTTATACATACCCTCTTTAACCACAATAGATATAAAAGCTGCAATTAGTGCAATTCTTCCAGGAATTTTAATATTTCCTGATTTTAGTACCTTTATGCCCTCAATTCCTATCAAAATTCCAGTAATAACTAAAATTAAACTTAAAATCTTAGCAAAAACTGGCTCATATTTTTCATGTCCATAGGGATGATTTTCATCCGCCTCTTTACTAGAAACTTTTAATCCTAAAAGGACTACAATCGTAGTCAAAACATCAGATACAGTATGCACGCCATCTGCTAACATAGCATTGGATTTTCCTATTATTCCTGCTATTATTTTAAATATTGCTAAGATAAAGTTTAAAAGTATAGTTATCCAACTAACTCTAACACCTTTTTTTGTATTCATTCATAATAATTCCTCCATATATCCTCATTTCCAATATATTATATACCCACAATATATTTATATCCACTGTTTCTAGGAAATAGGAATAATTATCAGTATTGATAATTATTTTATGGCTTTTATACAAAACTTTGCGGGAATCTAGGATTTTTTTTATTATAAATTATATCTAAATTTATAATAAAATAAAGGAAACTAATAAACTCAGTCCTCTTCACGAAATACCAGTATTGCTAATTGATGACAGATTTAAATTCATATTTGTCAGAATTAGATTCAAATACTAAGATACATTTTCCAGAAGATATAATGAATAAATATAATTTAGATGCCATTGCATATTCCCATCAAAAACGACCTGTTGTCAAGGTGGGCAAAATCAAAATTGATAGAAATAGTCTATGGTATAGAACAAATTGGCTATTACCATAGGCCACCTATTTTATAAATGGCAATAAAAAAAATCATATAGGTTTATATGGTTTTTTTTATTGAATTATAGTTCCAGTGGTACCTTTTAATGCTTCCTCAGCCATATCCAAGGAAGTAATTATGGCCTTCCTTCCAGATCGTGATTCCACAAATCTAATGGCTGATAATACTTTCGGCAACATACTTCCTGCTGCAAAATGTCCTTCCTCTACATATTTCCTCATATCTTCTGTGTTAACTTTGTCTAATTCCCTTTGATTTGAGTTCCCAAAATTTAAGGCCACCTTTTCCACTTGAGTTAAAATTATTAATATATCTGCATCTATATCTTCTGCTAATTTTTCAGAAGCTAAGTCCTTATCTATTACTGCTGCTACCCCCCCTTTTAAAATATTATCCTCCTTTATTACTGGTATGCCTCCACCTCCTACAGCAATTACTATATTATCATTTTTGATTAAAGTTTTAATGGTTTCGATTTCGACAATTTCCTGAGGTTCTGGAGAAGGGACTACTCGTCTATAACCTCTTCCTGAATCTTCTATAATAGTAAAGCCTTTCTTTTCTAATTCTTTAGCCTCCTCCTTTGAATAGAATGGTCCTATAGGCTTAGTAGGGTTTTTAAATCCACTATCTTCCCTATCTACAATTACCTGTGTTACTAAGGATACAACTGCCCTATGAATATTTCTATTTCTTAGTTCATCTCCTATTGCCTGCTGTATATAATAACCGAGCATACCTTGACTCATAGCTCCACATACATCAAAAGGCATAGCAGGGATAGTGTCTTTAGATAATTCATTTTGAATAATAATTCTACCTACTTGAGGACCATTACCATGGGTTATAACTAAATTATAGCCTCTTTCTATAATATCTACTAAGTATACAGATGTTTTCCTTATTACATCCAATTGGGTTTTAGAATCTATGCCTATATTTTCGTCTTGTAGGGCATTACCGCCCAATGCAACTATTATTTTTTTCCATATATATTCGCCTCCAATATTGATTATAGACCAAAATAAAAAAAATATAATACCCCCCCTGTAAGAGTGATTTGTGAGAATATAATTAATGAAGCACCACCTATTACACTTTGAGGCTGGTAATAGATACTTGCTATCCTAAATTATAATAAATTTTCTTTCCTTGAAATCCCCCCCAATTATATTAGTTAAAATATAATTAAATCCAAATAAAATAGAGGGGAAGAATAAAATGTTTACTCCAATTAAAATACAACAGTTTCTGAAAAAAATCGTAGAACAAATCAAACAAATGCTATTAGATGGAAATTTAAATAAAGGTGACAAATTACCATCAGAAAGACAATTAGCTAAAAATTTACAGGTTAGCCGCTCCTCTGTTAGAGAAGCCCTAAAGGAATTAGAGATGATGGGACTAATTGAAATTAAACAAGGTGGAGGAAATTTTAGATACTGCAGAAGAAACTAATTCTGAAGAGGATTTGGCAGAATTAGATATAGTCTTCCATTACAAAATAGCACAAGCTAGTAAGAACTTTCTATTACAAAGCATATTAAATGCAGTTTCTTCCCTAATCGAACCTTCTATAAATTATATTAGAAAAAATATACTTACAGAAGAAGAACAGAGAGAAATTATAAAGAGGCAACATATAGATATATATAATGCCTTAAAAATAAAATCCAAAGGCTGCAGAAATAGCTATGTCAAATCATCTTTGTTTTATAAATTTTGAAATAAAAAAAATCTATAAAATAAGAAGATATCTCATATGTAAAAATCCCTATCCTGAAATTAGGATAGGGATTTTGTTAACATAATTTTAAAAATTATTTATTATATTTTTTTATCTACTAATTCCTTAATATAGTCTTCATCAACTAAGAATGGAATTGTAATATGATCTGTGTCCTTAAACTCTTTATTGTATTCCATAGATGTGGATATAGAATTTTCATTTCTAGCCCAAGATCTTCTGGCTACACCAACCATAGCATCCCAAGGCATGGCTATTTTTAATATTTCATCTACTCTTTCACTTCCATCTAATACCATACCAAATCCACCATTAATAGACTTACCAATTCCTACTCCTCCACCATTGTGAAGTGCCACCAAACTCATACCCCCCCTTGCAGCATTTCCAGCAAAACAATGAGTGGCCATATCTGCCATTATATTACTACCATCTTTTATATTGGCTGTTTCCCTAAATGGTGAATCTGTACCGCCAGTATCGTGATGGTCTCTCCCCCCCATCATTACTGGGCCTATTTCACCATTTCGAACCATTTCATTAAATTTAAGAGCTATTTTCATTCTACCTAGGGCATCTTGGTATAGAATTCTAGCCTGAGTACCTACTACTAATTGATTTTTCTCAGCATCTCTTATCCACACCCAATTATCCCTATCTTGGAATCTTCTATCTGGGTCTATACAATCCATTGCAGCTTTGTCAGTTTTTATTAAATCCTCGTGTTTGCCACTTAGACATACCCATCTAAAAGGTCCATATCCATAATCAAATAACATTGGTCCCATTATATCTTCTACATAGGATGGGAAAATAAATCCTTCGGATTCATCAATGCCATTTTTAGCTATATCCTTTGCACCTGCGTCAAAAACTGCTTTCATAAAACTATTACCATAGTCGAAGAAATAAGTTCCCCCCCTATCTACTAATTCTCTAATTAGTTCAAAATGGTGAACTAAGGATTTATCTACTAGTTTTTCAAATTTTTCCTTATCATTTCCTAGCATTTCTGTCCTCTCTTCAAAAGTCAATCCTTGTGGACAGTAGCCACCATCGTATGGAGCATGACAAGAAGTTTGATCTGATAATAAATCTATATGAATATTATTTTAACAGCATATTCTAAAAGATCTACTATATTTCCATGATAAGCAATGGCTATGGCTTCCTTCTTATCTTGATATTCTCTAGCCTTATTAAAAGCATCTTCTGCATCATCAGTAACAATATCTACCCATCCTTGATCTAATCTAGTTTTTATTCTAGAATAATCAACCTCTGCTATTATACCTGCACCTTTAGCTATTTCTATAGATTTACCCTGGGCTCCACTCATGCCTCCCAAACCAGAACTCACAAATAAATATCCAGCTAAATCATGTTCTATACCTAATTTCATACGGCCTGCATTAAGTAAGGTATTATAAGTACCATGAACTATTCCCTGAGGCCCAATATACATCCATCCACCTGCTGTCATTTGCCCATAATTGGCTACCCCCCCATGGCAGTTGCTTTAATCCAGTGTTCTTGATCATCAAACATACCTACCATTAATGCATTGGTAATAATAACCCTTGGACTATTAGGTGTAGATTTAAATAATCCTAAAGGATGTCCTGAGGCCACAACTAAGGTTTGTTCATCTGTCAATTCTTCTAAATAGGCCTTGATTAATCTATACTGCATCCAGTTTTGACATACTTGTCCTGTTTCTCCATAGGTAACTAATTCATAGGGATATAGTGCTACTTCAAAGTCTAAATTATTATCTATCATTACTTGGAAGGCTTTCCCCCCCTCGGTACATTTACTTTTATATTCGTCTATGGCCTTTCCATTAATTCTACCCTCAGGTCTAAATCTATAGCCATATATTCTACCATAATGTAGTAATTCATCTAAAAATTCAGGGGCTAATTCCTCATGCCATTCCTCTGGTATATATCTTAGTGCGTTTTTAAGCGCAATTTCGGTTTCTCTTTTCGATAGTGTAAATTCTCTCTTTGGTGCCCGTCTTATGCCTTCCTCAAATTTAGGCATCTCTGGTAGTTCTTTGAAGACTTCTGACAATTTGATACTCATAGAATTTGAAATATCCACATTGCTAATCATTAAAATACCTCCTTATTTTAGTTTGCCAATATAGTGAAAATGAACTTAAGTCTAAAAACTTATTATACTTTATTGCAATTTTCATGCCAAAATTTAAAAGACTAGGGTTGGCTAATTAACTAGCTTCCATAAAATTAGAGATTATAAGAGAAAAATACTGTTTCATTTTCAAACAGGTTTATGCAAAAGATTTAATTTTTCATATTTGCTTTTCAATCATATTGTTTCAAAATCAAACAGTACAATTAAAAACATTATATTTTAGTCCCTTTTAATATTAAATTTTCTCATTCTATAATTTAGACTCTGCCTAGTAATGCCTAAGGCCTCTGCAGTTTTGTTACATTCCATTTATGAAGTTTTAAGGATTCTAATATTAGTTTTCCTCCATATTATCTAATTTTCCTGTAGGTTTTGATTATTCCCTAATTCATCATAGTCTAAATCTTCCATCATATTTTCTAAAATATGTTCTGGTATATTTTCTATTCTTAAATAGTTGTCATCTTCCTCTGTTCTAATCATAATATTTTCAATAAAATGTTCTAATTGTCTAACATTTCCCGGCCAATTGTAATTTTCCATTAACTCTCCTAATTCTTCTGATATATGATACACGTTTTTATTCATTATCCTATTGTTAATCTGAATATAGTGTTTTGTCAATTCAAATAAATCATTTTTTTCTATCCTTTAAATCTGGAAGATATAAATTATATCCAGCCACTCTATAAAATAAGTCTTCTCTTAATTTGCCATTTTCCATTAATAAATATGGGTCTTGTCCCATAGAGCTAATAACTCTACATTTAATAGGGTATTCTATTTTCCCACCTACAGGTCTAGCCCGTCTTTCCTGTAATACTCTTAATAATTTGGTCTGCATATTTATAGGCATAGAATCTAATTCATCTAAGAATAAGGTTCCCTCCCCCCAGCCTCTTCAAATAATCCCGAGGAGTCTACAGCCCCCCCAGTATATGCTCCCTTTGTAGTACCGAATAATATGCTCTCTAATAAATTTTCTGGTATAGCTGAACAATTTATACCTACAAATGGATGAGGTTTTCTCTTCCCATGATTGTGAATACTTTGAGCTAAAACTTCTTTGCCTGTTCCAGTGCTACCTACTATTAAAACATTATTGTCTAACCAGGATATGGACTGAGCAGCTTTAATGGTTTTACTCATTATATGGCTAGAGCCGATAATATCAACAAATGTAAATCTAGTACCATTAGACTTAATATATTCACTGCTCCCTGGTACTTTCGTGAATTGTCTTTTTAGTTCTATGGTTTCTGCCAATAAAGATTGTAATTTAGTCTCGTCTTTACTAATGGAATATACCCCCCAATAATCTCCCCCCATCTTTTTTTTGATTGGGAAAGTGCTATATGATTTATATATAGGCTTTCCATTATCATAGGCATGGGCCTTATATTTATTTATTATGGGAATTCCAGTTTTAAATACCTGCATATGCTCTGATTTGCTAGTATCCTTATAGCCATAGGCATCCCATATATATCTTCCTATCATATCTTCAGCTTTTCTTTTCTCTAAATCCTCCATGGCCTTATTATATATAATTATTCTGCCTTCTTTATTTGTGAATAATATGCCATCATTGAGATTTTCAATAATTTTTTTTCAAGCTATAGGAATCCACAATACCACCTCATATAGAAGATTTTGAAGTATCAGCATATTTAAATAATATTCTGCCTCTTCATTGCATTTTTTTTACAATGGCTATTATTAACTCTTCATATTCTAGTCCAGAAGCCTTAGCCATTTTTGTAATATCACTATGACCCCCCCTCATTAAGCCTGGTAGGGAATTAATTTCTAATACATAGGGTATATTATTTTTCAAACGAATATCTACCCTTGCATAATCCTTCATCCCCAATATATTATATGCTTTTACAGAGTTTTTTTTCAATCCTAGACTTAAGTGTAGGATCTAATCTAGGCGGGATATGATATTTTGTCTTGTCGCCATAATAATTCTTTACCTCAAAACTATATATTTGATTTAAATGTTTGGGAAGAGCAGAAAAATCCACTTCTAATATTGGTAAAACTTTTATATTTTTACCATTTCCTAATATTCCCACAGTAAATTCTCTTCCCTCTATATATTCGTTTATCATAATTGGAGGATTATAGATTTTTAAATCTTCTTCTACTTTATTTATTAGTTCTTCTTTACTAAATACTAAACTATTTTCATGTATGCCACGACTGGAACCTTCATCCTTTGGCTTAACTATAACAGGATATTCTATATTTAAGCCATCTAATTCATGGACATCATATACTGGTATAAAATCTGGTGTAGGTATCTCTACTTTTTTTAAACAATATACTAGAATAAATTTTATTATAAGCCAAGCCATGACCTAGTGGCGAAGAACCTGTATATGGAATTCCTGCATATTCTAATACTGCTGGAAATTGAGATAATCTATCATCCCCCCCCTCTATTCCATTACACAGATTAAAGACCAAATCGACCCTTTCATTTTTGAGGTTTTCCACAATATTATCGTCAAATACTAAATCTATACATTTAAATTTTTTAGATAATACTTTTTTTTAATCTCTTCAATAGTGTTCTCCTTTTGCTTATCCTCCATTAAGCCTTCTTTGCTATTCAAAATCTGGACTCTTGGTTTATCGGTTACAATAGCTATTTTCATAAATAAACATCTCTCCTTTAATTTATAAAAAATAGCCCTAAATATATCCAGGGCTATTTTTTTATAAATTATTCTTTAATTAGCTTCCCATACTAATGGTAATCTCTGCAATAAAACTTTAGTAATATAAGCATATAATGGTATTTGAATGGCCTGTGTAATAGCCCTTCCAGGGACTGTTGTTACCATTGGTACACTAAATAATCTTTCCATAAAATAAGGTGTTATAAATACAGAAGTAATAATTTGTCCAATAGCTATTGCCAATAATAGTTTCCAAAAATTAGTTTTTGATTTTGAATCCTTAAACATTAGCATAATTAAACCTGGAATAATTCCAGTTAAAGCTGCAACTAGTGTAAAATGTGGCATGTATGGTCCCATTGGACTTACTACCATTCCTATTAAATCTCCAATTGCACCTACTACTCCTCCTGCTAGGGGGACCAAAAACTATTCCTGCAAATATTACTGGATAGCCTCCAAATCCTATTCTAATAATTTCTGTACCTCCACCACCTATTCTAATACTACCTACTCTTGTTAAAACCACATTTAATGCAATAAGCAATCCAAAATAGGCAATATTCTTAGTATTTGTCTTTTGCATATAAAAAGCCTCCTTCCCATTTGATATGACAGAATCTGCCGCATCTAGAAAGAGACATTCTAGTATGTGACAGCGAACGCAATAGTCTAACGCAAGCTATATAGCCCTTCGTTTAGAGGCAACGTCCCATCCTCTAACACTTTACGCAAACTATCTACTCTGTTCATATGAATTTATTAGCAAATAATGTATTTGCCAATTATAGTATATAATATTATTTTAATAAATTCAAGTTTGAATTATTTAACATTGATAGGGAGCCTTTCTATGAATCAACGCTTCCTACCACCATGTAAAGCCCTGTACTTTAATCTAACTGAGGTATATGGAATTTTAACCCTTGGATAATTTAAAGCATTTTTTATTAAATTTTATATTGTTTCCGTCTGATTTTACAATTATAGTTCCTAATTTATCCGTACGATAAAGCCTGGCACCTATATTTTCTAATCTATCTAAAATACATTTATCAGGTTGCCCATAAAAACTCCACCAGCCTACAGAAATTACTGCATATTTTGGATTTACAGCATTGATAAATTCCTCTGAGGAAGATGTACAACTACCATGATGGCCTACCTTTAATAAATCTGCACCTATATCTTTATTCCCTTTAAAATTTCCATTTCATGAAATTGTTCCGCAATCTCCTGTAAATAAAAGGAATTATTCCATATA
>JMBX01000347.1_pt1 | contig 12057 bp, 27 predicted proteins | sample 616521 | NCBI WGS metagenome assembly JMBX01 (sample SAMN02727906, study PRJNA239997) | anaerobic digester metagenome | biome: anaerobic digester; isolation source: mesophilic anaerobic digester inoculated with municipal waste water sludge... | place: Germany: Bielefeld University, CeBiTec ...
CCCCAAAAAAAATCCCTTTGTTTGTTAAAAGTATTTTATCACTTTTCTTCTCAACAAAATTTTCTTTTACTAATTTCTCCATGAAATTCTTAACACATTCCTTGATTTTTCATCTTCTATAATATCTAAATCTATATTTGTCATCTGTACTTGACCTATTACTTTTTTTACTAAATCATAATAAGAATTTACTTTTATACCTCTTCTTTTTTTCTATGTTTTCTACTTCTTCACGAAAATCATCCATTTTTAGAGAATTCATTATAAGTGTATTTCCTATATAGCCTCCTGCACCTGCTCCTATCGGAAGTGTGTCTTCTCCATCATGTCTTCTAACTATATATTTGTATTTATCTCTATTTGGCTTAACCATCTTAGTTAACTCTAAAAATTCAAAACCATTATCTAGTGCTTTATTTGAAATTATATTAAAAAAACATCTTTTCTCTTTCAAAATTTTTTTTCATAAAAATCTTTAGAATCTTCAATTGTTTTAGCTAAAGTAGCCTTTTCATTTATTATTAAAGAATAGAAAGAAAATCCTGCTAAATCTAAATCTATAACAGTTTTTATATCTTCTATAGCCTCATCTAAAGTTTCCTCTGGATAATTGTATATAATATCTATATTTACATTTGAAAATCCTATTTCTTTAAGTTGATTTAATTTTTCTATAACTATTTCTTGATTGCCAAGTCTACCTAGTGTAGCCCTGCCATTGTCTGAAAAAGTTTGAACTCCTATACTAAATCTATTTACTCCCTCATTATAAAACATTTCTATCTTATCATCTGAAAGCTCTGAAATAGTAGTTTCAATAGTTATTTCACAGTTCTCAGTTAATGGCAAATAGTTCTTTAGAGCTCTAAGGATTTTTCTTAAATCCTCACTACCAAGGCAGTAGGAGTTCCACCTCCAAAATATATTGCATCATATTTACTATCCTTAATATATTTAAATTTGCTGTAATTTTTAATTTGCTTTACTATTAAATCAGCATAATCTGACGGAGGCAGCATTAAACTTCTTCTCATATTACAAAATTTACATATTTTCTTACAAAATGGTATATGAATATATATTGTATCTTTTTATTTTCTTATAATCTTCATTTAATTGTTCTTTTAAAGTTTTGCTTCCCCCCAACTAAGTATTTAAAGTTTTCACTTGAGTCGTGATGGGATTTTAGCCTTGTTTTATATCTATTTTGTTGTAATTCCATTATTTATCACCTTTATCTAAAGATTTTATTAAATCACCAAATATTTTTTTGAGCTTCTTTTATATCCTGTTCATTTGGATGTTTACTTGCTTCTTCATGTCTTTTTCTTCTTTCTTCTGTCATTCCATGAGGATGACCTGCTGGTAATTCCTTAAACTTTTCAATTAATTTAGGATCAACTTTTCCTTGACATAAAAATTCTGCTATAACTTCATTTTTAACTTCTAATAATTCTCTTACTCTTTTTAAAGTCTTTTAGCATGATCAGAATCAGGATACGCTCCTAATGTACCAAATACTCCTACCTTTTTACCTTCTATTTTCTCCATATATATTTTGGCCTTTTCATCAGCCATACCTTTATCAACCCAAAAACCTACTAATATTAAATCAAACTCATTAGGATTTATATTTTCTTCTATTGGAGTTATTAAACTACCTTCTGGTAATATTTCATATATTCCTTCTGCTACTTTTCTTGTATTTCCTGTTTTACTTGAATAAGTCAATAAAATCTTCATAATATTTCTCCTCTCAAATAACTTTTTTTAGGCACTATTATAGGATAATCGTCTAAATCATCATAATAGATTTTAGCTTCTACACTATAGACTTCCCTAAGTAATTCTTTGGTTAGCACTTCACTAGGACTACCATTGGCAAATATTTGCCCTTCTTTTAATACTATAATTCTATTACTATATTTTGCAGCTTGATTTAAATCATGAAGTACCATTATAACTGTCAATTTCAATTTCTTATTTAATTTTCTTACTAATTCCAATAATTCTAATTGATAAGAAATATCTAAATAAGTAGTTGGTTCATCTAATAACAAAACCTTCGGTTCCTGTGCTAAAGCTACTGCCAACCAAACCCTTTGTCTTTCTCCTCCAGAAAGGCAATTAAGTTTTTTTATACTGCAATTTTTCAAGATTTGCATTCTCAATAGCCCAATCTATTATCTTTTTATCTTCTGCATCTTTACTTTGATACCATTTCTTATGAGGTAATCTGCCATAATATATTAAATCCCTAACGCTTATATCAGAAGGAGAAGTATTGTGCTGAAGAAGAATAGAAAGATTTCGAGATACTTCTTTATTGCTCATATTTGTAATACTGTTTTTGCCTATATGAATCATTCCATCTTGGAGTTTTAATAATTTTACTAAGGCTTTTAAAACAGTAGATTTACCTGAGCCATTTGGTCCTATTATCGAAACAATTTCTCCTTTTTTTTATATCTGTCGTAAAATTTCTAATAACTATTTTTTTATCATAACCCAAATGTAAATTGGATATCTTAACTGCTTCCATTTATTTTCCTCCTTTCCTCAACAAGTATAAAAAGAAAGGTCCACCTATTACTGCCATTATAGTTCCTACTGGCAATTCTATAGGCTTCGCAACTGTCCTAGCAAAAGTATCAGCTAAAAGCAACATAGTTGCACCACCTATCATACTAAATGGCAATAAATATTTATAATCTGAACCTATTAGCAATCTACTTATATGAGGTATTATAAGACCGATAAAACCAATTATCCCAACTGCTGAAGTAGATATTCCTGCTAAAAAAAGCTGCAAGTAAAGAAAGTAGTATTCTACTTCTATTTACATTTAAACCTAAATTAACTGCCTTCTCATCTCCTAAAAGAAGTACATTTGCTGGTCTAATACAAAAGAAAGATAATATTAATCCAATAACGCTATAAGGCAATATCATTTTTAAATCGTTCCAGCTTCTCCCTGAAATACTTCCGTTTACCCACATGATAACTCCTTGTATCTTATCGCTATTTAATACAGAGATCAATGAAGTGGCTCCTCCTAACATAGCATTTATGGCTACACCGGATAGAATAATTCTAACTGGCTTTATTCCATCTTTCCAAGCCAATGTATATATGAGGAAAGTTGCAAAAATTCCTCCTAAAAAAAAGCCACTAAAGGTACTAGATATGTATATTCTGGTTTTAATAGCATTACAATAATAGCAGCTAAACTCGCCCCTGAAGAAACTCCTATAATCCCTGGATCTGCCAAGGAATTTTGCATTACTGACTGTAAAAGTGCACCTGATACAGCTAGATTAGCACCTACAATTATTGCTATTAAAACCCTTGGCAATCTAATATCCATTATTATAGATCTATTAACTGTATCTCCTTCATGGAAAACAAGATCAAATATTTCTTTTACTGGGATATTCACACTACCTAATCTAATAGAAAAAAAACTAATATACTTAAAAAAATTAATATTGAAACCATTATAATCGATGCTTTCTTCATCCTCTCATCACCATTTAATCTATTCCATATAATATTTTGCTAACTCTTCCACTGCTTTAACAATTCTTATATTTCCTGAAACTCCAAAATGCTTATTATCTAAATCATAAACTTTATCTTCTTTTACAGCTTGAAGATTTTGCCATATTTCATTTTCAGCAAACTCCTTCTCAAACATCTTTTTACTATCCTCAGGATTTGCATGAGTTAATCTAAGTATTAAATCAGGTTGTGATTTCAAAACATCTTCCATACTTAGAGGAACATAAGAATCTTTAAAATCTCCCATTTCATTAGCTATGTTTATTCCACCAACTTCTTTAACTAAACTTCCCACAAAAGATTTTTCTGTTGCAATCATAATACTTTTTGGAGAACCAAATAAAATCATAACCTTTGGCTTATCTCCTTCTTCTACTTTTTCAATATTTCTTCTACTTTTAAATTTACTTCATCTATAAATCTTGTGCCTCTTTTCTTTACCATATATTTCTCCTAGTTTTTTCATTGAATCTAATATATTTTCATAAGAATCATTCTCAATAAAAACAGATTCTATATTGCTATTCTCTAGTTTTTTTCTCTAAATCTGCTTGTAGAGAAGATACAGAAATAAAAATATCTGGATTTAAAGATTTTATTATTTCTATATCAGGATTCATAGGTTTACCTATTTTTTTTCTGCATCCTTACAGCTTTCTGGTAATGGATATCTACTTTCTGGTACTCCAATCATTTTAACCCTTAATATATCCAACATCTCTACAACTGCAACAGTACCACCTATGGTTCTTTCTGGATACTCTTCTTTTGGTATTTCTTTAGTATTTCTCTTAGTTTGAGTAGACTTACAGCCTGTAACACCTACTAGCATTAAAGCTACACATAAAAATAAAATTAGTTTCCTTTTCATATCTAAATTTCCCCTTTCGATTAATAAAAATATTTTATAATGTATGTGTTGATAATGATTATCATCTTCAAGCTTTAACTTAGTATAAACTATTTAGAAAATTATTGCTTTAAATACCTTTTGGTATTTTTAACTTTTTTTATGGATTTTTAGTATAAATTTATACAAATAAAAAAAACGCTTGGAAATTGCTTCTAAAAAGCTATCTCCTAAGCGTTTTGAATACATTTTATGTTCTTGTCTGTTAGTTCAATTGATTCTTCGTTTATCGTCATATTTAAGAAAATTTGGATATTGTTCTATTAACTTTTCCCAATATATCCCCCCCATACTCATGCTCCAAATCATTTTCACAAATTAATTCTTCAAGTCTTTCAATCCACTCCTTGCTTCTATAATGAATCTTATACTTGCTATCATATTCATCAAAAGAACTAATACCTTATTTCTCAGATTTAGATAAAAACTTTTCATAAGCTTCGATCAAATATGAAATCTTAATCATCTCTTCTTTAAATCTGTCTCTCTTAATCCAAATAGGAATCGCACGATAATGTAATGCTAAATATACTAATTTATCAATATCTATGGACTCTCTATCAAACATATCTGTAATTCTTACTTCATTCTCTCTTCTTTCTCCTTCGCCTGTAGGGTAATACTTCAACCATTTTTTTTGTTCCTCAACTGATTCAGAATACTCTTTTTTAGGTTCAACCTCAATCGTAGTTTTCTTACCTAAACAACATTTCTTGTATTTTTTTTCCCACTACCACAAGGGCAAGGGTCATTTCTCCCTATTTTTTTTGGGTTTCCCAATATTTGCTTTTGTATGTTTCTCTTCTTTAAATTCTTCTTCAAATATTACTTTCTCATGTTTTTTTCATCTGATTTCTCTTTTTTTCTTTTTTTCATCTTCTGTTTTTTTCAAAACAAGACCACCAATACATTTCCTTGATAACATCTTCTATGTATCGTACACTTTCTTTACCATATTCATAAAAGAAAATACAGTCAATAAAATCATCATACTGCCCAAACATCATTGCATCTATACGATTTTGATCATATAATAATTGTATGTCATCAATCATTTCAAAAAAAATGTTTCTCAATAACAACACCTTGTACAAATGTTGCTAAGTCAGTATATATATCATAACAATTGTCATAAATTAATCCCCTTAAATATTCCATACATTCCTCTTTGCTTATTGCTCCATCTGAATATAATTTGGCATAAACATCTAAAGCTGCACTACGAGCATAAATATTCAGCAATGGATTTCAATTACACTTTGAAGGGCATTTAAATCTCCATCAAAAGTACTATATATAATGGATGACAAGTCTCCAGTTAACACATCACCTAAAATACTTCCACCTCATCTGATTTAAATGAAATTAAATCAATAACCCGAGTAAATGCTTTTTTTCTCCCTAAATTGAGCCAATAAATATATTGCATAAATATGAAGCATGTAGTCTTGATTTTCTGTAACAATTTCAGGGCATGAGATAATCTCATCTAGTTCTTCTAATAATATAGGTATAATTTCTTCTTTCATCTTCATAACTTTTGTAAGAGCTTCCCGTGGAAAGCTTTTATTAAAATATCTCAATTCGTTTATAATCTTTTCCATAATATTAGCCCCCCCTTCCTTGTTTTTATTGAATAAAACTGGCTTCAATTCAAAAAAAACGCTTACTTTGCTAAAATAATCATTATTGAAATTTTTTAATCAGTCCTTTATGTCATAACTTATTCTATCTTGATCTTTTGGATTGTTATTTGTACTATCTTATTTATAATATAATCTATAGAACTCTTTCATCAATAGTTTTGTAATAATATTATTTGTCAAATTAAATTTTTTTATTTTCTAATTTCCACACCGGCATAATTTCCATTAATGAATTGGTAATAAAAATTTCATCTGCTTTAAACATATCGTCTATCTTAAATTTACCAATTTCAATTTTTATTGATAGCTTGTTTATCAAATCAATAACTTTATCCCTCATAATTCCAGGTAAAATACCACATGAAATTGAAGGTGTATATATAATATTATCCTTTATAAAAAAAACACATTGGTATAAGAACCTTCGCTTATATTGTCATTTGTATTTAAAAAAAACTGTTTCGTCATATCCTTTCTTATTTGCAATAGTTTTCTCCAATATGTTTTCTAAATAATTATTGGATTTTATATAAGTTAATTTTGAATATGGATTTCTTTTAGACGATGCAATACAAATACTAAAACCTTTTCTATATTTCTCCAATGTGTATTTATTTTCATTAGTAGTCATAAATAAATTATACTTATCTTTATCTTTTGCATATAATATTTTAATTGAACCTGATGACATACCGCATGATGAAGCTAAATTATTAGCATACTCTTGAATTATACACAAATCATACTCAAATTTCAAATTTAATTCAGCACAACTTTTTTTAATCTATTAAAATGTTCTTCCATAAAACAAATATTTCCATCAACTATCTTTAATGTTTCAAACAAACCATAGCCATAGTTAAAGCCTTCTCCTTTTGGTGAAATTAAAAGCTCATCATTTTTTATTAATTTTCCATTCAAAGATATATACATAATATTAGTCTTCTAAAACTTCAATTAATGCTTTTGCTTTATCTAAAGTTTCCTGATATTCAAGATTTGCATCTGAATCCCATACAATACCTCCACCTACTTGAAAATAGGCTTTTCCTTCTTTATAAACTATGGTTCTTATTACAATATTTAGGTCTACATCGCCATTAAATCCAATATAGCCAATTGAACCTGTATAAATATTTCTTGATGTAGGCTCTAATTCATCTATTATTTCCATTGACCTGATTTTAGGTGCACCAGTAATTGAACCCCCTGGGAAAGTTGCTTTAAGGCAATCAACTACATCATATTCGTCGCATATTTCCCCTGTAACTGTAGCAACTAAATGGTGTACAGTTGGATATGTCTCTAAATGAAAAGTTCCGTTACCTTAACTGTACCAGGTTTTGAAATCTTACCTATATCATTACGCTCTAAATCTACTATCATTAATAGTTCTGTCTTATCCTTTTCACTAGATAAAAGTTCCTTTTTATTTTTATTATCTTCTTCAGATGTATTCCCTCTTGGACATGTTCCTTTAATAGGTCTAGTTTCAATGTATCTATCTTTAATTCTAATAAATCGTTCAGGAGAACTACTCGCAATATGCCCTTCTCCAAAATCTATAAAACTTGCAAAAGGTGCTGGATTTATATCTCTAAGTTTAGCATAAATTTCATAAGGACTCATTTCAGTTGAACATTCAAATCTTTGGGTCATATTTGCTTGATAAATATCGCCAGATTTAATATATTCTCTGATTTTGTCAATAGACTTTAAATAGTCTTCTTTTGCAAAGTTTGATACAATTTCTGATGATTTACTATTTGATGAAATACATGTTTCTACTCCATTTTTTTTCTCCTAATATAATGGTCTTTTCAATATTAGATATAGTTTTTTTCTTCATTGTCTTTTATTCCCAGTGCCGCAATATATACTTCATCTTTTGTATGATCTATAATAATAATACCATCATATAAGCCAAAAAAACAATCTGGGACATTTACATCATCAATAGTTGTTCTGGGTAATTTTTCTAGATGCTGACATAAATCGTATCCAAGATAACCAACTGCACCACCTACAAATGGTAATTCCGCCTTATAATCCATTTTATATGTAGACAATATTTCTTTTAATTTATCAAAAGGATTTCCATAAAATGTAGACATTTTACCTTTTTCATAGATATCTATCTTTTCCCCCCCCTTGTTTTTAAATATCAAAAAAAGGGTCAAAACCTATAAAGGAATATTTTCCAAGTTTCTCATGATCCATTCCACTATCTAAAAAGAAACTATATGGTTCATCTTTAAAAATTGAATACAATTGAAAACTATTTAAAGAAGTATTGATTTTTTTTATTAACATCTTTCCACCTACCTATTATTCTTTTTTTGCTTCATCTAGAAAATTTTGTAAAATATCCATTCCTCTTTCTGTTAATATTGCTTCTGGGTGAAACTATACTCCCTCTATTAAATAATCTTTATGTCTTATACCCATTATCTCTCCATCAGCTGTTTCTGCAGTTATTTCAAGACAATTAGGCAAAGTTTCTCTTTCTATAACAAGAGAATGGTATCTTGTTACTTTTAAAGGATTTGGCAAATTTTTAAATACTCCATTACCTTTATGTTTAATAGGATGCACCTTCCCGTGAACAGGTTCTTTTGCTCTTATAATATTACTACCAAATACATCTCCAATAGTTTGATGACCAAGACAAATACCTAAAATAGGAAATTGTCCCTTAAAAGTAGATACTACATCTCTACAAATTCCTGCTTCTTTTGGTGTACAAGGTCCAGGAGATAGGACAATCATATCAGGATTTAATTTTTCTATTTCCTCTAAACTAATTTCATCATTTCTATACACTAATACATCTTCATTTAAATATTTTAAATATTGTACTAAATTATAAGTAAATGAATCATAATTATCAATCATTAATATCATTTAGAGCACCCCCCCCTATCATAATTACTTCATCCATAAGCACATATTATTATATTATATCATACAAGTGGATATTTTATATAATTTTAACAAAGAACAAAGAATTTGTTAGGAAAAAGTATATAAATAATATAGACATTTGATATAAAACATTTGCAATATTTTCAAATCTATTTTATAATATATTCAAAAGATAATGATTATCGTTTTCATGAATTAGTATATGCTATATTCCTATTAACATTTTTGCTTTTTTTATTGATTTATAGAGGATGATGATAATGCAATTGTTATTTCTTGAAGAAAAATTAATTGATAAAATAAATCTAGGCAATACAAAAAAAGGCACTTTCTATTTACAAAGAGCTATTTGAAAAATCCTATACATATAATTTAGGCAACGGCTGTATTATAAGATCTATTAAAAATTATCACATATTATTAAATCAAGCCCTATATCAAAGTTTTTGTGATAATATAATATCTAAATATAATATGTGCAAAAAAACGAAATGAGTTTTTGTTAAATTTTGAAAAAGCTAACTCTATAGATGAACTATATAGATTAGGAAAAGAAATGATAATATATTATTCTAATACTGTAATAGAAAAATGTATTTGCATCAAAAATCCAATAATACAAAAAAGCTTTAATTTACATACATGAACATATAGATGAAGATTTAAATTTAGATAAAGTTGCAAACGATGTTCATGTAAGCAAATCTTATTTTTCAAACCTTTTTACAAAATGCACAGGATATACTTTTTCTAGTTATATTAATAAAATTAGAATAAATAAAAGTAAAACTATGTTGAAAAATACAAATAAATCTATATTGGAAATAGCCCTTGAATGTGGTTTTAATAGTCAAAGTTATTTTTGCTCTACTTTTAAAAAAAATTTACAGGAACTAGCCCAACTAAATATAGAATTGAAATTTGCTAAAACCAATCTGTTGCTATGTATCTAATATAGTTAAATGCGGAATTTTATTGCTATAATCTATGCAATATTGTCTTTCCTTTGTATAATACTTAACAGTTTCTAATTTCATAATTTTATTTTCATCAAAATCAATTTTATTATTTTCCATAACATAATCATACATTTTTATAAAATCTGCATTTAATCCATGACTTGTTGATCTAAATACTTTATTATCAATCTTATCATTAGATATTTCATTATAAGTTAACTTATCCACATGTTTTGCAAACTGTTTTTTTGTCAACATTACTTATTAATTTGTCATCAGTACCATGATAACATATTATATTGCAATTATTTTTAAACTTTTTGTATAAAAATGGCAAATAAAGAATCTCTTCATCATAATTTAAAGTTCTAGCTAAATAACTGTATTGTGTAGATATAACTATATTTTTATATCTACTATTTACATATCTATTATGTTTTAAATAAATTGGAAATAGCCATGCTGAATTATCAATAATTAGAGAAAAAAAGATTTGGAGCAAAAGCATTACATAAATATGCTAAATACGCACCATGAGAATGACCATATATTATTATCTTATTTCTATTAAATTTATAACAATTATCTTTAATTATTTCCATTATACATATTACAGCACTGATATTATCAATGGCTTGCATAATACCCATATCGTTGAAATTTGATAAATTTTCATCTAATATTTCACTGCAAAAAAATATTATAATTATATTTATTTGCAACTTCTAAGAGCCTTTCCCAAAAATTATTATTCTTGAAAAATATAATTTACTTCTGATTTACTAAATGTTTTTAATAATTCTATTTTATTTATGTTAATACTTATATTATTGGGTTTCTGCATAAATTCCCATCCAAAATAATCACATTGCACAACTACTAAATTATGATTATCCGAAAAATATGTTCTCATTTTTTTTATAAACATTGGAATTTGCATTACCACCAAAACCTGCTATTAATAATAATATCCCTGTACTATCATTGATTCCATTATATGGTTCAGAAAAATATATCTTCAATTTTCTTGTTTTAGGATTATAAATGCTAGGATGCCCATACATTTCAAAACTATGTTCTTTTGCCATAAATATTATCCTCTCTTTCAATTTTATAATTAAATTAAGAAATAAAGTAAATATATCAAAAAATAGATATCTTTATTGCAATATTAAATATTAATAATTTATTAATATTTAATATATGTATTCATCTATCCCTTTAGTATTTCTACATTCTGGATAATTGCTACATCCTATAAATAGCCCGTATTTCCCAATTCTAGCTTCCATATTTCCATTACATTCATTACATTTAATATTAAATTTCTCTAAATAAAAATTTACTATATCTTTACTAATCATTTCTGTATAAGTGCAATAAGGATAACTTATACAACCTATAAAATATCTATTTCGTCTATTCCTTTTCACAGTAAGTGCTGATTTGCATTTATAACATCTAAAATACTTTTCTACAAAATCCTTAAAGCTTATATTTAATCTTTGTTCCCTAGAAATTGAATTATTTTTAATATTTAATTTGGAATTTAAATTTCTAATAATATTTTTCCATTTTAGTCTAATTATTAAATTATTTTCTATATAATTGTTTATTATAAAAGGATAGCCGTAATACATAATTTCTTCATCAATAATAATAATTGGTAGCCAAATAAAATCCTCTTCAATTGTAATGCTTTTTAAAGTATCAGGAATTAAATTAATATTTTCTGTCTGAATATTTACATTAGAATTGTTTTTTTAAAGCCTTCATTATATGTTTTTCTATTAATTCAAAACAACCTTTTACAGATTCAGGTACAAATATATGCATAGATTTACTATTTATAATTTCATTAACCATTTTTTTTAAAAAAAATAATTTTTGTTCTTCTTCATTCAAATTAAAGGTGCAAAAATTTAAATTATTAATACATATATGACTCAATTCTTCATTTACATTGTAAGCGTACAATAAAAGATGTATTGTATAATTATAGGGATATCGGTATGATATCCTATAAGAGTATTTATTAAGATTTACATGTTTTTTT
>JMBX01000348.1_pt1 | contig 12048 bp, 21 predicted proteins | sample 616521 | NCBI WGS metagenome assembly JMBX01 (sample SAMN02727906, study PRJNA239997) | anaerobic digester metagenome | biome: anaerobic digester; isolation source: mesophilic anaerobic digester inoculated with municipal waste water sludge... | place: Germany: Bielefeld University, CeBiTec ...
TTTGAAAAAAATTACGGGGCGAAGGTTGTGGAACAAAAGAGTTTCTTACCATGCCCGTACACGCCCGCTTCTGCAAAAGGCGGGACGATGTCAACAGGGTCGTTTTTAGCCGTTCCGTTGATCAAAAACGGGATCAAGTTGTTTTAGAACAGAGCTTCGGACAATTGGATCTATTTCCTGAACCAACACAGTCCGGCCTTGTTCCGCAGAAGAAGGAGTATCTTTTGGCCAATTCACTTATGGCGGATCTTCCGTTAAGGTTTTGGACACCAATGCTGAATACTCCCAGCGGGTGTTGAACATGCCCCCCCTCCTTTTCAAGATTGTTCGGCCCTTATTTCGGGCCGGTTCTAAGGTTTTTCCCCCCCTGCCCCCCCATATTCCCAACCTGGGCGATGAGATAAGAGTATGGCAATTATACGATTTAAGCTGGATCGGCCGGGGGATTTGGACTGCCTTTTAGAAAGCATACGTCAAGCAGCGAAGAAAAATAATGTCAACTATCTGGTGATCTGTATGGGCCAAAAAGATGCGGGCTTTGATCTGATTTCCAAAAAGGCCTGGATCCGCCCGAGATATCATTTGTTTTTTTTATGCCCCCCCTCAGGGAAGGACTGGCTCTACCGGAGACGCCCACTTATTTTGATGTCAGTTATCTTTAGAAGGCCGTTGGCGGCCTGATTAAAGGAATAGATTGGTAGGAAGGCGAAGAAAATAAAACCGGGACAAAAAAAGTAGCGAGCACTAAATATAGACAATGGGCTTCAGGAGGTAAGAAAATGGGCCGAACAGTATGCCAAATAGTGGATTCGTCGGGCAATTTACCGCGGGATATCATTAAACGGTACAACATTGGCGAGGCTTCGTTTTATTTTAAGTTCAAAGACATGGATTACGTAAAAGAAAACGCGGACTATACAACGGATGATTTTTTTTGCCCACATGGCGAAAAATCCGGATGATGTTCCCAATACCTCCGCTCCCAACGTCTATGACTGGTTAACCCTTTTTAAGAATCGCTACGCGGAAGGGGCCAGAGACTTCATCGTAACAACTATTTCATCAAAACTGTCCGCTAGTTTTCAGACCGCAACCACCGCTAAGGAAATGTTTGTAGAGGAGCATGGCGATGCGGTTGTGGAAGTGATTGACTCCAATACTTGCGCTTGCGGTCAGGCCGCTCTTGAAATTTGGATCGCCCGCATGATTGAAAACGGCAAGAATTATGGGGGGGCGCTGGTGGAAAAAGTGCGCGAAAAGATCCCCCCGCCTTAATACACTGTTTGCGGTGAACAGTCTAAAATATATGGAGGCCGGCGGAAGGATTGGGGGGGCGGCAGCCGCCCTGTTGGGGGGGGTGCTGATTAATATCAAGCCGGTCTGCGAATTTGTTCAAGGCGAGGTGCGTGTGGTAAAACCCGTCATAGGCAGAAAAAGATCGATTAAAGCAATGGTTGATGAGGCGGTTGCTAGGATCGGCAATATTGATCAAACGATAATTGTCCTGCAGAAGCTATCGCGCCTAAAGATGCCGATTATATGCTGCAGTATCTCAAGGATAAGGCGAAGGAAAAGATGCAAATCTTCAGCAGTACCTTAGGCATTACGGTGGGGGGGGCCCATTCAGGCCCCCGGTTCGATGGGAATTGGTTTCGTTGAATATTGATCGTTGGAAAACTCCAAGGCCCCGGCTGGTACGGGGGGGTCTTTTTAATTGGAGACACGTTCTTTTGATCCGTGGCTATAAATGCTTGAGTACACCAATCAAGGCAAGATGGAGGGGGGGTAGAACCAGTAAAAAAACCATTTTGTGCCACCGCCGCGCTGTCCATTTTACCCTTCTCCCTTTTATAAAGCTTTCGGCGTCTCGCGGATGAATCCTGTTTGGGGGGGTAAATAGGCGCAAATCCCCCCCCATTTGTGCTCACCGGCAAGGTGAAAGGTATGTGGGTGAAGAATACAGAGTGGATTATGCTAATAAATAAAATGCAGAAGGTCGGATCCGCAGATGAGAAAATATTGTGTCGTTGTTGTGCTGATTCTGGTACTGTCGGCAGGGGCAGCCTTGCCCTGTAATGCCCTAGTCATCTCAAAGCGGCGGCAATCCAAACGCTGCTGGAAGATGCCTGCCGCATCTCCGGTGTGCCGGGCATGTCCGTGGCCATAGTCCGCGGCGGCAAAACCCATTACGTATCGGCGGGCTATGCAGATCGGGAGGGTGAAATAAGGGCTGACGAAGCCACATTATATGAACTGGCTTCGGTGAGCAAGGCCTTCACGGCCGCGGGCATCCTGCTCTTGGCGGAACAAGGGCATTTGGCCCTATCAAATTCGGTGCAAAAGCATATTCCTTGGCTTTCTTTTTCCTATCAAGGCAGCCATGTGGATATGGACCAACTTACCTTGGAGCGTTTTCTCCATCACACCAGCGGCCTGACCAATTCCAAGCACGTTGACCTAATCCCCCCCCGGGGCAGCGGCCCCCCCGAAATGCTGCGGCTGACGGTTGAAGCGCTGAAAGATGCGGAACTGTCCTCTCCGGTAGGTTCCAAGTTTGAATACGGTACCATGAACTACGATGTGCTGGGTTTGGTGATTGAAAAGGTTTCGGGGGGGCAGAGCTACGAGACTTTCATGGAAGAAAAGGTTCTGGAGCCCCTGGGGGGGCTGCAGCGAACATTTATGTTTGCTGCAAAGGCACAGACTGCGGGGGGGCAGCTGGCTAAGGGCTACCGCACTTCATTTATTATCACATCGCCCTACGAAGCGCCCCCCCATATGAGGGAAATAAACCGGCCGGTTACATCATTTCTTGTGCCCGGGATATGGCCCGTTGGATGCAGATTCAAATGGGTTTGGTTGAGGGTATGCCGGAGGTATTAAAAACAGCACTAGGAAAATCCCAGGCAGCGGACCGCTCGGTGCAGGATTGGGGGGGCGGACTGTACTACGCCGGGGGGGGCTGGCAGGTGAATGCCGATCAGACGGTGATCGAACATTCCGGGGGGGCAACCCTAATTTTGCCACTCAAGTTTACATGTTTCCCCCGGGAACAGACAGGCATCACCTTATTATCTAACGGCGCTTTTACTAACTTGGACCTTGTGTTGCAGATTAAGGGCATTTTAGACGGTAATTTGGAGCAAACCTATTCTCGCAGCGGCGCTCAGATAGCGGATGCTGTATTGTCTGTTATTACAATCTTGGCGTTAGTGGCGTCTGCCGTATTTTATCTGGGTTTTCGCCGGAGAAAGACGGGCGGCACAGGCGTAATGACGGGAAAAAGACGGCTCCTTACCGCCTTTTGGCTGGGAATCACCTTGTCCCTCTGCGCTCTATCCCTATTTTGCCGAAGCTGATGGGAATGGGGGGGTGGCGGACAATACTGATCTGGTCGGGTTACAGTTCGCTGTTGGCACCCCTTAGTTTGAGCCTCTTAAGCGCCGGCATTACCTGGTTTGTCTGCACCCATCCACATAAAAGGCCGCTGTAGGTACTTAGGAAAAAAAATAAAGAGGAGGTTACTAAATGCAATATTCCATTCAGGGCGGAACACTGCCAGCGGTGATCATTGGGCTGGAAGCGGGAGAAAGTATAATTTCGCAAGCAGGGGGGGCGCACCTGGTCTAGGGGGGGCCCATCGTCACCGACGTTAAAGCCGAGGGGGGGCATTGGTAAAAGCCTGGGTAGGATGTTTATGGGAGAGAGCATGTTTCTCAGTACCTATACCGCTCAGGGTGCAGGGGAGATAGCTTTTTCATCTTCATTTCCCGGCAGCATCATCGTGCGCGAACTCGCTGCCGGTGAAAGCATCGTCTGCCAGAAATCGGCCTTTCTTTGCGCGACCAAGGGCGTGGATTTATCGGTCCATTTCCAGAAGAAATTTGGGGCGGGCTTCTTTGGCGGCGAAGGGTTTATTATGCAGCGTTTAACCGGCCCCCCGGGGTTGTCTTTTTAGAAGTGGACGGATACTGCCATGAATACGATCTGGCCGCCGGAGAAAAATCGTGTGTGATACAGGTGTTGTGGCCGTTATGGATGCTACCTGCGAAATGGATATCCAAATGATCAAAGGTGCTAAGAAGATGCTTTTGGCGGGGAAGGCCTGTTTGATACTGTTGTTAAAGGCCCGGGAAAAGTTTATTTGCAGACAATGACCATACCTAAATTGGCGAGTCTACTGCTGCCATTTATACCGGACAAGAAATGATTACGGCTGTGGGCCGTTTGCAGATCCTGACTTGACTGAGGCGCCTGAAAGGGCGCCCTTTTGTTCCGCCCGGGTGGCCTCAAGTAGGAATGGCTATGTTTGGTGACAGGGATTCGGGCTCAATGACAGAAATGAAAAGCATGAGAGCGCGTTAACGGCTGAGGTGAATTTTATGGTAACTATTTGGGTCTTAACTTTATTAGTACTTGTGCTGGGCCTGGTTGAAAATGCAGTCCACCATCGGCGCAGAAGAAAAATCCCCCCCATTCGAATCCACGTTAACGGCACAAGGGGCAAATCAACAACGACACGCTTAATCGCGGGTATTTTGCGCCAGGCGGGCTATAAGACGATTGCTAAGACAACGGGGACAGCGGCTGTGCTGATTCAGGCAGACGGCACCGAAAGCCCCCTGGCAAGGAGGAAATCTCCGTCTATTGCTGAACAAATTAAAATCGTCAAAGAGGCGGCGCTGCGTGGTGCAGATGCGTTAGTGATTGAATGTATGGCCCTAAACCCCCGAAATGCAGTGGGTTGCCGAAAAGAGAATATTACAATCCACGATTGGTGTAATCACCAATGTTCGACAGGATCATCAAGACGAGATGGGCGAAAGCGAAGCGGAGGTTGCATCCGTTTTGGCCCGTGGCATTCCCAAATCGGCCCACCTGATTGTGGGCGAGGCGCAGTTTTATGAGTTTTCCGGCAAGAGGCCGCTAAGATCGCTACTTCCGCCGTTTTAGCGGATGCGCATGATGTTTCTTCCGAACGCTTGGCTGAGTTTCCCTATCTAATGTTTAGAGAAAACATCGCTTGTGCCCTAGAAGTGGCGGATTTGCTGCAGATACCTCACAGTGTTGCTTGGCAGGGGATGAAAAAGGCCGCGCCGGATTTAGGGGCAACCCGGATTTATATCCTGCACCGCGGCGGAACTAATCTTTTTTTTCGTCAACGCCCTAGCGGCAAATGATCTCACTTCTACTTTATTAGTCTGGGAAAAGTGGAGTTCGCGGGCGGGAAATTCTCCATCTATCCGTGCGCTGCCCACAGTAGGCCTGCTGCACAACCGGCCGATCGCAGTTACAGAGTGAAGGAACTTGTGCAAATTGCCCAACAGCTGCCCCCCCTGGACAGCCTGTGGTTAACAGGCGATCTTCGGCCCGTGACCGGGCGCCGCCTAAAGAAGGGTGGTTTTGTGCAGCCGATATACAAGGTGGGAAAACGAACATCTGCTGAACAGTTAATCGACGATATTTTACAGCGTTATAAAAATGGTGCGGTATTATTTGCCTATGGCAACGTGAAGGGGTTTGGACAGGAGCTAACCGATTATATTAGTGGAAACGGGGGAACTGGCTAATGATACTGGAAGGGATAGGCATAGGCCTGGTTTTTAGTTTCATATTTACGGAAATAGTGGGATTATCCGCGGGTGGTTTGATTGTCCCGGGCTATTTGGCCGTTTATGGTGATCAACCATTTCGCATCGCAGCTACCCTTGTTGTGGCGTTGGTAAGTTGCGTATTGGTTCGCCTAATCAGCAACCACATGATCTTGTTCAGCCGGCGTCGATTTTTGGTTACTATTTTAGTTAGTTTTACAGTGGGCTGGCTTTTGAATTTAGGCAGTTTCAAATTTCTGCCCGGTTTGCAGGATTTGCGGGCAATTGGTTTTATTATCCCGGGTTTAATTGCCAATGACATGCTTAAGCAGGGGGATTATGAACACAGTGCTGGCGGTGTTGATTGTGACTCTGGCGGTCAAATTAGTTATGCTGGCTATTTTTTTTGATGAGGTGTGAATATGCGTCCGTGGCTTAAACCGACTATCGCTAAAGGATGGCTGATTTTGGCGTTATGCTTGGGCCTTTTAGGCCTGTTTAGCGTGCATAAGACTATTATTGAAGTGCCCCCCCACCCACGTTATGCGGAGCAGTTGGAGGCCGCCCGGCTTATGGAGCGGGCATTAAGCAGCATCAAAGATGCCAAGATCAAGCATGGCCTTCCCATCAATCAAGATGAAGACCCGAATCAAACGGGGGGGTTGATTGGCGAAATGTTTACCACCATTACAACTTCTTCCGGAAATTTGGAAGCTAAAAGGACCGGAACCAGCCCCCGCTTTTGCCGCTCTGATGGTTCGCCTTTTCGATCAGGCGGGTCTAACCAAGGGGGACACGGTAGCGATCGGAGCCAGTGGGTCGTTTCCCGGCTTGATCATCGCAACCCTGGCCGCTTGTGAAGTAATGCAGTTGGAACCCCCCCTGCTCTTTTACTCGGTTGGTTCTTCCATGTACGGGGCCAATCTGCCTGAATATACCTTTCCTGAGATGTTGAAAACCTTGCGTCAAGAAGGAGTATTGCCTTATAGCATTGCGGTAATATCCCTAGGGGGGCGACTATGATCGAGGTGGGGGCACTTATTTTCCCGATTCGATTCAAGTTATGACCAACATTGCCCGGGCAAGCGGTGCGCAGTTTCTTTTCCCGGAAAACAATGAGGCTAGCATTGTGACTCGTTTAGCCCTATATGCAGAGCACAATGGGAACCGGCCACCGGATTGTTTTGTAAACATCGGTGGGGCGGTGCCTAATATGGGAAACACTAACGCTTCTTTGAAATTTCCCAACGGTTTGGTCACCCAAATGCCCCTACAGACGGAACATCCGGAACGGGGGGTTTAATCTTTGAATATTTGGAAAGGGGGGGCATCCCCCCCGTAATTCATCTCTTAAATATACGCGGTTTAGCTTTAAAATCGGGGGGATCGCAATAGACCCCCATTCCTTTCCCGAAATAGGAACGGAAGAGGTCTATTATGAAACGGCGGTCAATGTCTGGCTTATTTGGTTCAGCCTGGGCATTGTGTTGATGGTGCTTCTGTTAGCAAAGGGGGCGTTAAGGTTTCGTTTTTAGTCTGGATTGAGACGTACTGAACCGCTCCGCCAGTGCCGGAACTCCGGTTTCGCGCAGTGGCTTTTTTTTATTTCATTATTGTTTTGAAAAAGAATTGTACGTTTTAGAAGGAATGTGTAAATCTGCATAGAATAATTAGATACGCAGAGAGAAACTCGAGTTCGCTAGGCGAACTCTAATTGGAGAGAAAGGGGGGGGAACAGGCAAATTGATACCAAACAGCGTTGTAAACCTCGAATCCGATGTTCTTCAGTCAGCGGGCAGGGTTTTAGACGTTCTTCTATGTTTTAATCGGCAGGCGGAATGGAGTATCGTGGAGCTCGCGGACGAGTTGGATTTGCATAAGAGCGTGGTGCGGCGTTGTGTTATCACTTTAGCTTCTCGGGGGGCTTCTAAAGCAAAATGCAATTGACAAACGATACCGGCTTGGCCTAGTTTTATTTGAATTAGGTTCTTCAATATCACCCACGGAAGAGTTAGTGGAAATAGCTAAACCGTTCATGAGTGAACTGTCCAAAGAAACAAGTGCGTCTGTTTTCTTAACTGCCAGAGTCGATGAACAGGCAATTTGTATAGCCCGGGTGGATAGCCCGAAACCATTGAGAGTGACGTTTGAGGTCGGCCGCCGCAGTGCCATGCACGCCGGGGCGTCAGCTAGGGCGATTCTTGCCTTTCTGCCAGAAGAAAAGATCAACTCCGTTATTGATTCCGGATTGGAGGCCTATACGGGGCGGACATTGGCGGATCCTGAAAAACTTCGGGCTTCATTGGCTGAATCAAGGCGGCTCGGTTATACGTTTAGCGATGGGGGGGAACTTGACGAAGGCGTTAGTGCGATTGGAGTCCCCGTTATGAATGGTAACAATCTGGTTTTGGCGTCTCTAAGTATCAGTGGCCCTAATAGTGATTTTACCCCTGAAAGAAAGGAATTTTTAGTACGTAAAACGCAAGAATCAGCTGCGGCCATTCAAAATGCTTTGCATCACGCTTCGGGATAGACAGATGATTTTAGTCCAATAAAAGATAGGGAGGAATCTCAATGAAAGACAGACTTATTGGTTCGAAAGTATTATTGTTGGTGGTATTGTTGGCCTTGGGCATTGCCGCATCGGCGTATGCCTCGGTGCCCCCCCAAGCGGAGTTTCCCGTTATAATTACGTCCGCCGGCCAAAGCCCCCCCGATGCCTAATGATTAAATTGTTGTTTGACCAATTACAGGCAAAAAAATGTGTTTGAAAAGGTTCTGGAGCCTGAACAATTAGAAGGTTATCAGACCTTAATCATTGGGATTGGCGGAAGCGTGAAGGGCTTGGGCGAAGCCGGTATAGATACGCAATCGGAAATTGATCGTATTAATCGAGTGATTGAAGCGGCCAGAAAACAGGATATGTTGATCATTGCCATGCACACCGGCGGGCACCCCCGGAGAGGGGGGGATCTGGCTGATCCCTTTATCCACGCCGCGGCACCTAAGGCAGATTTATTAGTCGTTAGAAATGATGGAAATCGTGATGGCCTGTTCACAACAATTGCAGCGGATAATGATATCCCAATCATCTACATTGAGCAGACGATGGAAGTTAAGGATCTTTTGGCGGAAATGTTCGGTATTTAGTAAATAAAAATCAAATGTTGCTGGGTTTGGAGCGGGGGGGTACGTGTAGATGACGATTAGGATTTCTCAAGAAAAGAACACTATCGAAGCGGCGGTTCTGGGCGGCTGCTTCTTGGGGGGGGAGGGGGGGAGGGGGGGTTCGTAAAGAGGAAGGGCTAGCTTTAGCCAATTTGGCCTTTGAAGTGGGCCGGCCAAAACTCTTAGCTATCGATTCACTGCCAAATGAAGCACAGGTTGTCACGGTTGGCTTGGTCGGCTCCCCGGCATCTGCGGGGGGGCGTATGTAAAACCTATGCACTATGTAAGGGCGGCCGAGCTGCTTACGGAAAATCTTAAGTCTAAGTGTGAGATTGCGGGCTTCATCACGAATGAAAACGGCGGGGGGTTGCAACCGTAAACGGTTGGTTCCAATCAGCCGTTACGGGCTTGCCTGTGATTGATGCCCCCTTGCAATGGCCGTGCACATCCCACCGGGCAAATGGGTTCAATGAACTTGGATCAATTGGATAATTATGTATCTGTTCAAGCCTTTGCCGGAGGTGGCGGTGCCCTTTCTTACCTGGAAGGGATGGTCAAAGGTGGCCTGGGAGAGGCAGCATCTCTGGTGCGGAAGGCAGCTGTCGCGGCGGGGGGGGTTTAGTTGCGGTAGCGCGCAACCCTGTCAATGTTAGTTATGCAAAAACAATGGAGCACCCGGAGCCATTACACAGGCTATTAGAATAGGTCAAATTATTCTAGAACATACGTCTGCCGGGGGGGCATCCAAGTTGCCGAGGCCTGTTGCGAATTTTTGGGGGGGTAAGATTCTTTCGGTTGGATGCGTAAAAGAACTCCAACTTCAATCGAAAGGTGGTTTTGATCACGGACATCTCCTAGTGGAGGACGGCCCTGAGTTGCTGCATTTAACATTTTGGAATGAGTATATGACAGCGATTCGCGGGGGGTGAATACCGCACAAGAGAGTCGGTTAGGTACTTTTCCCGATTTGATAACTACTTTGGACTATGCAACCGGTGTGCCGCTAACAACGGCGGAGATAAAAGAGAGACAAAACGTCATAGTGCTTGTTGTGCCGAAGGGCCAACTCAAACTGGGAGCGACTATGGCTAGGGAAGATTTGATTAAGAACGTAGAGGACATCGTCGGACAACCTATGGTAGAACATGTATTTCAATATGGGAGGTAAAGATATGAGCAAAAAGTGGAGTGTTTTTCTTCTATCGACTTTGATGGTGTTGATGCTGTTTTCAAGTGTTACCGAAAAGTCATTTGCAGCGACCAGACCAATTGTAACCTGTAATAACGGAATTGTGGCTGCCGCTCACCCCCCCTTGGCATCTCAAGCCGGGCTGCAAATACTGATGCAAGGCGGTAACGCCATTGATGCAGCGATAGCGACTGCCGCGGTTCTCGGAGTGGTAGAACCGGATTTCTCCAGCATTGCTGCAGGTGGAGCCTTGATGATTTATGATGCAAGCACAGAGGACATTCTTTATATTAATGCCAACGCGCCCAACCCCCGCGGCCGCGACCTTGGATGTTTTAACCAGGGATACTGCCCAACGCGGTTATCTGGCGGGCATGGTACCTGCCGCGCTCAAAGCATGGCAGGAGTCTTTGGAAAAGTACGGTACGATGACTTTGGCCCAGGTGTTAGCACCGGCGATCGAATATGCCGAAAAGGGCTTCCCCCATCACGGCCAGGCTATCACAGGCGATTGCAAACAATGCTGCGCTCCTTTCTATATATCCCACGTCCGCGGCTATCTTTTTGCCTAATGGTAACGTGCCGCAGCCGGGTGATATGCTGATTCAAACAGACTTGGCAAACACCATGAGACGGGTAGCACAAGAGGGTGCAGATGTCTTTTACAAAGGTGAAATTGCCGATGAAATGGCTCGCTTTTACCAAGAAAATGGTGGACTTTTCACCAAAGATGACTTCGCGAATTATGAAGTTGAGTGGACGAAGCCTCTTCATGGTAACTATAGGGGGGGATATGACATTTATTCCCCCCCCGGCGGTGAATTTTGTGGTGCACCCCCCCTGATTGAACAGCTTAATATCGTGGAAGCATTTGATTTAAGAAGCATGGAAGCATCAGATGTGCTGCACGTAATGGTGGAAGCCACAAAATTGGCCGGTGCTGATCGCGATGCCTATGTTGCTGATCCGAAATTTGTCTATGTCCCGGAGAAAGCATTAACATCGAAGGAATATGCCGCTGAACAGCGCATGCAGATTGATCTCGCACGTGCCATGGAAACGGTGCCGAGCGGCGATGCGGACAAATATGAAAACACCACGCACATTTCAGTTGTCGATAAAGATGGTAATATGGTTGCATACACCACCAGTATTGGCAGCAGCTTTGGGACAGGTGTAATCGTAGGTAATACCGGCGTGTTTCTTAATAACGGCGGGGGATGGATGGAGTTTGACGAGAACCACATCAACAAACTAGAGCCCCCCCACAAACGTCCGATGAATAACATTTCCCCCCCGGTGATTGTTGTTAAGGATGGAAAGCCTTTCTTGAATATTGGTACTCCCGGTGGCGATGCCATTTGGCAAACAATGTTTCAACTAATAGTCAATGTGATTGATTTGATCAAGATATACAAGATGCAATTGAATCGCCTAGGTATCGAATTTATAACTTCGGCGGAAATGATTTGAGATTAGAGTCGAGAATTAGCGAGGATATAATCAACGATCTCCAGGCACGGGGACACAAGGTTCGACTGTTTACCGAGTGGACCATGAGTGTGGGGGGCGCCCAAGGGGTAATCGTTGACTTTGATAAGGATGTGCTCATGGGTGGTGCAGATCCTCGTCGCGATGGATATGTAGTGGGCTGGTAATCAAGAAACTACCGGTCAAGGCGCAGGGTTTTATTTATAACCCTGCGCCATTTATAAGGTATGTACTACTCGATTTGGGAGGGAGATAGAGTTGGTCAACGCCATAGTGTTACTAGTAGTTATGGTAGTAGCTTTTATAGTTTCCATGAGATTTTTGAAAATGCCCACAACGATTGCCATGACAGTGGCCGCCCTTGCGGGGGGCTGTTGCCGGTGGATTTGGGGGTCCCTATCAGAAGATTAGCTGAAGGATCAACCGCTTATATACCGTTTTTGTTGATTGTAGTCAGTGCCGCGATTTTTATGGATGTTCTCAAAGAGAGCGGTGGGTTGAACATTTTAGTCCGGGATTTAACGCATGCTTTTTATAAAACGCCGTTTTTACTTCTGCTTATGTTGGCGCTCGTTATTATTTTCCCGGGGGGGGCGATTACCGGTTCGG
>JMBX01000349.1_pt1 | contig 12027 bp, 18 predicted proteins | sample 616521 | NCBI WGS metagenome assembly JMBX01 (sample SAMN02727906, study PRJNA239997) | anaerobic digester metagenome | biome: anaerobic digester; isolation source: mesophilic anaerobic digester inoculated with municipal waste water sludge... | place: Germany: Bielefeld University, CeBiTec ...
CTTTCGTAGGCAATAATTTGTTGTGTGCGCAAGGCGACCTGTACCGCTTTCTGTGTGGGCAGCCAAAGCGCCTCGTCCATACTGTTGGTATGCAGGGATTGCGTGCCTCCCAATACAGCGGCAAGTGCCTGTAAAGTCACGCGCACAACGTTGTTTTCCGGTTGTTGCGCAGTTAGTGTTGACCCTGCAGTTTGGGTATGGAAACGTAATTTTTGTGAGCTCGCCTTCTTTGCGCCAAAGCGCTCTTTCATAATGCGCGCGTAAAGCCTGCGCGCGGCGCGGAACTTGGCAATTTCTTCCAGGAAATTATTATGAGCATTGAAGAAGAAAGACAACTGACTGGCAAATTCATCAACATCCATGCCAGATTTAACGGCAGCTTCAATGTAAGCGATGCCATTAGCCAAAGTAAAAGCGACTTCCTGGGCAGCGGTTGAACCCGCTTCGCGAATGTGGTATCCCGAGATGCTGATTGTGTTCCAGTTGGGCACATACTCCTTGCAATACTGGAAGATATCCGTAATCAAGCGCATGCTTGGTGCCGGCGGGAAGATATAGGTACCTCGCGCGATATATTCTTTCAGAATGTCATTTTGAATGGTTCCGCGCAATTTCTCTGGGGGGGCTACGCCTTGTCGTTTCGCCACAGCAATATACATTGCCAATAACACTGCCGCGGGCGCGTTAATCGTCATGCTTGTTGAAACTCTGTCCAATGGAATGTCTTTAGCAATATTTCCATATCTTCAATGGAAGAAATGGACACACCAACTTTACCCACCTCGCCCATTGCTATTTTGTCATCAGCATCATAACCGATTTGGGTTGGCAGGTCGAATGCCACAGATAAGCCTGTTTGACCCTGTTCCAGCAAGAAGCGATAGCGTTCATTGGATTCTTTCGCGCTTGAAAAACCAGCATACTGGCGCATCGTCCATAAACGTCCCCCGATACATGGTAGGTTGCACACCACGGGTAAAAGGATATTGCCCCGGGTAGCCTAGATCGGCTTCCCGGTCCATTACAATATCTTCAGGATGAATTACCGGAGGGACTTCAATGTTTGAACTTGTCTTAAATTCTGCTTTTCTTTCAGGGAAACGGGCTTTTCCGGGATTATAGATTTTTTTTCTATCCAATTGTTATAGAGTTCGGTTTCTTCCATAATGCTCCTTAGTTCTTTCTGCTAATGAGTCAAGTATATCAAAAAGGAAACGTTTTCACATTATTCCGTTGAATTGTTTAGGCAAGTCTTTTTGTCATTTAATTGTGAAACAGAATAATTTTCTATTTAACGTTTTCTAATAATTTCAATCACACATTAAATAACCAGAGCCACCACCAGGTGATGGCTCTGTGTTTGATTCGGTTATTGTTTCTTACTTGTTATCATATCTGCTTGGCAAATGCCTTGAAATAAAGCTATCGCCAACTCAGCACTTCAGACAATTAAAATTCGCCACCGTGTACATTCTAAGTCATAAACCAAGACTTATGGTTTGGTCATTACACCTGGAAAAGCCAGCGGAAAGAGAGGAGGTGGAGTGGTAGTATAAGATATTTGGAGGCCACAGAAATAACGAAGACCGGTTTGCATTGGAAGTTCAAATTCAATCCAATACAAATAATAATTTGTATCAAATGTGTGATTACCTAGGCTCATGCTAGTATAATGTCCGCCCTGAGCGTGTTTTTCTAAACGAATAGACGTAACTTCTTCTTGATATATACTATCGTATCGTTTTCTCTTCAAGGCGACATATATAAAACCACCAGGTGATTCTGCTTCGTTTTAGTAAGTAAGGTGCATAAAACTACCTTTTGCGCCGTCAGGCACATTTACGGGAATGTGAAATACCTTTTCTTCCCCCCCATTATTAGAACTACCCATACAACCATTAAACCAACCAGAATATCTACTATCTGGTTGAATCGGCATGCCATCCGTTCCTGTTGCATTAAAAAAAGCCCCATTGCTCTCCGTAAATCTGATTATTGCCTTCCAATTTTGAAGGATCTTCTTCAAAGTAGTCTGGGGGGGAATCTATGTCTGAAGGAACATTGGATCTATCGCTTCTTTGGTCTTGCCATTGATTATGGAATACTTCTGAATCCCCCCTTGTTTTGCCTCATCACTTCAGCTTGCGCGGTTTTGGGGGGTGTAACTCGTGATTACCACAAAAGCAATCATCAAAATACATAAAACGATATATTGTTTGTTTTTCATTTTTTTCCTTTTTAAGCTAATTTTTTTGGTTTTAGTTGATTTGCCAAAAAGTACAGGCGGTGCTTGCTTATCGCAATCATTAAGTATACAGTTTGAAAAAGTGACGCTAATCCAAAGAGTAATCAGTTTTCTTTATAGAAAGTCGATACAAGTTGGAGATTTACAGGGTAAATGCAATTATATATCAACGGAATTGTCAATAGTTTTATTAACAATTCGTGTAAAACCGATTGTTTTATTTTTTTTAGGTAAAACAATTGTTGTTTTAAAAAAAATTATCTTAAATAGAGCTCTGATCCATTCAAAACAAAAGCCACCCTTTCGTGATGGCTTTTGTTTTAATTTTCTGGTTATCCCGCGAATTTTTCACCGTAAAGTATTCTATTATTTTTTTTGAGATTGTCTGTCGAACAAATTAAAATGATTTACACTATCTTTCCATTCTTGAAGTACTTTGTTATTTAGGGTTTTGTTAATACCGATGGAAAAGCTAACAGAAAAGCAGATGGCGGAATGTAATCAACCGTTATTTGGCAAACCTTAAATTTATCTGGATCTAAACCTCCATAGGTTCCACGATATAATATTTTTACAAAGTATGCCCATCCAACTTCCACGTTGGTATTGTTAGCTGGAATATAGATATTGAACGGTTGGTTGTCATCACTCAATCCAACAGCTAAATATTCTGTATGATCCCCTCTCCAGGCATATCGGCCAATGGAAAATTCCAAATCTGCATCAGCTCCTCCGTAACCATCATATCCTGTGGCATACATACCAACTATCTTGGTTCCAAGTGTAAAAGGAAGAGGCATATAAGCTCCATAAGGCTGTTCATATGACGAGTCAGGGATTCTCAATGCGATGCAACCATTGGCACGTGGCGTGTAAAAGTCCCAGAAAGCAGGGTTATATGGTTGAAAATCTTGCGCGCTAAAAACAATCCGTTGCAAGCCAGCTGCAGCTTCAGGCATCTCTTTTCCACTGTAACTTACTTGTTCAGACCTGCCATTCGCGAAAATTGCTTCTGAATAATCATCACCTGGTAATAGAAGATTATCTTCATTCGCTTTTACCTGGCTTGCACCCAATGTGACGATTATTAAAAGGATGATAAGGATCAAAGTTAAAACATTGAATTTTTCACTTTTCATTTTTTTACCTCTTGCATTTTTTTATATTTGAGCTATTGGCTAATATAGTTAATTCTGATAAGTCTATTCAGATGGCAATTAACCATAATAGATGTTAATGCCTGCATTTCGAAAACAGGATGATAATTTTCAATTGTCTTTTAATTCTTTTGCTAAGTTACCTCCTGTTACTTATTTTTTTTACAGATAGGTGTTAATGGTGTTTTAATTTGATTTATATACGCTTACTTTTTAGGGTAGCTCGACATTTTACTCCACCCTACATATGTAAAATTTTACTCGGCGTAATTCTATATGTCAATTATATTTCTTATTATTAAACCTAGTTTCATCAATTTCAGACTATATGAGCGTTTATTTCTTTGAACAGGTTTTGGTATACAAATGATTGACATTTTTTTCTCAGACTTGTGGTAGAATGTTCCGGCTCAACTGTTGTACCCTTCAGTCTGAGTAAAATAAAAAAACAAGTTAAGAAAGGGCTTGTCATGAAAGTACTATTATTGAAAGACGTCTACAAGTTAGGTCGCGCTGGTGACATCAAGAAAGTTGCCAACGGCTACGGACGCAACTATCTCATCCCACAAGGACTGGCAATTCCCGCCACCGAAAAATCTATCAAATTAGCTGAACGCATCGCCGAAAAGGCAACTGAACGTCGCGCTATCATGAACAAAGAACTTCAGGGCATAGCAGAAATTCTGCAAGGTATGGAACTTGAATTTGGTATGCGCGCCAGCGAAACCGGTAAGCTGTACGGTTCAGTTAACGCTATGATGATTGCGGAAAAAAAATCAAAGAACTCAAGGGTATTGAAATTGACCGCCATCAAATCGTGACCGAATCAATCCGCAACTTAGGCGAATATATCGTTCCTATCAGCCTGACACTCGACCTTCTTCCTGAAGTAACCGTTTTTGTGGTCCGCGAAAGCGAAGTCGGCAAACGCCCCCGTTCCCGTTGTAGAAGAAGAACTTGCTGAACAGACAGAAGAATTAACTGAAGAAGTCGAAGCAGCGGAAGAAACAATCGACGAGACCGAAGAACTTAGCGAATAATTTTGTTTTCAACACTGATAACGGGCCCTGTCAGATAGCAGACTGGGTCCGTTTTTGTTAGAATAGGAACATGTCCACAATATCTGGCTCTGACCTAAAAGCCCAACGTGAAGCGCTTAATATCCCACTCGAACGAATTGCTAAAGAAACCCGCATTCGCTTGTCAATTCTTCAAGACCTGGAAGATGAAGAATATTCTGAGCTAAGCTCAAGCGCACAGACGAAAGGTTTTTTGAGGCTTTACGCTGACTATCTTAGTTCTCACAAGCAGAGGCTTGGAATTGAATTAAAGCAGGACACGAATCCAGCATCAACAGAAAAAAAAGATTATACCGATAGAACGCCGCCCGATGAGATTCAAAGAAAATTAACACCAGTTTGACAGATGATGCGCACACAATTTCCGCAGAACAAAAAAACTCCCATTGATCAAAATCAGGTATCAATAGACCAAACCAATGCTGAGAGTGAATCGCAAAAAAATGCTTCTGCAAATTGGTCGTGATATCGCATCACGCCGCAAACTTCTTAATTTGGACTGGGATATCATCATTCAACAAACACATTTAAAGCGCGCCACATTACACGCTCTGGAAAATGGAAACCTGGAAGCTTTCACAACACCCTTGGAATTCCGCAAAAACTTACAAACTTATGTGCGCTTTCTTAACCTTGATGTTGATTCTGTGATGTTACAATTTGCCGAAGCTCTTCAAAAGGCGTTCTGAAATAAATCCATCCAGGCGTAAATCCAAACCACGTTCTAAACAAATTTCAAATTATTTGCTCAATTTACGCAAATTTTTCACCTTAGATTTACTTTTTGGCACACTCCTCATAATCGGCATTCTCGTTTTTCTTATTTGGGGTGTATCCAACATGAACCAGGTTAAAGATAAGTCCCTGCAACTAACCGAAACACTCCCAGGAATAATCGACTTTATCCTTTCCACACCATTTACGCCCGAATTTCAGGAAACACCATCACCTGAAACCGAAGAAATCTTTTATATTCCTACTGCAACTGCCTTTTATATTCAGGAACCACCAGAAGAAGGCATTAGAGTTACCTTACATGCGCGCCAAAATATTTGGATAAGAATTTACGTAGACGATGAACTCAGCTACGTGGGCCGTCTGACAGGCGGAGAAGTAAAAGTTTCTCTGCTAATGCCAGTATCTCATTGGAAACCAGCAATATTTCTGTTCTTGAAATCGCTTTTCAAGGCAATCAAATCGAGCCCATTTATCGAATTTTTGGTAGTCCTGCCCGTCTTTTCTTCGATTTTGATGGCATGCAAGAATTGCCCATAATCGAGCCTTCCCCCCCTACCAACGTTTCCTATTCAACCCCAAGTCCTACAGGAGCACCTAATGATTCGCCGTAACACATATCATATTCACAGCTTGGGTTGTGCCAAAAATCTGGTTGATTCTAGTGTAATACATCAAATGCTGAATGAACGCGGTTACCGCGAACTTTCAAATCCGCGCAGAGCTGGATTGATTATTATCAATACTTGCGCGTTCATCCACGATGCGCGTCTGGAATCCATTGAAGCTATTCAAAATTTTATCAAATCTAAATCAAGCGGACAGAAAATAATCGTTGCGGGCTGTCTTTCGCAAAGATATCAAAACAAATTATTCTCAGATTTGCCTGGAATTGATGCGATTATCGGCACACGTGATTTATACGATATCGGACGAATTCTTGATCATTTTGAAGATGCGCGCAAATACCACCAACTAAGCAGTGATTTTAAGAATATCCCCCCAAACTCATTAATCCCGATGAATATCACAATACGCTTATCCAAGGTGTAAGCAGTTACCTAAAGATTGCAGATGGATGCCATCGCAACTGCGCCTTTTGTGCTATTCCCTATATCAAGGGCGACCTGGTAAGCAGGAAAAATGATCAGGTTATCCGTGATGCACTCTATCTGCAAAGTCAGGGCGTCAAAGAAATCAACCTTATTGCCCAGGACACAACCGCATTTGGCCTGGACCGACCAGAATCGAATGCTTTAGCCACTTTACTTAAAGAATTATTGCCCAAAATACCAGATATTAAATGGGTGCGCTTGCTTTACACCTACCCTGGCATGGTTACCGAGGAATTAATCGACCTTATGGCAGCCGACAATCAGCTTTTGCCTTATCTTGACATGCCTTTGCAACACGCCGATCCCGCTGTGTTGCGTTCAATGAACCGCCCGGCTAACATTGCCCGGGTACATGATTTGATTTCCCGTATGAAACGTCGCATTCCTGACTTGGTCACACGCACAACCTTTATCGTCGGATATCCAACAGAAACTGACAAAAGTTTTCAGGAGCTTAAAGCTTTTGTCGAGAAGATTCGTTTTGACCATGTGGGTGCATTTGCTTATTCACCAGAGACTGGCACACCAGCCGAAGTCCTTGCTAATCCTGTTCCCGATGAAATTAAAGAACAACGTCTGGCTGAACTAATGGCATTACAGGAAGAAATATCGTTCAAGAATTCTCAGACCTGGATAGGCAAAGACTACGATATGCTCATTGAAGGTGCTGATGAAAGCAATCGAGTCATTGTCGGACGAATCTGGCGTGATGCACCAGAAGTAGACGGCTTAATGATTGCTGAAGGAATGCCGACATCAGATATGATGACAAAAGTAAAAGTCAGTTCAGCTACAGCGCACGATTTATTTGGCTACCAACTTAAACAATAAGAGCCTTATTGGAAAAGGCTCTTGTAGGTTTTCGTATATTATTCTTTGTTTTATGGAGCTGGGTTTGGACCCGGTTCTTCAGTTGGTTCTGGACTGGTATCACCACCAGGAGTAGGTGTTGTGTCAACAGGCGGTTCTGGGGGGGTTGATTGCCCAGGTGGATTTTTACAGTATTCTTCGTAGGCTAATGCCGTTACCTGAATGTCCAAATGCATACCAACTTCAATTGAACGGCGATAATAACTCGCTGCGGTACACCAGTCTTCTTGCTGGGCAAATTCTTCCCCGCGCTTATACAAGGCAATCCGATATCTTTCCGCAACAGTCATTCCACCAACTTCTGTAAAGTAAGGTGTTTGCTCGTATAACGCTCCAAAGGCTTCAACAGCCGAAGCCCAGCTAACATCCCAATAGGTAGTTGCCACAATGTAGTTAGCTGCCCACTGATATGCTCCATTGGCATCACTGTCTAATGCACCCAGTGAGTCGACAACCGATAAGTCATACATACCTTGCTCTAATTCACCAGCCCAGATCCTTGAAATTCCACGATTCCTTAAGGCTATAAAATAATAGCCATCAACTAAAATACGTTTATAGTCAAAAGCGACTTCTTTTATCTCTAAAATCTTTTCGACAGCAAGATGCCAGTTTTGGTCGGCAACGGCTTGTTGAATAGCGCCATAAAGTGCTTCTGCCTGGGCAAGATCGAGTGTGGGTTTAGGTGTAGGGATTTCGCCAGATTCTGTTGGCGATTGTGTTTCCCCCCCATCTGTAATAGTTGGTGATGATTGGGTAGGGACAAAAGACAATTTTGGTATTATTTCAGAAATCATGTCATCAATGCCTGGAAAATTCGGTTTTACACTCTTTATCCAATCCAGTCTTGCATAAGCGTTTTCGTAATTTCCATTAGCCACATCGCCAAAATATAATGCAAGTTGGGCCTCAATCATCTCCATTTCTTTATTCGTTTGCTTCTCTATTCGTCGGGCAATTCCTTTTCTATAACCTAAAATTCCACCAACAACAAGCGCAAGAATTAAAAAGAGAATGGCTCCCCCCATATCCATTTTCCCTGACCTTTTTTTATTCTTTTTTTGAAGATTTTTCGTTAATATCCATATCAGGAGTATTTTCTTGTCCTCCAACATTAGATTCAATTTTGTTATCCATGTCTGCTAAATCACCATTTGGGTCATTCATGACCGTGTAATCATCAACTGATGTTTTTTTCATCATTATCATTTTTAATATCTAATTTGTTTGTTTCACTCATACAACTATTATATCCTTATTTAAAGTTGACGAATATAGACCAATTCCTTGCGTATTACGACAGCGGATAGTCCAATACCGAGTATGCCGGCCAGTATAGCAGCCATCAACGTATGCTGATAACGTGGCAAATAATTTATAACCGCAAAAGCCAATGCTCCACCAATAACGGCAGCCAAGACTGCTTTGCCAAAAACAAGCCAGGTTTGAAGCTTTTCCGTACCCAAAACAATCACAAGTCTCCGATTAAGAAGAATGTAAAGTAAAACTGCCTGGGCACTATACGCGAGCACATTCGCAATGACAATGCCGACTTCGGATGCAATTCCCCCCCAATTTGGCAATAATTTAATCAATCCAAAACCACATGCGACAAAAATAGCCAAGGTAACTGCCGCGCCTAACATGGGCACATAAGGCTTTTGTTGGGCATAAAAACTGCGCGCGAAAAGTTCCACCAGCGAATGACCAATTATCCCAGCCAAAAAGATTCGTGTTACCAGTACAACACGTGCAATTTCGTCCGCATTTAATCCACGGATAAAGACCGCAATGGCAGGTTCAACGACAACAGCAGCAATAACAGCCACTGGAATAGTCAAAACCAACATCACTTTTGTTGCGCGTTCTATTTTTCTTTAAACTCATCAAACTTTTTACTGTTGAAGAGTTCAGAAAGCGTAGGCAAAACAGCCGTTGCTACGGATGTTCCTAATAAAGTCTGTGGTATTTGCATAATCCAATAGGCATACATCAAAGCGGAAATTGCTCCCGTTTCCAGACCAGATGCCATATTATCTTGCATGATAAAAACCATTTGTATCAGAAACATCGTGATTAAACGTGGCCCCCCATTACTTTAAAGACTTTACGTGTATAGGCTCTTTAAAGTCAACTTTCGGTCGCCAGCGATAGTTGTATTTTATTAATCCCGGAACTTGTATTAATAAGTGTAAAACCGCACCGATTATTGCGCCATAAACTAATCCATGTACACCTAAACCGAGACAGGGTAATTGGATTGAACCTATCCTAAAGCCTGTTTCAGGAGCTAAAAACAAAGCACCAAATATTTGGCCAAATGTGTAAAAGATGGGTGCAAGCGCAGGAAGCAAGAAATGCTCATTTGCTTGCAAGCCGGCCATCACCAGCCCACTGATTGAGAAAATGAGTGTTGAAATAAAATTCAATCGCAACAGTGGGATTGCAAGGTCAATTTGTTCTGGACTAAAATCGGGCACAATCAGATACTGTAGCAATGGTCTTGCAAAAATAGAGAAGATTATCGCCAGTGCCGCGGTAATCAAAAAAACCGATGTTTAGGATGTTCGAGAATAAATCCCAGGCCTTTTGTTGTCCTTCTTTTCCCAGAACTTCTGTCAAAATCGGAATAAATGCAATCGCCAAAGCGCCACCAGATATCAGCATAAAAAGCATATCCGGCACATTGTTGGCAGAGTTATATACATCCAATGCTTCCGATATCCCAAACTCACTTGAAATAAGCATTTGGCGGATAACGCTTAGGATCTTGTCAAAAGCATACAGAATAGCCAACAAAAGAGAAACGCGAGAAAGTCGACTTAGTTTTTTTTCATATCACTCCATATCAAGCCCCCAATTATGCCACAATTTGAAATTAAGCAAATCAACGAAATATTGTTTATAATCGTAATTGAAGGACACTGGATGAGAAAAATAAAACTGGGACTCTATACATCGTTGCAACACCTATTGGCCATAACGACGATATTACCTTGCGCGCTATTGAGATTTTGAAAAAAAAGTCGACATTGTCATTTGCGAAGAACTGCGTCAAGGCTCCACTCTGCTAAAACGATTAAAAATCAAAAACAATCTTATTCCACTCAATGAACACAATGAAAATGAAATGGTTCAGAACATACTCGTTGAATTATTGAATGGCAAGAACATGGCGTTGATTTCCGATTGTGGCACGCCAGTATTCTCTGACCCAGGGCGTAAATTGCTCCAAATAACTTATGAATCTTCTGTGCCTGTCCGCCCTGTTCCTGGCACATCATCGCTTATGGCTGCCATTTCCATTTGTCCTTTGAACCTTGACCAATTCACTTTCGCTGGATTCTTGCCACCCCCCCAATCCACCAAACGTCTTAAAGTATTGCGCGGTTATAGTCATTCTCCACATCCCATTATTTTGATGGATACACCATACCGCTTGGGCAAACTGCTCAACGAGTGTGGCGAAATTTTTGGCAGAAAGCAAACCATCTTTTTAGCATGCAATATGACCCAGTCAAACGAACGTAGTTACCTGGGCACCATTGAAGACCTTTTACCCCCCAGCTTGAAAACACTAAAGCTGAATTCATTCTCATTGTTGACAAACCCCCCCAAAGAAGACGACAAAGATGAAACCCAAGGCTCGTACCTTCACCGTTCGCAACAAGCAATTGAACTTTCCAACGTTTATGCCTGATGGAACTTATGGATATGTTCGGGCTCTAACCGGTCAGGATTTGCAATCAGTTGGACTTGAAGCATTGATGATGAACGCTTTTCATCTCATGCAAAAACCAGGCTCCATCGTAATCAATGCCTTGGGCGGTTTGCACAAGATGGCAGCTTGGCCAGGCGTGCTCATGACAGATTCTGGTGGATTTCAGGCGTATTCTCTCATCCGCCAAAACCCTAAATTTGGATCCCTGACCGACAAAGGAATTACGTTCTATCCCGAAGCCAGTAAGCGCAAAATACTTTTGACCCCTGAGAAAAGCATTCAACTCCAAATGAGTTACGGTTCCGATATCCTGATTTGCCTGGACGATTGCACCCATATTGACGCTTCACGCGAAGAACAGGAACTTTCTGTGGAACTAACCATTCACTGGGCAAAACGAGCGAAAAAGACCTTTAACCAGCTTATTAAAAGTCGTGGTCTTGATGAAGAAACCCGCCCCCCCTTGCTCTTTGGCGTCATTCAAGGTGGTGGTGAATTTTATTTACGCAAAAAAATGTGCTGATGCCCTTCTCGAAATAGGATTTGATGGCTTTGGCTTTGGTGGCTGGCCACTGGACAGCGAGTCGAATCTAATCACGGATATCCTGGAATATACGCGTTCATTGATCCCTCGAGAATTTCCAATTCATGCTCTCGGCATCGGTCATCCAGCCAGCATCGTCACCGCTTATCGCATCGGTTACGAGATGTTCGATTGCGCCTTACCAACCCGAGACGCCCGTCACGGCAGACTTTATGCCAGACAATCTGCGAATGTTTCACTTGATGAAGATGGTGACTGGCTCAAGTTTGTTTATATCAACAGTGACTCCTATATTCGCGCAGATGCACCGATTTCACCTTACTGTGACTGTCTCACATGTCAACATTACAGTCTGGGTTATCTCTACCACCTCTATCGTCAACGCGATGCCAACTATCAACGTCTGGCAACTATTCATAATTTAAGGTTCATGAACCAATTGACCGACGATATCCGCAAAAGCCATGTCTGATACAACACAACTTTCATCGTTTATTGAAGACGTATGCAGCAATCCCAAATATGCGATGCTTTCAAAAGACCTGGTATCAAAAATTGCCA
>JMBX01000350.1_pt1 | contig 12016 bp, 25 predicted proteins | sample 616521 | NCBI WGS metagenome assembly JMBX01 (sample SAMN02727906, study PRJNA239997) | anaerobic digester metagenome | biome: anaerobic digester; isolation source: mesophilic anaerobic digester inoculated with municipal waste water sludge... | place: Germany: Bielefeld University, CeBiTec ...
CCAATACCCAGCCCTTTACGCTGGCCAAGAGTGTAATACATCAACCCATCATGACGCCCCCTTAAGCACACCATCCGGGGGGGTCCTCATTTCGCCGGGCTGAGCAGGCAGATATTGGGAAAGGAACTCTTTAAATCTTTTCGCCGATAAACAAATGCCTGTGCTGTCCTTTTTTTCCGCGGTGGCTAATCCAGCTCGAGCCGCAATCTGCCGCACTCCGTTCTTAGTAAGATGCCCAACCGGAAATAAGGCCTTGGCCAGCTGCTCTTGGCCCAGGACGTAAAGAAAATAGGATTGATCCTTATTTTCATCGACGCCCCCCCGCAGCAGCTGAAAAAGGCCGTTTGCCGGCCCAATTCGGGCATAATGGCCCGTTGCCAAATAATCCGCGTTGAGGTGCAGCGCCTTGTCCAGAAAGGCCTTAAACTTGATTTCTTTATTGCACATCACATCCGGATTGGGCGTGCGCCCTTTCTTATATTCGTTGAGGAAATAGACAAAACCCGGTCCCAGTATTCACGCTCAAAATTTACAGAATAATAGGGGGGGATGCCGATCTGCTCGCAAACCCGTCGGACATCGTCGTAATCGACATCCGCGGTGCAAATCCCCCCCTCTCGTCCACTTCATCCCAGTTTTCATGAATATCCCGATTACCTCGTAACCGGCTTCCTTAAGCACCAAGGCGGCAACCGAAGAATCAACGCCCCCCCTGACATACCTACCACTACACGTGACACCAAACCCACCTCTCGGTTGTAAAAACATATTATCTATTTGCCTTTCAATATTAGGCGTGTTAAACTTGTGTTATAATCAACAAACAGAAGGAGAAAAGGATGACAGCACTCAAACTTCCCTACTATTATCCCGGCACTTCGGTGGGCTGTTTACTAATCCACGGCTTCACCAGCACACCCGCGGAATTGCGCGTCATCGGCGAAGCGCTCGCAGCAAACAATTATACCACCTTGGGTATCCTCCTGGCCGGCCACGGCACGCAGCCGGAGGATTTGCTGCCCATCACCCACCGGGACTGGATTGATTCGGCCCAACAGGGCATTAATGAACTCAAAAGACATGTAAAAGATTATAGTGATCGGCCATTCCATGGGCGGCCTACTAGCGCTGCAAATGGCGGCCCGCAACAAAGTGGAAGGCGTGGTCACTATTGCGGCCGCGCTTAAGCCCTCCAACCGCAAAACCCACCTGGCCTGGCTGCTGAAACACTTTAAGACCTATGTTTCGGGCTCGCCTAGGGAACGGCCCCCCCGGAGCAACAACAGTATTTGCTCCATTACCCCCCTATTTTCCGGTTGCGGCCGTGGCCGAACTCCAGCGTTTGGCAGCCAACACCAAAGCTATCCTGGGCCAGGTCACAGCGCCGGCCCTAATTATTCAAACCAAAGACGATCAAACGGTGCGCCCCCGCGAGTGCGAAGATCATTCATCGGCGCCTTTCATCCCTGAATAAGGAATGCTTTTGGCTGGAAAAGGGGACCCATAACGTACCGGTCGTCGCCCCCATATAACGAACGGATCATCGGTAGGATTATTGAATTTATTGAGCATTCCCAAGCTAACTGACATGTTCGGCTAATTCCGCCGCGAATTGACTGTTATAAAGCTCGGCGTAAAAGCCTTCTTGGGCCAACAGCTCCTTGTGTGTTCCCTGTTCTACGATTTCTCCTTCGTTGATGACCAAAATTCGATCGGCGTCAAGAATTGTAGATAGCCGATGCGCAATTACAAAGCTCGTGCGCCCTTCCATCAACTTAGACATTGCCTCTTGAATCAATCTTTCGGTGCGAGTGTCTACCGAACTGGTCGCCTCATCCAAGATAAGAACGGCCGGATCCGCTAAAATAGCCCTAGCTATGGTAAGCAATTGTTTTTGCCCCTGGGAGATACCCGCGGCATCTTCCGCTAAGATTGTATCATACCCGTTGGGTAGAGTGCGAATAAAATGATCGACGCAAGCGGCCTGTGCCGCTTTTTCTATTTCGCGGTCACTAACGCCCAAACGGCCATAAGCAACGTTTTCTTTAATCGTGCCCTCAAAAGCCAAGTGTCCTGTAGCACCATACCAAACGCCGTGCGCAAGGAGCCCCCCCGCTTGTAATTGACTATATTTTCACCGTCAAAAGTAATACTGCCCCCCCCGTTAAGATCATAAAACCGCATCAAGAGGTTGACCAAGGTGGTCTTACCGGCCCCCCCGGTGGGGGCCCACTATGGCCACTAGCTGCCCCCCGGCTGCACATCAAGGTTGAGGTCCTTAATAACCGTTTGGCCGGAACGATAGCCAAAACTCACGTTTTGAAGGCTAATTGCCCCCCGCGGTTCACTTAACACGAGAGCATCGGGGCGATCCGCAGCCTCTTCCTCTTCATCCAAAAGCTCAAACACCCGTTCAGCCGCGGCAATGGTGGACTGCATGACATTGACGATACTTGCCATTTGCGTAATGGGCATGGTGAACTGCCGGCTGTACTGAATGAAAGCTTGAATGTCACCGATTGTGATGGTGCCCTGCGAGGCAAAAACTCCGCCTATGACCGCGATAGCCACATAACCAATGTTACCGACAAAACGAATCAAGGGCATGATCGTGCCTGAGATAAACTGGGCCTTCCAGCTATTATCATAAAGATCCTCGTTCACAAGAGCGAATTCAGCAATGGCATTCCGCTCCAAACCGTATGCTTTCACAATTGTGTGACCGGTATAGATTTCTTCCACATGCCCATTTAAGTCACCAAGAATTTCCTGCTGCTTTTTGAAAAATTTCTGAGACCGCGAAGCGATGAAAACGCTGATGGCCACACTGATAGGGAGCATCCCCAGGGAAATCAGGGTCAGCAGCGGGCTGATCGTGAGCATGATCACGATTGCACCGGTAATGCTGATGATAGAGCTGATCATCTGGGTCACACTCTGCTGCAGACTCTGGCTCACCGTATCTACATCATTAGTGACCCGGCTGAGAACATCCCCGTGGGCAGTTGCGTCATAGTATTTCAAGGGCAGGCGCGCCATTTTTTTGGCTGATGTCCTCCCTCATCTTATATACCGTTTTTTTGTGAAACATTGACCATCACTATCTGCTGCAGATAGCTAAAGATTGTGCTCAGCACATAAACGCCGCTTAAAACGATCAAAATCCGCCCAATAGCTGCATAATCAATGCCCGCATCGGCAATACCCCCCCGCATACGGCCGAGCATGCCTTCAAATAAAATCGTAGTAGCCTGGCCCATGATTTTCGGGCTTAGGATACTAAATAGAGTAGCCAAGACAGTGAACACAAAAACCGCTATAAGGCTGAATGCGTGAGGCCGCATATAGCGCAGCAGCCTGCGCAGGGTTCCCTTAAAGTCTTTAGCTTTCTCGACCGGCCTGCCAATCCCCCCCTGGGGCCAAAACCTCCGCCCCCCTTCCCCCCGGGCCTTCTCGGCGCTTGCGTCGTCTGCTGTGTTTGATTTTGTCTTTCTCTGCTCACGATACCGCCTCCTCACCCAGTTGCGACGCTACAATTTCTTGATAGACCCGGCACTGAGTCAATAGTTCCTGGTGGGTCCCACGGCCCACAATCTCACCGTTTTCCAACACAATAATTTGATCGGCATGCAAAATGGTGCTTACCCTTTGCGCCACTACGATTACGGCGGCATCCGCGGCATGCTGCGCTAATTCCGTTCTTAGACGCGCATCCGTTTTATAATCCAAAGCAGAAAATGTATCATCCAGTAAATAGACACGGGGGGGCCTGCGCACTATGGCCCTGGCTATGGACAGTCTCTGTTTCTGGCCGCCCGAGACATTTGTGCCCCCCCTGCGCAATATAACTTTGGAAGCCCCCATCTCTGTCCAGCACGAATTGCTCCGCCTGAGCGATCCGAGCCGCTTCTGTCACTTCGCCGGCGGTGGCATCCTGCTTACCCCCCGCGGATGTTCTCCGCCACCGTGCCCGAAAACAACACCGCTTGCTGCGGGACATAGCCTAACACCTGCCGCAGTTCGCGCTGTGGCAGATCGCGCAGATCAATGCCGTCCAACGTAATTTTCCCCTGCTGTGGATCGTAAAAGCGGGGGGGAACCAAATCCAAAATGGTGGATTTGCCCGAACCTGTGCCTCCAATGATGGCGGTGGTCTTGCCCGGCTCCGCCCGGAAGGTAATGCCGCTTAGCACCGGCGCCTCCGCACCGGGGGGGTACGAAAACGTTACGTTGTCAAATTCTACCACACCCGTGAAGGATTCGACTGTCCGGGGGGCTCATCGGGATCTTGGATAGTAGGCTTTGTCTCAAACACCTCTACCAACCGTTCCGCGGAAGCGGAAGCCCGCGGCAGCATGACAAAGAGGATGGAAAGCATCATGATTGCCCACAGAATCTGCATAGCATACTGCAAGAAAGCCATCATATCCCCACTTGCATTACACCTAAATCAATACGCTTAGCACCAAACCAGATGATGGCAATTGTGGTAAAATTGATCAGCAAGCCATTTAAGGGGGGCCAAAGTAACCATCATTCGATTCACCCTTAAGGCGGTGGTCGTTAAGTCAAGGTTGGCTTCGTTAAAACGCTCCTGCTCGTAGGATCCTCGGTCGAAGGCCCTAATAACTCGCACACCCATCAACTGCTCCCGCAAAACCTGATTGAGCCGGTCCAGTTTTTTTCTGCAGGCTCCTAAATAACGGGGTGCCTTTGACCATGACCAGGCCCACAATCAAAAATATGACGGGAATCAAGGCCAGTAAAATCAAGGCCAGCCCGCTGTCTTTTTTTGATCACCATTAACACGCCGCCCAAGGCCATCAATGGTGCGCGCAGGGCCATACGCATACTCATTAAAAACATCATTTGCATTTGCTGTACATCATTTGTAGTGCGGGTAATGAGTGACGCTGTGCCGAAATTATTAAATTCTTGGGGGGGCGAATTCTTCTACATGAGAAAAACAGCCCGGCGCAGATCACGCCCGAAGGCGGTCGAAGCTCGGGAGGCAAGAAAGCTGCCCCCGATAGAACAGGCAATGCCGGCCAATGCCACCAACAGCATCGTACCGCCCGTTCGCCAAATTAGGGGGATGTTGCCCCCCCTGGCAATCCCCCCCGCGTCAACGATTTCGCTCATTAGATCGGGCAGTTTTAAAGTTGTCATCACTTCTAGAAATACCAATAGCATAACTACCAACGCGGATGGTAAATACGGTTTCACATGCTTTCTCAGTCTCCACATTCTTTCGTACCCCTATCTTGATTAGCTTTGCGATGATCCATGAACTGCCTAACTTTACCCATAATGCGGAGCAGCTCTTGAGCATCTTTTTCCCCCAAAAATTGAACCAACTCAGCTATGTTCGTGGCAAAACTTTCCTGGGCCCGGTTCACCAACTGTGCCCCCTGCTCAGTGGGCCTGACAAAACAACGCGGCGGTCCTCTTCATCGTTGATGCGCACAACATAACGCTGCTCCTCCAGGGAGTTGACCAGCGCGGTTATGGTGGGCCGAGTCAGCCGCAGCATTTTCCCTAATTCAGAAGGTTGCAGCCCCCCAATGCATCGTCCGGTAAGTGGTAAACCAGAAACATAAGCAGCATCATTTCATTCTTGCGGATAGGAATGGAATGATCACGGTACCAGCGCCGGTACCTGCGCAATCCTTCCAGCGTTTCAATAAACTGCATCACCAGGTCCTTTTCGTCCATAGCCGATCATCCTCTACTGTTAGTACACAAAATAATTAGGACTGCAAACTATTCTACTGCAAAACTATTTATTAGTCAACAAAAAAAAGCTAGGATTTCACCTAGCTTTTTGCAGTGAAGTGGCTTATTCAACAACCACACGATGGTAGACCTTCTTACCTCGGCGCAGCACAAGTTCGCCTCGGTTGAAATCATCGGCGGTAATAATCCGTTCGAATTCATCCACCCGTTCTTCCCCCCCGCAGGTCAATCCTCCTTGTTCGATCAAACGCCGTCCTTCGCTGCGGCTGCTCACAAGTTCGGTCAGGGTTAAAAGGGTCAAAATATCAATTCCCGCCGCCAACACCTCGGCGTCGATAACGGTGGAAGGCATGTTTTCATCGCTGCCGCCGCCGCCGAAAAGAGTGCGGGCTGTAGCCAGTGCTTTTGCGCTTCTTCTTCACCGTGGACAAATTTTGTCACTTCAAAAGCTAGGATCTCCTTAGCCTCGTTTATTGCAGAGCCTTCTAAAGCACTCAGCCTGCGCACTTCCGCCAGGGGCAAAATGTTAAAAGCCCAGCGCATTGCCCACATCTGCATCGTCAATATTACGCAGGTATTGGAAAAAATCGTAGGGTGAGGTGCGTTCAGCATCGAGCCAAATCGTACCCGCCTCCGTTTTGCCCATTTTCGTGCCCGTACTAGTAGTAAGCAAAGTAAGCGTCAGGCCATAAACAGGCTCCCCCCCTCAACTCTGCGTACCAGTTCATAACCACCAAGAATGTTGGACCATTGATCATTGCCGCCCATCTGCAGACGACAGTTATAACGGCGAAAGAGCTCCAGAAAATCATAGGACTGAGTCAAGATGTAGCTGAATTCTAAGAAGGTGAGGCCCGCCTCTAGTCGAGAGCGGTAAGCCTCCATACCCAGCAGGCGGTTAACCGAGAAGTGCCTGCCCACATCGCGCATGAATTCCATGAAGTTAAGATCCAAAAGCCAATCCGCGTTATTGACCACAATTGCAGATCCGTCCTCAAAATTAACGAACTTTCCCAACTGCCTTTTAAAACTGGCCACATTAGCCTCAATCGTTTCGGCTGTCAGCAGCTGGCGCATTTCCGATTTGCCCGATGGATCCCCCCCGATCATGGTGGTACCGCCGCCCAGAAGAAATATAGGCCGGTGGCCCGCCCGATACAGGTACAGCATACTTAAAATCGGGATTAGATGGCCCAGCGTCAAACTGGGTGCGGTCGCATCAAACCCGATATAAAAAGTGACGGACTCCCGGCCCAAAAGCTCCCGCAACTCTTCAGGATGGGTACTCTGTTCGACAAAGCCCCCCCGCTCCTGCAAAAGATCAAATACGTTGGACATGATTAATTCCCCCCCTAATATAATAAAGGTTCCCTCGCTGCTAAGGACGAGAGAACCCGTGGTACCACCTTAATTCGCACTATTGTGCCTTCTGCCATGCTAACGGATGGGAACCGGAACAGCTGCCTGTTCAAGGCTCCGGAGTGTAATTCGCAATCCCGCGCTCTTCGGGCTTTTCACCATCCAGCCCGCTCTCTAGTCTACCCGCGGCACGCTACTGAATCCTTCACTGCCTTCGTTTATGTTCATAAGTACTTTTAATTTTAGCACTAGTGGCCCGGCCATGTCAAGATTATTGGTCAGCATTAGGCGCGCCCGCCACCCTTCAGGAGTCTTTTAAGGCTCGGTTGACGTGTTCCTTAATCTCTGTGTCCAATCGATCCACAGACGCCAGAATTTCATCCAAGCGGTGTTTGGCTTCTGCCGCAAATTCCCGATCCTTTAACCCAGGCAAATTAATTAAAACGTTATACGCCGCGCCCCCCTGCAGCCCGCCGCGGCCAGCAGCCCGGCTACTCCCGCATCGCTGATTGTGTTGGGGTTGCCATGCAAGGCCATTTCCTTAGCTAAGACAAGCGCCTGCAGAGATACTTCCATAACCTGCAAGGGCACCTCAGTGGCCATTCGCGTTCCCGCCTGAATGGCGGCACGGCGCTCTTTCTTTTCCTGTTCCGTCCGCCTAGGCAATCTGTAGGCAGCCACCACAAGATTGAAAGCCTCAGTATCGCGATTGGTCAAATGCCGCAGGCGATCAGCTATCACTCGAGCATTCGGAACAACATCGGCATGTGCCTCGCCGCTTAAATGGGCAACCATCTGTGCCAACGATGCCGCCAAGGCCCCCCCCGCCAGAGCGGAACAGCTGCCGCCGCCCGGAGCCGGTTGATTGGACCCCCCACTTCCTTTATAAATTCTTCCACTTTCAAATCGGTCAACATTCTACCACCCGTTCTTCACTATTTTACCCGCTTTAACAACTGTCGCAGCCAGATTAACACCGAAATAATAGGGAATCTGCTTGTAGTTATCAACTGCAAAAATAACGAGATCAGCCTGTTTGCCCGCTTCCAAACTGCCCAGGCGGTGCGCTCGCCGCAGTGAATGGGCAGCATTGATTGTAACCGCATTAAACACTTCTTCCGGGGGGGTCATAGCCATGTATAAACAGGCGATAGACATGACTAAAGCCAAATTAGCCGTAGGACAGGAACCCGGATTAAAATCTGTAGCTAAAGCAATGGGCAATCCCGCTTCAATCATTTTTCGGGCCGGGGGGGCATATCGTTTGCGCAGAGAGAAGGCAGTTGCAGGCAGCAGTACGGGAACCACATCGCTGTCCGCCAAGGCAGTAATACCCGCGTCCGAGATCATCAAGAGGTGATCGGCGCTGGCCGCACCTACTTCCGCGGCCAATTCGGCCCCCCCGCCCAGGGTGCTCATCTCTTCTGCATGAATCCGAACCTCAAAACCCAGTTTTTGCGCTTTAGTCAAGATCCGCCGGCTTTGTTCCACCGAAAAAAACCACCCGTTTCGCAAAACACATCAACGTATTCTGCCAGATTCTCATCGCGAACCCGGGGGGGCAAGACTGTGTTCACTAGAAATTCAACGTAGCCTGCCTGATCATCCTTAAATTCCTTTGGCCAGGCATGGGCCCCCCATGAAAGTAGAGACAAGTTCCACCGGCTGCTCTTTAGCGAGAACGTCTACCGCTTTGAGCTGTTTTAGTTCCGTCTCTAGATCAAGGCCATAGCCGCTTTTACATTCCACTGTGGTGACACCTAAAGCGAGCATCCACTCCAACCGCTGCCGGCCGGTTGCCACTAGTTCTTGCAAGGAGGCGGCACGAGTCGCCTTGACTGAGCTGGCTATACCGCCGCCCGCCTCCATTATTTCCATGTATTCCGCACCCCCCCGGGCTCGCATGTAAACTCATTTCTCTGCTGCCGCCAAAATAAGGTGCGTATGGGCGTCAATCAGGCCGGGTGTAATGACATGCCCCCCCGCCGCTTCGATCACTTTTGTCGCAGGTGTAGTGCTAATACGGGCCCGGACTTCCTCTCCACTGCCCACCGCGGCGATTGTGTCACCCGCGCAGGCGACCCAGCCGTCCTCGATGACAGTCAGTTCTGCGAGTCGTTTTCCCCCCCGCACCGGGTAGCCGCCCGGGGGCGCTGTAACCACCTGGCCGCCCTTAATCAAAAGATTTACCGTGGTCTTACCCGTCATTGGGCTTCCCTCCTAACGCAGCCGGTTTTCCAAAACTTGCTCCGCTTTGAATCTCTCCAGCTGCAGATACCACTCTGCCACATCCACCAAGGCTTGCTGAGGAACTAGCCCCCCCACTAGTTCAGTGCCCACCACCGCCACACCGTAGCGGGACGCTTCCCGCCTAATCGTCTCCAAGACACGATAAATGGGTGTGGTAAGATAATTCTCCAGGTTCATGGATACTTGCACCTCACCCCGTTCCTCCAGCACTACACCCATACCCTTCACGTGCTTAAAACCCCCATTGCTCTCGCGCACAGCTCTGGCAATCCGATCCGCAATTTCTTTTTTTTCAGTGCCTAAATTTACATTAAAAGCAATCAAGGGCATGCGCGCACCCACGACCACGGCCCCGGCAGAAGGATGCAGCTTTGGAGGGCCAAAATCAGGGTGGCGTTTTTCTTCCTGCACCGTTTGTTTCAAACCTTCATACTGTCCCCCGGCGAATATTGCTCAGGTTCTTGCGCTCCGCGGTCGTAGCCGCTTCACCATAGAGGTACACGGGAACATCCAATTCGGCAAATATTCTCTCGCCCAATTTCCTTGCCGCTTGAACACACTCCTCCATGGTGACGTTGTCAATGGGAATTAAGGGAATTACGTCTACCGCCCCCCCGATGCGAGGTGGGCCCCCCCTTGGTGTTTCTCCATGTTTATGTGGCACACCGCTTCCTTTGTTAGGCGAAAACTGGCTTCCAAAACAGCGGCCAGTGTTCCCACATAGGTAATTACGGTACGGTTGTGATCATGATCGGAGGAATAATCAAGCAGGCGTACCCCATCAGTTTGGCGCACCTGATCGATTATTTTTCCACCACATCCGATCGGCGCCCTTCACTAATATTGGGCACGCATTGCACAATTTGAGTCATTATTGATCTCCCTTCTAAAGTTTCGGCAGCATCGGAATTTTAATCTTTTTCTCGTGAGCCGTTTTAATGGCTATTTCATAACCTGCATCAACATGGCGCGCAACGCCCGTGCCAGGATCTGAAGTTAACACGCGCTCTAAACGGGCTGCCCCCCTTCAGGTGTGCCATCCGCTACCACAACCATGCCCGCATGAATGGAATAACCAATGCCCACCCCCCGCCGCCGTGATGGACAGAGACCCAGCTGGCTCCGGCACAAGCATTGACTAATGCGTTAAGAATGGGCCAGTCCGCCACCGCATCGCTGCCATCACGCATCGCTTCTGTTTCACGATGGGGCGAGGCCACCGAGCCTGCATCAAGATGATCCCTACCGATCACAATGGGTGCACACAGTTCGCCGGTACGCACCATTTCATTTATCAATAGGCCAAATCTTGCCCGTTCGCCATAACCCAGCCAGCAGATGCGGGAAGGTAGGCCCTGAAAAGCGACCTGTTCTTGGGCCATTCTAACCCAGCGCACGAGACGTTCATTATCAGAAAATTCCCGGCACAGCATTTCATCAATTTTGTGAATATCGCTTTCCTCACCCGAGAGCGCCACCCAGCGGAAAGGCCCCTTGCCTTCACAGAACAAAGGCCTGATGTAGGCGGGCACAAATCCGGGAAAATCAAAAGCATTGGCAACGCCCACATCCTGGGCCTGCTGCCTAATGTTATTACCGTAATCGAAGACGACCGCGCCTCGTGCCTGCAGTTCGAGCATAGCCCGGACATGGGCGCCCATTGACTCCTTAGCCCGTTTAATGTATTGATCCGGATCGTTTTTCCGCAGTTCCGCCGCCTGTTCAAGCTGAGGCCCGCGGGAATATAACCGTTAAGGGGGGGATCGTGGGCTGAAGTCTGATCGGTAACCACATCGGGCACGACGCCCCGTTTAACAAACTCGGGCAAAACATCCGCCGCATTTCCCAACAGGCCTATGGATAAGGCTTCTCCTTTAGCCTGGGCCTCTTTTGCCAAACGCAGCGCCTCGTCGAAATCGTCCGTGGAAACCTGGCAGTACCTGGTAGCCAAGCGTTTTTCGATTCTCTCCGGATCCACCTCAACCACAATCGCCACTCCGCCGTTCATAGTGACCGCTAAGGGCTGCGCCCCCCCGCCCATGCCGCCTAATCCGGCCGTGAGTACCAAGCGCCCCCCCTTTAGTGTGCCGTCGAAATGCTGTTCGGCCAATTCCGCCAGTGTCTCATATGTTCCCTGCAAAATCCCCCCCTGGGTACCAATATAAATCCAGCTGCCTGCCGTCATCTGGCCAAACATGATTAAGCCTTTCCGTTCTAATTCCCGGAAATGCTCCCAGTTCCCCCCCCAAGCCGGAACCAAATTAGAATTGGCCAACAGCACGCGGGGGCGACTGGGGTGTCGTTTTGAACACACCGATGGGTTTCCCGGACTGCACCAATAAGGTCTCGTCGTTTTCCAGGTCTTTTAAGGTGCGTACTATTGCCTCATAACTATCCCAATTGCGAGCAGCCTTGCCGCTGCCGCCGTACACTACCAAATCCTGGGGGGGCCTTTCGGCCACTTCCGGATCCAGATTGTTCATGAGCATCCGCAATGCCGCTTCCTGATGCCACCCTTTACAAGTTAACTTCGAACCGCGTGGAGCCCTAATCATCGTCATTTCCTCCTATTCCAATTCTCCAATAATGTTTTCTACTGCCCACAAGATTTCGCCGGAGGTGATCAATTCTCTCATTTTCTGATCTCCGTCTAAATAACGATCTTCTTTAG
>JMBX01000351.1_pt1 | contig 12008 bp, 17 predicted proteins | sample 616521 | NCBI WGS metagenome assembly JMBX01 (sample SAMN02727906, study PRJNA239997) | anaerobic digester metagenome | biome: anaerobic digester; isolation source: mesophilic anaerobic digester inoculated with municipal waste water sludge... | place: Germany: Bielefeld University, CeBiTec ...
GTCGCATATGAAGTGAAACCATCTTCTGCGTATATTTCATCTTCTCATTTTGCGGAAGTTTCATTCTCCGGAAGATTTTAGGGATCATTTTTCACCAAATAGTTATGGTTGTAGAATGTCCATCCCAATTTCGGATCCCATCGTTTGGTAGCCGGTTTGGCTATGTCGTGAAGTAATGCCGACCATCGCAGCCAAAGATTATCGGTATTCTTTGCAATATTGTCAAGGACAACAAGTGTATGATAGAAATTATCTTTATGCCCTACCCCCCCATCCTTGGTTTCCGCTCCTTTCAGCTCTGTTAGTTCAGGAAAGATGATATCCAGCAATCCTGTTTTATCCAGTAAAATAAATCCGACAGAAGGTTTGGGTGACAATATAATTTTATTGAGCTCATCAGCCACCCTTTCCATCGATACTATAAGAATACGCTCCTGTTTCGGATTATGGCATCGAACGTATCGGGAAAAATATCAATCCAAGTTGTGATGCAAAACGAATGGCACGCATCATACGCAACGGATCGTCACTGAAGGTGATGTCAGGATCAAGAGGTGTCTTTATAATCAGATTATCCAGATCACTAAGGCCGTCGAACGGGTCAACCAACTTCCCATACTGCTCTTTATTAAGGCAGAAAGCCATGGCGTTAATGGTAAAATCGCGCCGCTTCTGGTCGTCCTCAAGAGTGCCTTCTTCCACAATCGGCTTTCGGGAATCGTGGCTGTACGACTCTTTCCTGGCACCTACAAACTCAATTTCGTACCCTTTATGCTTTATCTGTGCTGTACCGAAGTTTTTAAAAACAGTAATTTTTGTATTTTTCCCCCCCAGTTTTTTTAGCTACCAATTGAGCCAGTTCAATTCCTTTTCCCACTGCCACAATATCTATATCGTTCGATGGGCGGAAGAGAAAAAAAATCTCGTACGTATCCTCCGATTAAATAGCACTCCAGCTCCATTTCATCTGCAGCACTTGAAATAATCCTAAAAATTTTTTTTATCTAAATATGACAGTATCTCCTCATGAGATATATCCATAACCTTTTGGTTTTTAAACTTTACGGCCTAGAATAACTATTGTGTAATTTATTTTCCATCAGCCAATTATCTGTTACAAATTACAAAATTACAATAATTGTACTTCAAAACAGCTTTTTATGATGAATATATTTAGTAAATTTGCAAGATATAAGTCGATAACGGGGGGGTTATAATCGTACATTCAATATATTATTAATGATGCGTTTTAATTTTAGAACCCATATTTTATTGTTTATCAATGTTCTCTTAATCTCCTGTTCCGGAGGCAACGGTGCAAAAAAATATCTTTCAGATGCAGCTATCGCATATCAAGAGGGGAACTATTCACTGGCTAAGTTGAAGATAGACAGCATAAAATGCTCTATCCTAAATCTTTTGATGAGATTAATGCCGGTTTCTTCTTATGCAACAAATACGAATGTCCGAGAACATAAGAAATATTGTATTTTGTGATTCAATGCTTCGTGAAAGCTATGACTCGCTCAATGAGATGCTCACAAAATTTGATTATGTGAGAGACGGCCGCTACCAGGAGTTTGGAGAGTATTATCCCAAGTCCTATCCTATCATAGCTCCTTAAACAGGAACGGGCTTCGTTCGGGAGTGCGGGAAAGGGCGTCTTTTTATAGAGAGCATAGTTTTGGGCAGTGGAATAAAACATAATAAAATAAGAGTCACCTCACGCGATGGCAGTTTTGCAGAAACTCTTGCTGTGACCTCTGATGGGCTGAATTATCGATTTAACACAATTGACAGGAACTATGAGATAGTTCGATATAGCGGAACAGACGAAAATGGAGTGGCACAGTTTATTTATACTTTTCAAGATGAGCCATTGACAGTGCATATTATAGGCAATCGCACCATCAACGTTACACTCAGTAATGCTTCAAAAAAAAGGGATTTCCCAATCCTTTGAGCTTTCCAGACTTTTGCTAAACATTGAGCAGCTCAAGCTGGAGAAGGAAAAAAAAGCGAAGCGTTGATAAAATATCTGGAAAGCAGGAAACAGTAAAATAAAATATTCCGGCTTTGAGTATGCGCGATCATTGTCCGGATATATTCAACAAAGCACATAAAAATACTAAAACTAAAGATCTAAATAATTCAATTATTATTTAGTTACAATTACAAAAAAAATATAAACATAGAGTCTGGCTCCTGATATATTGAATCAAATTCATTATATTTATAATACATTGAATATCAAAATTCATTTATTGCATTTTTCTGTAATAAACTACTTCCGTGAGTTTGATTTATATTAAATGTTCAAAATATTACGTAGCAAACTGAAAAACAATTATCATACAAACAAAAAAAAGCAATTAAATTATGAAAAAAAATTGTTTGCACATTATTGACTGCCCTTTTAGTGCTTGTAACAGCATGCGACCAATTGGGTGAAGAGATGGGAATAAGCAACAATAATTATTTCACTCTGGGTGATCAGAAAATTCCTATCAGAAATTCAAAATCAATCAGATCCGACGGTTCGTTTATATTTTATTTGTATTCAAATGGCGACTCGTCCGAAAGTAATTTTTTTATAGAACTGTCCTTTCCCGAAACAATGAAAGACACCCTTTTCACTATACCTTTATCTAAAGGTGAGTGGAGTGTGAAGGGAAAAGCAGACAATATCCTATATACAGGTAATCGTTCAAGCAGAAACGGTTTCCAGAGTGGAAATGTTAAGATCCGCATTCTTGACGGGGGGGCTGGCACCTGTAACCTTAAATATTCTCTGGCTCTTAATGATAACAGGTGTCTTAAGGGTTTTTATACGGGAGTGATAGAGGGATTTTAAGGTATTATGGATCTTCCTCTTCCTCTTCCTCTTCCTCTGCCTTGAACTATTGCATGTTATACGTGCCTTAGCCAGGCAGGCGGCAATAGTAAAAGTACTACTGAGTTTTGGATAGATCTATTTAGCTGCTAATTAATGGATTACATGGCTTCTCGGCACTATTTTACCGGACTGTTATCATTAAATACCTGATAAAATATTTTAATGATAATCAAAAAGACTGTCAAAAAGGTGCCATATATTTTCTGGAAATCTTACCTTAAACCTTTTCGTATGTAAAAATATAATTTTAACTTTGCATAGAATTTTGGTATTGCTCACTTCACACGGCTTCGAAGTGAACAATGAAAAGGGAATCAGGTGAAATCCTGAACAGACCCGCTGCTGTAAGCTCCGCTTACGTGCCGAACAAATACCTCAATTGCCACTGTCCCCCCCTGGGGATGGGAAGGCGTTCAGACACGGGAGTAAGTCAGAAGACCTGCCAAATTCATTGACGTTTAATAGCTTTCGGGGGGGATTGGAGCTTGAAGAACAAACATGCGTTACAGCCGTTTTTCTTTATTTGGGTCACTCTGTTTACAAGAACACTTCAATTGTGTGTTAACTCTACTTCCAAACCTCACTTTCCGAAAGCTAAATTTTCGGTAAGATGAATATATGTAATAAAACCACTCTTTTTGCTGCAATCTGTTTTCAGGTTGCGGCAGGGAAAACGTTCGCTCAAAATAAACTCGACAGTTTGCATCACTTACCCGAAGTGGTGGTTACGGCTGATGCTCCCAAAGAGGTGATACCCGGCCAAAAACTATCGGGCAAGGAGTTGAAAAAGCTAAGCAGTTTTTCCGTGGCCGATGCCATCCGCTACTTTTCCGGCGTGCAGATCAAAGACTATGGAGGATTGGGGGGGATTAAAAACCGTGAATATCCGCAGTATGGGTACGAACCACATGGGCGTTTTCTATGATGGGATTCAGTTGGGGAACGCACAAAACGGACAAATAGACTTGGGTAAATTCTCATTGGATAATATAGAACAAGTCACTTTGTATAATGGACAAAAGAGCGATATTTTTCAACCGGCCAAAGACTTCGGGTCGGCGGGAACGATCTATTTACAGACCAAACGCCCCCCCACATTCGATAGGGGGAAAGAGAACCCATGCGCGTTTCACGTTCAAAACAGGGTCGTTCGGACTTGTCAACCCCCTCGCTCTTGATAGAACAAAAACTGCCTGCCGATTATGCCTTTAACTTTAATGCCGAATGGATTTATTCACACGGGAAGTATCCTTTTCGTTACAAAAGAGTGTTTGAAGACAAGACAGTGGCATACGATACCGTAGCCATCCGAAAAAAACGGTGACATCAAAGCCTGCCGATTAGAGAGCTCCCTTTACAAAGCATTGAACGATGGCGAATGGGATCTGCACGGCTATTTTTACAAATCGCACAGAGGGTTGCCCGGTCCTATCGTGAAGAATGTTTTTGAACACGGGCAACGCTTGCACGATGAAAACTTTTTCATTCAAAGCAAATTCAGGAAAAAGTTCAACAACATATACAGTCTAAAATTAAACGCGAAATATGCCAACGACTATACGCGTTATATTGACAACGAGTGGACAAGCCCGTTATATGTGGACAATAAATACCTGCAGCACGATTTTTATATCTCCTCGGCTAACAAGTTCGTAATTGCCAGATGGCTGCGCTTCAATCTCTCCGCCGACTATCAATTGAATAAGATGAAGGCAAACTTGGTTAATTTCGCCAACCCCCCCACGCGTCACACAATCTTAACCGCCGCCGCGGGAGAGTTCTCTTTTGATAGGCTCACCCTCCAGGCAAGCCTGCTCGGAACATTTGTCCGCGAGAAGGTGAAGATGAACAAAGCCGCTCCCAAAAAGGACATCTACACTCCGGCGGTTATCCTCTCCATTAAGCCATTCAAGCAGCACCAATTATACCTGCAAAGCTTCTATAAAATATTCAGGATACCCACTTTTAACGACTTGTATTACACCTTTATCGGAAATTCGGTATTAAATCCCGAGTACGCCACCCAATATAACATTGGTCTCAATTATACCGTATCGCCTAAAGAGTCCGTTTTTAAAACGATCTATCTGCAAACCGATGTGTATTATAATGAGATAGACGATAAAATTGTGGCTGTTCCTGCAGGTAACATGTTTCGTTGGATGATGCTGAATTTAGGGAAAGTGCAAATAAAAGGGATGGAGATAAACACAAACACGACTGTGGAACCCATCAATGAGCTGTTTGCCTCCTTGAGACTGAATTACACTTATCAACAGGCGTTGGACATAACCGATGAAAAAGCGAAAAACTATAAACACCAAATTGTGTATATCCCGCGCCATAGCGGTTCAATCATCTTTCGGCTGACTACAAAACTGGGGGGAGTGAATTACAGTTTATATACACCGGAGAGAGATACAATGCCAAGTACAACGATGTAAACAGCCACATGCAACCGTGGTACACAAGTGATATAAGTATCAGGAAAGATTTTTCCGCCGTTTGCCGCAGAATAGGTTTACGGGCTGCTTTGGATATTAACAACCTGTTGAATCAACACTACGATGTGGTGCTCAATTACCCGATGCCGGGAAGAAATTATCGTCTAACTGTAACTTTTATGATATAAGCGGATATGGCTAGAAAAAAAATTCATACTTATCAGTCTCATGCTGATTCTTCTTGGATGCAGGGAAGAGTATGAGATCCTCCACTCTTCACAAACCCAAACAAGCCTAGGTGAAGAGAATACGGGAAATTTAAAGGGTTTTTACCTCTTAAACGAGGGAAACATGGGTAGTAACAAAGCTAGCCTCGATTATTTCGACTTCGCAACGGGTATATACCACAGAAATATATATGCCGAGGCAAATCCCTTTATTGTTAAAGAATTAGGGGGATGTGGGAAACGACATCCAAATTTATGGAAGCAAGCTGTATGCGGTCATCAATGTATCCAATTACATTGAAGTGATGGAGGCCAAAACCGCCAAACATATCGGTAAAATCGAAATACCCAATGTGCGCTATATTAAATTCCACAACGGAAAAGCGTATGCCTCGTCCTACGTGGCTCCGGTAAAATTCGACCAAAACGCCCGCGTGGGCTATGTCGCCGAAATAGATACCGCAACACTTGAGGTGCTACGTACGGTAAATGTAGCTACCAGCGAAGAGTTAGTAATCGCAAACAACAAGATATACGTTGCCAACTCGGGAGGGTATATGTTTCCCAATTACGACCGCACGGTATCGGTTATCGATTTGGAGACATTTAAAGAAGAGAAGAAGATAGATGTGGGCATCAACTTGCACCGCCTGCGAAAAACCCCTTACCATGAGTTGATAGTAAGCAGCAGGGGGGGCGATTACTACAATGAACCGTCAAAGCTGTTTGTGATCGACTTAGACAGAGAGGAGGTGACTCAAACCATCGAGATGGCGGTCAGCAACTTGGATATAGTGGGAGACTCGGCTTACATCTATGCCGTGGAGTGGAGCCACAACACTCAAAAAAACACCATTACCTACGGTATATTGAATATAAAACCAAGGAAATAGTGTCGAGAAACTTTATTAAAGACGGCACAGACAAGGATATTGTCATTCCCTACGGAGTGAAGGTGAATCCCGTTACCAAAGACATCTATGTGACCGATGCCATTGATTATGTCACGCCGGGAACCCTTTTGTGCTACAACAAATTCGGCAAGTTGAAATGGAAAGTGGATACCGGAGACATTCCCGGGCATTTTGCCTTTTTATTCGAATAGAACAAAGATTTAATAATCATTAATTTATGTAAAACATGAAAAGACGAAGTTATTTTTTTTAATCGGGGTTACGGTATTGATAGCGGCATTCACGTCATGTCACGATATAGAGACCGTTGTTCCGCCAACAATTGAAATGGAGAAAACAACGTTTACCGTTAAACCGAACCGCAGCGTGCTTATTGAGCCCAAAGTGGAGAATGTTGATGAGAGAACGGTTTATTCGTGGTCTCTTAATGGCAAATAATAGGAACAGAAAAAAAATATCCTGTTTAAAGAGAGAGAGACGGGAGAGTATTACCTTAAATTTAAAACCGTCACCGAACACGGGACAGCGCAAATAGAGGTGAAAGTTGAAGTTACTGATTTGATTCCACCCATCATTTCTTTGGACGAAACGGGTGACGGGTTTATCTTGGAAACAGGCGAAGAGTACGTTTTCAAGCCGGAGATTGCCAACAAAGAGGGCTTGAAGTTAAGCTGGGAGATAGATGGGGGGGAAGAGGTTTCCACGGCTGATGAATATGCCTTCAGCTCACAACAAGAGGAAACTTTTCATCATTCTCAAAGCTGAGAATGATGACGGTGATGATGAATACCTCATACAGATATTGGTGGTTAAAGAGGTGCCGTTAAGCCTATCGTTCGCTTATCCCGAACAGTCGGCATCGTTGGGAAGAGCCATTCGGCTCATTCCTGATATGTCGAGCACCAAAAATGTCACATTCAAGTGGTTTGTGAATGGGAAAGAAGACCCAACACAAACTTCTGACAAATATGTCTATAAGCCTTCGGCGCTTGGGAAAACAAATATAAAAGTGGTCGCCACAAAGGGCGGAAAAAAAAGGCGAAGCCTCCATCGTTGTGAACACGGTAAATCCGGAGCAACATTTCCGGGCCGCCCAACCGGGAAGTTCACCCTACTCCACAAAGGTTTATGAATTTCTTCCGGCACCGGGACAGTTCGTGAACGAGGGGGGGTACACCGCAAACACCATGGAGGAGGCCTGCCAATACGCGGAAGGTCGTTTAGCGCAGAAGGCGTATGTCTCCTTAGGGGGATTCGGAGGATATATTGTGGTTGGATTCGACCACAGCATCAAAATAGGAGCCAATCCAACCTCAGCACCACGACTGCAGCGGGATATGATTTCGCTATTATGGGAAACTCCTTTAAAGGAAGTTCCGAGCCGGGTATCGTGTGGGTGATGCAGGATGAGAACGGAAACGGTTTGCCCGACGACAACTGGTATGAGCTGAAAGGGAGCGAGACCGGCAAACCGGGAACAATCCAAGATTACGAGGCGACTTACTTTCGTCCTGCCATTCCAAAATCCAACACCTTGTGGATAGACAATCTGGGAGGAAAAGGTGAAGTGGATTGGTTGGGATTTCACCAACAACCGTTCTATTACCCCCCCAACTGGGTAAAGGAGAATACATATACGCTGCGGGGGAACCCGACTAGAAGCGAGAACGGAAGATGAATCGGGGGCAAGGCACTTATTGGGTTAACAAGGAGTTCGATTGGGGATATGCAGATAATTTCAGTCCCATCGACCGCCTTACGGACGACATCAACTACGGGGCGGCGGCATACTCGAACCACTTTAAAATAAGCAACGCCATTACCTTCGAGGGAAAGAAGATTCATCTCGAATATATCGATTTTATTAAAGTACAAACAGGGCTGAACGTGAAAGCCGGCTGGTTGGGTGAAAATTCCACCGAGGTATTCAAGTTTGTGGATATACAAGTAGAATAATTTAAACAAAACAGAAGATGAAAAAAAACATATATTGGATTACTTGCGGGTTTTTTTGCGGTCATGCTCCTATCATGTGCTACCGAAAGCCCTTTAACGGTGAGGATAACCGTTTGCTATCCTTCTCTTTAACAACCGGAGGGAAAGAGTATAAAGGGGGCGGTGAAAACAGTGAGATAATCATATCACTGCCGGTGGAGACCGATCTGAACAACGCCAAAGTCGCATACACTCTCAGTGAAAATGCCACTATCCTTCCAGAACCCGAAAAAAAATAACCAACTGGAACGATGAGCAGGTGTTCAACGTCTTTTCATACAACGGCGTGAAACGAACCTATGTGATTCATATCAAGAGGCAACTCGGGCAAGCGGAGGGAACCGTTTTATTGGCAACCGACGGCGACGTGAAAGCATTCGCCGAAAAAAAACATCACAGCCGTAGAGGGTGATCTGATTATTGGAAATGAAACGGGAACGGACTCCATCAGTAATATAGACGCGTTAACGTACGTGACAAAGGTAGGATATAAGCTGATTATCAATTCCACATACAAAGGAAAAGACCTCTCCGGGCTGAGAAACCTTGAGGAGACCGGGTCTATTATCGTTAATGCGAATAAGTATCTTTCGGATATCACGTTAAAGAATTTAAAAAAAAGGTTGGACAGGACCTCTTTGTGAACAGCCACAGTGTAAAACAAATAGTTCTACCCATGCTGGAGACAGTAGACAGTAAGCTGTTCATCTCCTCCAACAAGCTCACGGATTTACAGTTGCCGATACTTAAGCGAGGAGGAGATATAAAGATAAGCGGCAGCTCCCTCGGCATTTTAAAACTAAGAGAGCTGGAAGAGACACTCAACTCCATTATTTTGCAGGAAGTGCCATGCTCACAACCTTGGACCTCTCGAAATTGAAGGAAATTCGCGGAGATTTAATAATTAAAGGGCCCGAGCTGGTTGGGTTAAAGTTGAATAATTTAACCTGGGTAGGAGGCAACCTGAACATCAATAATTCAAAATCACTTCAGCCCTCTTTCCCTCATTAACAGAAACGGGTGACCTGTTTATCGTCAACAATAATAATCTTAAAAATATATCTCTCAAAAACTTAAAAACAGTAAAGGGAAATTTGGAACTCCGTTCCATACCAATAACTTCTGTTGAAGATATGGCTAACATCAACAGTATTGACGGTAAATTGATTACTAACAACCTCCCATCACTAAAAGACATATCACCGATTTTTAGAAACCTGACTAATCTCTCTGAACTCTCAATGACTTTCGTGCTTTGCGAAGGAGTTGTGGATGTCAGCAAAACGGGCGTGGAACAAGTTCTGTTGGATCAGTGCAACAACTTGGAAGAGATTATTGTGCCGGAGGTAATGAAAGAGTTATACGTTGGAGGGGACACGAATGCTCCTCGTAAAAACCGATCCGGATATCCGGTTTAAAAGAGGTAGAACAAAAAAATTGAAATCAGTAACCTAATCCTGTCAGAGCCTCAAGATTGGGTTTTAACGGGATTGGAATCGGGTTCAATATTTATCAAAACAGTATGAATCTGAAAAGTTTTTCGGCTCCCGACCTAAAAGAAGCCAAAGAATTATGGATTAGAGAGGATAGAAATAGTAAACATTGGGAAAGCATATCTTTTGCAAAGCTAACTAAGTTAAATAAACTCAATTGCGTTCAAATGTTCTCTTTGAAAACAATCGAATGTCCGATGCTGCAAGAGATAAATACCCTATCAATAAGTGACTGGAAAGATAAAACGAGAAGTTGACCCATCTGAATGGGCTATCTTCTCTTGAAAAAAAATTGAATTTCTGACACTTAAAATATCAGTAATTTTAATGATTACTCATTCTTAAAAAAAAGCAATCACCAACGGCTCAATAACAAAAGAGATTTGGAACAGGAATTTCAGTATTGCCAATAACGGCTATAATCCGACTTTTCAAGATTTACAGGCCGGACACTACGTAAAACAATAAAAAAAACAGAATAAAAAGATGAAAACAATAAAACAGAGTTTTGGGGCTGTCATTATAGGCACTTTGCTTTTTTCCGGATGTACCAAAGAGCCTTTCGAAGGGTTGGATAACTACTTTTTGGAATTTTCACTGCAGAGTGCGGACAAAATGGTATATGAGGGAAAAATCACAGACAATGTCATAGAGGTATCAATGCCGAAGAATTTAGAGATGGACAAACTTACGGCAAAATATATGCTCAGCGAGTTAGCGACGATTGATCCCAAACCGAGACGATCAAAAGAGTGGAAGCGGCGAACAAAGACTAACGGTAACATCGTATAACGGAACGAAACGCGACTATAAGGTAAAAATATTGAAAGAGGATGTGGTTTTGGGCGATAACGTCTTTTTACAAACCGATGAGGAGGTGGATGTGTTTGCAAAGAAAAAAATCAATATCATAAACGGTAATCTAATTATCGGCGCTGAAAAAGGGACGGACTCCATATCCAATATCGATGCTCTGAATCTGCTGAACGAGATAAAATACAAATTGATTGTGAACCCCCCCACCTTTAAAGGAGACTTGAAACCGCTGCAAAATTTGAGATCGGTAGGCGGAATTATGGTCAACGGCGAGCAAAGCAACTTAAAGAGATTGTTTTGCCCAACCTGCAATATCTGTTTGAAGATTTATCTCTCGTTCCAACAACATCTCCAAAATTTCGTTTGATGCTCTTACTTCAGCCGGAAACATAACGGTTAAATCTACCCAACTGGCAGAATTTTCCGCCCCCCCTAAATTAGAAAGGGCCGGGCAAATGTCTTTCTCCGGAAAAGAGGGATGGTCGGAAGTGGACGTGTCAACGATTAAAGAGATATCCTTTCCAAACCTGCAGAGTTGTAAAAAAATTAGATATAAAAAAATCTGTTGAATTTAGAAACGATTGAATTTGGAAAAATTGGAAAACGCCGGAGACGTCAATATTGCCAATCTAAAAATGGTGTCCCTCTTAAATATGGGATTGATGAAAACGGCCAATAAAATAAATGTGGAAAGGTGCGAAGAGTTAAAGGACTTAAAATCGCCCTTTTAAAATCGGTTAATGACAGGATAACTATCAGTAATTGTCCGAACCTTGAGAACATTTCAACAACCATGCTTGAGGAAGTTAACCAATATATGGGAATTTCGGAATGCCCCCCCAAAATCACTTCTATCGACCCGTTATTATCGCATTTAAAATTGATTGGAAATATACGGATTTATAAAATACCGCATAAGGGTGAAATAGATTTATCGGGGGTTACCATAAACGGATCGGTGGAGTTTGTCGGATCTCTTGCAGATGTTACCAAAATTAAACTGCCTAAGCTGATTCAAAAAAAACACTCGAACTTAATTTTGCATCCGATCCTTCCATAACGCAACTTCCCCTGATAACAGGGTTGGAAGAGTGTGAAAATTTCCGAGTACAAAATGCACCGGGAATTACAGAAATAGTATTGCCTGCATCTCTTAAGAAATAAGCAACAGCTTATCCTCGTATAGTAATGTAACCGCTGTTTCGGGAGAGAACCTACTGGAG
>JMBX01000352.1_pt1 | contig 11987 bp, 18 predicted proteins | sample 616521 | NCBI WGS metagenome assembly JMBX01 (sample SAMN02727906, study PRJNA239997) | anaerobic digester metagenome | biome: anaerobic digester; isolation source: mesophilic anaerobic digester inoculated with municipal waste water sludge... | place: Germany: Bielefeld University, CeBiTec ...
TTTGGTCTCCCGAGAATTATAAAAAAAGGGGGATAGGATGTATAGTCTAAACGACCAATTAAAAGAAAAAGTCACTAATTTAAGTCACCTAATTAAAGAAAAATATCAAGATATATTGGGATTAGATAGAAAAGAATTAAGAAGTTTATCCATAATCATATAGGGGGAGATAAAAAGACTAGAAAAGCTAGACAGCAAACATTTAGCCCTTTATGAAACAAAGGGTGGTATAGTTGGTGTAGATGGTTCTACCAACAAAATGGGAGGAGCATATCCCCATTTTGTAGAAGCCTATCAAGCCCTGGCTAAATCCACAACACATCAAAACCAGCCCCCTAATGTTAGCAGATATATATAGTCCCCCCCTATATCCAGAACAAGAAGAAAGTCCCTTAGAAGGAGAAGAAAGGATTATAGAAGATAAAAAAAACATCAAACTATCCACTATAGAAGTAGAGTCAGCTTTAGAAAGTATAAATAAATTTAAACCCTATGCCATATTAATGGATGGTGGACTTATTAGATACAATATATATGCCCATGACAAATGGATAGAATTAAAAGAAAGATGTGAAAAAGAAGGAATAATCCTAGTAGGCGTAATTAAGGATATAAAAACTTCCATAATTGGAGATACAATGAAGGATTTAAATCCCAATATAGAAGAATGCTTTTATGATAGGGAATTATTATTTGGACAGTTAGATTATGGAGAAATCATACTTATTAGAGATGAAGTAAATAAAAAAAGAGCCAAAGGGATATTCATCTGCATTTTTAAGATCATCTTTAGCTCCAACAGTAATAGGTATGGATATAATAGAAAGTCAAAAAGAATATTTAGAAGAAATGGCAAGGCTAGTATTTACATTGACTCCAGAAAATAGTAGAGGAGTTCCCCCCCTTTGGTTAGACATAGTAGACAAAGAAGTAAAAATCTCCGATGAAATAATGAGAGGTTTAATGGAAAGATATATGGATAGAGGAATATACGAAAGATTCTTTGTATCAGAAAGGGATAAGAGACAGTGAAAAGTAGGGGGAGACTTTTGTCTCCAGTGAATAGCGAACAGTGAAGAGTAAACAGTAGGGGGGGAGACCTTTGGTCTCCAGTTAATCCTAGGAAAGTGGTGAAAATATGAAAGTAGTTGGAATTACAACCCAGCAGGAAGTATATGTAGGCTCAAAGGAAAGGAATTTTAGAATAAATGAATTTTTAATAATAGAAGATCCGTATCAAAATGACTTATTAGGAGAAGTAGTAGAAGCCAAAACCTTTAACAGATATATACCATTAAATATATATGGAGACTTTGTAGATAACTCTGTCTTAGAATCTTTAAAAGCCCTAGGATACGATATAGACGAAGATACCATATATATTTCCAAAGTAAGACTATTAAATGAAGCATTATATCCAATACAAACAGGATCAGATGTTAGATTACCAGAATTTATAGAAGTTAAGGATATAATGATTAAAAGTACAAAAGAAGATGGACTAACCCTTGGAGTCATAAGAAACACAGATGACATGGCCATAGATATGGATGAAGAGTTTAAAGACCTATTATACACCTTTGAAGAAGGAAAACTTAAACCTCAAATGGAAATCCCATATATTATGGATTTAAGATCTATGCATCATTATCCCCCCCATATAGGAGTATTTGGAGGATCAGGCTCAGGTAAATCCTTTGGCCTTAGAGTCATATTAGAGGAACTTATGGTGCAAAATATTCCAACTATAGTTTTAGATCCCCCCCATTTTGAAATGGATTTTAGTGAAACAGCAGATTATTTACAAGGAGAAGTTGAAGACTTTAATGACAAATTCAAATGCCTACAAGTAGGGACCCATGTAGGAGTCAAGTTTGAAGATCTATCTGCCCAAGACTTAAAAAAATCTTTTAGATGCAGCTAGTCATTTAACCGATGCCATGAACAATGTAGTAGATGTATTGTTTAAACCTAGGGATTCCTACTATAGTTTTTATAATAGACTACAAATGCTAACAGAAGCCCAAGAAGAGGGTTCCATAGATAGAATAGAATCCAAGATTAGCAATATAACAGATAACGAAGAAAGAAAGGCCTGGATTGAAAGGAGAGAGTTATTTGCCTCCTATGACAAGACTTGTCCTTATAATTCAGTAAGGGGGGGTATTTTATGGAGATTAAAGCGACTAGGTAATGATGGAGTATTTTCAAAGGATATTAGGGAAATAGAAGATGGTCTTCAAAATGGTAAGCTAATAGTTATACAAGGTAGTACTAGAATACTACAGGTATTTAGTACCTATTTACTAAATAATCTATACCATAAAAGAAGGGATTATAAAGATGCACTATATAAACAAACAACTGCAGAATACTTTCCACCATTTATCATAGTAACAGACGAGGCACACAACTTTGCTCCCAAGGGATATGATTCTCCATCAAAATCCATATTAAAGGAAGTATCTCAAGAAGGTAGAAAATATGGAGTATTTTTAATCCTTGCAACTCAAAGACCTACCCTATTAGATGAAACTATTACAGCCCAATTAAATACAAAGCTTATATTTAGAACCGTTAGGGCATCGGATATTCAAACTATACAAGAAGAAACGGACCTTACTATGGAAGAATGCAGAAGATTACCATATCTACGTACAGGAGATGTATTTATATCTTCAGCAACTATGGGAAGGACTATATATGCTAGGATTAGGGCAGCTACTACCACAAGTCCTCATACCATTAACCCCTTTGATGAATTAAAATCTAAGTTTAAAGAAGATGATGAAAAATTTCTAAAGGTTATAATGGACAAACTTCCCATAAATGAAATGGAACTAGCTCAAGTTGCCTTAGAAATAGAGCAAGAAACTGGTACCACATATACAGTTTCTAATTTAGAAGAACGATTATTACAAATGGTAGAAAAAAAATTATATAGAGAAAGAAGAAACCATATTTGGGTATAGATATAGAACAAGATAGTTCTATATCTTTTTTTCACTTGAAATTTAACAAGGTAACATGATATAGTATTAAAATATACAAAAGGGGGCATTCCTTTGAAAAATTATTTTTACATAAGAGAAGGAGAAATAGATGCTTACTTATTCCATGAAGGCACATTTTATAAATCCTATGAATTTTAGGTGCCCATCCCATAGAAGAAAAGGAGTAAAAGCAGTTAGATTTGTAGTGTGGGCTCCAAGGGCAAAAGAAGTCTATTTAACAGGAGATTTTAACAATTGGAATGATACAAATTTACCACTAAAGAAAATAGGAAATAGCGGCTTATGGAATATATGTGTTACCAATGTAGAAGAATTCCATTGTTATAAATATAGGATTATATCCCAAGAAGGGGGAAGTTATGATGAAAGCAGACCCCCCCTATGCCTTCCATGGAGAAGAAAGACCTAATACAGCATCAAAATTTTATGATATAAAGGGATATCAATGGAAAGATCAAAAATGGATGGAAAACAGAAAAATTAATTATAATGAACCTATGTCTATTTATGAAGTAAATCTATTATCTTGGAAAAAGAAATACGATGGAGCCCAATATTCCTATAGGGATTTAGCAGATGAATTAGTAGATTATGTAAAGAAAATGGAATTTACTCATATAGAGATTATGCCTATAACAGAATACCCCCCCTATGATGGTTCTTGGGGATATCAAGCCACAGGATATTTTGCTCCCACATCAAGATTTGGAACTCCAAAAGACTTTATGTATTTTGTGGACCAATGTCATAAAAAGGGTATAGGTATAATATTAGACTGGGTTCCAGTACATTTTTGTAAAGACAGCCATGGATTAGCTAGATTTGACGGTACATATTGCTTTGAATCCTGGGATAAGGAGAAAGCAGAAAATGAGCAATGGGGGGGAACATTAAACTTTGACTTCTCTAAACCAGAAGTCATAAGCTTTTTAGTATCCAGCGCCATATATTGGCTAGAGTATTATCATATAGATGGCATAAGAGTAGATGCAGTAGCCTATATGTTATACCATGATTTCACAGGAAAAGATATTAAAAACATCCATGGTGGTAGAGAAAATTTAGAAGCAATAGAATTTATAAAAATCTTAAACTCCACAATAAAAAAATACTATCCAGATGTACTTATCATAGCAGAAGAATCCACTACTTGGCCTAAGATTACTTATCCAGTAGAAGAAGATGGTTTAGGCTTTAATTATAAATGGAATATGGGGGTGGATGAATGACATATTAGAATATATGGAAACAGATCCTTATTTTAGAAAAGGAAATCAAAAAGCCCTTACCTTTAGTATAACATATGCATTTTCCGAAAAATTCATATTACCCTTAAGTCACGATGAAGTAGTCCATGGTAAAAGATCCTTACTAAATAAAATGCCAGGAGAATATGAAGAAAAATTTGCAAATCTAAGATTATTATACCTATATATGTATGCTCATCCAGGCAAGAAACTTTTATTTATGGGAGGAGAATTTGGACAATTTATTGAATGGGACGAATGGAAAGAATTAGATTGGTTTTTATTAGAGTATGAAAAACACCAGAAGATGCAAAACTTTATAAAAGAGTTAAATCATATATACAAAAAGAAACATGTCTATTTCATCTAGATAATTCATATGATGGTTTTAATTGGATTGAACATACAAACCACAGGGAAAGCATTATAGCCTTCGAAAGAATAAACAGAGATGGAGAAAAGCTTATAGCAATATTTAATTTCACACCAGTACAAAGAAAAGAATATCCCATAGGTGTAGACAAAATGGGAATATATAAAACTATAATAACCAGTGACCATAAAAGATTTGGCGGCTTAACTAAAAGAATAAAATCATATAAAACCTATGATGAAGGATTCCATGGGAGAGATTATCATATAAAAGTGGATTTACCACCCTTAGGAGGTTTATATTTAAAAATCAAAGACTAAAAAAAACTAACAAGGAGGGAAAAATTATGATTGAAAACAAAGTAGTAGCCATGCTTTTAGCAGGTGGTCAAGGTTCAAGACTTAAGACATTAACAAAGAAAATAGCAAAACCAGCAGTTCCCTTTGGGGGGGAAAGTACAGAATAATTGACTTTGCATTAAGTAACGCAACAAACTCTGGAATATCAGATATTGGCATATTGACTCAATATAAGCCTTTTTTTATTAAACAGTCATATAGGAATAGGCTCTTCCTGGGATTATGATAGAAATGTAGGAGGACTTAGAATATTGCCACCATTTACCTCAGAAGATGGAGGAAGATGGTACACAGGTACAGCCAATGCCATATTTGAGAACATTGACTTTATCGATGAATTAGATCCAGAATATGTATTAATTCTTTCAGGAGACCATATTTATAAAATGAATTACAACAATCTATTAAAAGCCCATAAAGAAAAAAAATGCAGATGTAACCATAGCTGTAATGAAAGTACCCTGGGAAGAAGCCCCTAGATTTGGAATCGTAAATGTAGATAAAGAAAACAAAATAGTAGAATTCGAAGAAAAACCTGAAAAACCTAAAACAATATGGCATCTATGGGAATATATATGTTCAACTGGAAAGAATTAAGAGAATATCTAATTAAAGATCACGAAAACAAAAAAATCAGAACATGACTTTGGTAAAAATATTTTGCCACAAATGTTAGATGAAGGTAAATCCATGCATGCTTGGAGTTTTAAAGGATATTGGAAAGATGTAGGAACTGTAAGAAGCTATTGGGAAGCCAATATGGATTTACTAGATGAAAATAATACACTAGATCTATATGATAGGAATTGGAGAATATATACAAGAAATAGAAACTTACCTCCTCAATACATAGCCAGAGGAGCAAATGTAAATAATTCTCTAATAAACGAAGGTTGCCATATAAGAGGAGAATTAAATAATAGTATTTTATTTAGCGAAATAGAAGTAGAAGAAGGTGCCAAGATTAACAACTCTGTAATATTGTCTAATTGTAAAATAAAGGCAGGGGGGCAGAATTAAACAATACAGTATTATTAGAAGATATAACCATAGAAGAAGGAGAAAAAAAATTGGAGAACTAAATGATGGAAATATATATTTAGTATCAGAAGATGGCATCTTAGTAGAATAAGGGAAGGGAAAATATGGAAAACTGTCTAGGATTAATAAGCATGGATAATAGAGATAATAACTTTGGTTCTTTATGTAAACATCGTCCAGTATATATGTTGCCCTTTGGAGGGAGATATAGATTAATAGATTTTCTATTTCAAATATGGTAAATCACGGAATAAGGACTGTAGCCATATACACAGGGGGGGAAAAGATTAGATCCACCATGGACCACTTAGGAGATGGTAAGCCTTGGGATTTAAATCGTAGATTTAATGGATTATTTCTTTTTCCTCCAATTAATCAGGGTAACAATGGTTTTTCTAAAGGGAATATATCAGAATTTTATAGCACAGAAGCATTTTTCAAACATGCAAAAGAAGAATATATATTTTTAATGGAACCTAATTTTTTTAGCTAAGGTAAATTTAAGTCAAGTATTTAAACATTTTTTTTAAATACAGATGCAGATATAACTCTAGTGTATAAGAAAAGGATAGATCCCTTAGGAGATTTTATTAACTGTGACAAGATTTATACTGACAATAAAGGAAATTTAACTAATATGGGAATAAATTTAGGAACGGAAAAAGAGTTTAAACATTTTATAGGGATGGGATTTATTAAAAAAACATGTATTTTTAAAAATAATTAAAGATTCCATTGAAAAAGGAAATGCAAGTTTCTTTAAAGAAGCCATATTACTAAATAAAGATAAATATAAAACAAACACCTATGAATTTACAGGACATGTAGAAACCATAAGGGATCTTAGAAGTTTTTACGAAGCAAATTTAAATCTATTAAAAAAAAGAAATTTCAAGGGAAATATTCTTTGAAGGTGGATCCATATTTACTAAATCAAAGGATGAACCATCTACCTTATATACAAATGATTCCAATGTTCAAAATTCCCTTATTGCCAATGGTTGTATAATAGAAGGAGATGTAGAAAACTCCATAATATTTAGAGGCGTAAAAATAGGTAAAAATGCCATAGTAAAAAAACTCCATAATAATGCAAAAAGCAGAAATAAAAGAAGGGGGGGCAATAGTGGTAAACGCCATTTTAGATAAATATGCTGAAATCGGCAAATCAGCTAGATTAGCAGGAGGTTCAGCCATACCTTATGTAGTAGAAAAATACGGAAAAGTAACCAAAGACTAGAAAGGATTGATTCCAATGAAAATACTATATGCAGCTTCAGAAGCTGCTCCCTTTATTAAAACAGGAGGCCTAGCAGATGTAGCAGGTTCACTTCCCATATCCCTTAAGGACAATGGTTGTGATATTAGAGTAGTATTGCCTCTATATTCAAAAATCCCCCCCAAAGAATATAGGGAAAAAAATGGAGAAAATTGGGGAATTTAATATAAACTTAAGTTGGAGAAATCAATATGCAGGAATTTTTTTGCCTTAAAACCAAGGGGGTTACATACTACTTTATAGACAATGAATACTACTTTAAAAGGGATAATATATATGGAGAATTTGACGATGGTGAAAGATTTTCTTTTTTTCTCTAAAGCAGTAGCTATTTTGCCAAAGATTTTGTTCTTTAAACCAGATATTATTCACAGCAATGATTGGCATACAGGATTAGTTCCCTTATATATAAAGGATTTTGCAAAGGGAGATCCCTTTTATAAAGAAATAAAAACAGTATTTACCATTCACAATTTAAAATATCAAGGTGTATTTCCTAGTTCAGTATTAGATGATGTGGCAGGACTATCTAAAGAATATTACCATGAGGATGGAGTAAAGTTTTATGATAATATAAACTTTATGAAAGCTGGCATAGTATATTCAGATGCATTTACCACAGTTTCAAAAACCTATGCTGAAGAAATCAAATATCCATTTTTCGGAGAAAAGTTAGAAGGAATTATTAAGAAACAAGAATATAAACTAAAGGGTATAGTAAATGGAATCGACTATAATATATATGATCCAGCTAAAGACGAAAATATAGCGAAAAATTATGATATTCCCACTATAGAAGATAAAAGCCTTAATAAAGCTGCTTTACAAAAGAAATACAATCTTCCCATTAGAAAAGATGTACCAGTTTTAGCCATGGTTTCAAGATTAGTAGCCATGAAGGGATTAGATTTAATAAAGCATATATTAGATGAGTTATTACAAGAGGATATTCAATTTGTTCTATTAGGTACAGGAGATAAAGAATATGAAGATATGTTTAATTATTTTCAAGGAAAATATCCTGACAAACTGGCAGCAAGAATATATTTCAATGAAAAAGAAGCTCACTTAATATATGCAGCATCAGATATATTTATTATGCCTTCCATGGCAGAACCTTGCGGTATTTCACAGCTTATATCCCTAAGATATGGAACTATACCAATAGTTAGAGAAGTAGGTGGATTAAAGGATACAATTATCCCTTACAATAAATACACCGAAGAAGGAAATGGCTTTAGTTTTGCAAATTTCAATGCCCATGAACTTCTTTTTGTTATAAGGGATGCCTTAAACCTATATAAAGACAAAGAAAAATGGAAGGATATAATTATACAAGCTATGAAATCTAAAAATGATTGGAAAGAATCATCTAAAGAATATATAAAGCTATATAATGATGTTATTAATAATTAAAATATAAATTTTAATCATATAGCTAATTAGGAGGGCCTTATGCAAAATATTACACCAACAGATAAGAAGCTAGGAATTATATATACAAAGGATAAAACTACCTTTAGAGTATGGTCTCCTTTAAGAGATGAAATATATTTAGTAATATATCTAGATTATAAATCCATAGATAGAAAATGTTATTTAATGGAAAAGGGAAAGGATGGAGTTCACGAAATTACACTAGAGGGAGATTATAAGGGATATTTTTACAACTATATAATAGATGGAGAAGAAATAACAGACCCCTATTCCATAGCTTCATCCTTAAATTCAAAACATTCAGCCATAATAGATTTAAAGGATACAAATCCAGTAGGATGGGAAAGTCATTATATACCAAAGGGAAATAATCATTGTGATGCCATAATTTATGAAGTCCATATAAAGGACTTCACAGGTAGCCCTACATCAGGAGCAGAAAATAGAGGGAAATATCTAGGATTTATAGAAAGAAACACTAATTACAATGGAATAACTACAGGACTTGACCATTTAAGGGAATTAGGAGTAACCCATATACATCTATTACCAGTATATGATTTCATCACCGTAAATGAGGACAAAACGATTTTATAGAGATGATAATTATAACTGGGGGGGATATGACCCAGAACTATATAATGTACCAGAAGGCTCCTATGCAACTATACCAGAAAACCCTGTAAATAGAATAAAAGAGCTTAAGAAGCTTATAATGGGGCTACATGACCAGGGATTTAAGGTAGTGGTAGATGTGGTATACAACCATACTTATAAGGGCTATGACTCCAATTTAAACCTTCTAATGCCTAATTACTATTATAGGATGAATGGATTAGGTAGATTTTCAGATGGTTCTGGTTGTGGAAATGAATTAGCCACAGAAAGACCTATGGTTAGAAAACTAATTATAGACTCCTTGCTATATTGGTTAAAGGAATACAAAGTAGATGGATTTAGATTTGACTTAATGGCTTTAATAGATATTGATACCATAGAGGAGGCAATTAAAGAGTTAAGAAAGATAAAACCAGATATACTAATATATGGAGAACCTTGGGCAGGAGGTAAAACCACATTACCTAATGAAAAAAATGACCACCAAAGGCAAACAAACTAAATCTTCCTTTGCACTATTTAACGACGAATTTAGAGATAGTATAAAGGGAGATAACAATGGAGAAGGCAAAGGATTTATTCAAGGGAATTCTAAATTTAAATTAGGAGTAGAATCTGGAATAACAGGATCCATATATTATGATAACTCCCATATTGGATTTACCCAAAATCCAAGGGAAACTATAAACTATATAAATAGTCATGACGATTTGATAATCTATGATAAGATCAAAAAAAACCTTTCCCCCCCATATGGCAGAAAAGGATATTGAAAGACTAAATAGATTTGCTTTTAGCATATTATTTACTTCACAAGGAATACCCTTTTTCCATGGAGGAAATGAATTTTTAAGAACAAAGCAAATGATAAGCAATACCTATAAATCACCCCCCCTTAGCATTAATGCCATAGATTGGTCCTTAAAGGAAAAAAAACTTAGATTTTTATAATTATTTTAAAGATTTAATTCAACTAAGAAAGAAATTCAAAGAGTTTAGATTATGTAATGAAGAAGAAATACGAAAAAGACTAAGGTTTTTTTTACAACGATAAATCCAAAAATACCATAGTTTATACCATATCTACAAAAGATGAATATTTATTAATCTTCCATAATGGAGAATTCTATTCAATAAATATAAATAAAGAAAATATCATAGGACATTTAAACAACTGCTATGGAATTTTAAGAGAGAATATAAAAATATATCCTGTTTTAAATATCCATGGGCTAGTTAAGGAAAAAGATATTATAAAAGAAGATAATATAAAAATACCATATTTTTCAACAGCGGTTTACAAAATAAAATAGGTCCCTAGGGACCTATTTTATTTTAATATATATACTTTTACTTTTCTTCTTCCAAAACGTCTTACTTCATTAGCAGTTTCAAAGAATAGGTCAATTTTATTACCTTTAATTGCACCACCTTTGTCTTCTGCTATAGCGAAACCATAATCTTTAGTTCCATCTAGGGACTGGACATATAGTCTAGTTCCTAAAGGAATTACCCTAGGGTCAACAGCTACTACACCAGGTCTTGCCTTTGTACCAGAGGCAGTAATACCATAATATCTATCTCCTGGCCTTTTTCCTGTACTTTGGAAAGAAAGGTCATAAGCAGTTGCTGTCATAACAATAGAATTTCTATATCGTGTATTTCCCCCTAGATGTCACTATAAAGTCTCTAGAACCTTTTTCTATAATTTGAGGTATCGGTTCTGTGATATATTCCTCCTTTTCAATCCCTTCTGAAATTTGTACTCCATTAAGAAATTCTTTCTTAATGTGGGTTTTCTTAACTCCATCTTTTCCTTCTTGAACAATCCTCGTTTCACCAATTTCCAAATCATTGGTTGTAGTAACCTGTTCTTCAAAAGGCACTACTGATTCTTCTACTTCTATTTCCTCAGTAATTCTATAGAGTCTAATAGAAGCATTTGGAGAAACTTTTTCTGATAGTTCAGGATAAGTAAAATCTTTTTTTTCCTAATTTAATACCTTGATCCTTTAGAATTTCTTCCACTGTGTCATGGACACAAGTAACTTCTAAGGATTTTCCATTTTCCTCAATAGTGTAATTCTTTGGATTTTTTTATAATTATGTTTAAATTTTTTTCTATTTTACTGTCTAAAGGAACATTTAAATAAGCTCCTTCTTGGAAATCAACTTCTTCGATTTCAATTAATTCTTCTACAGTTTTAGAATATGAAACCAAATTGTTAACTTCACCATCTACAATAAGGGATACCTCATTCCCTTGGTACATGTAAATCCCTAAAGATAATGTTGCAGCTATAGCGAGGATAATTAAGATCTTAAACTTCCCAGCTTTAGAAGCTGTACTGTTTTCCATTTTAAACCTCCTATAATTGTAACTATTTTGTAACTTTTTTTTACTATTTTAGTATTGTAATCTATAATTTTAAATTTGTCAAATTTTTGGATGAAAATTCCAAAGAGATATCATATTGTTATTCTTTTCCAATAATAATTATATTATTCCTAAGAAAAGCAAATAGTTCCTAACCTATGTAATACCTAAATTTATAACTATTTGAGTTTCCTCAAACATTGCTTAGTGTAAAATAGTTGTTGGACAAAAAATAAAAAAAA
>JMBX01000353.1_pt1 | contig 11968 bp, 23 predicted proteins | sample 616521 | NCBI WGS metagenome assembly JMBX01 (sample SAMN02727906, study PRJNA239997) | anaerobic digester metagenome | biome: anaerobic digester; isolation source: mesophilic anaerobic digester inoculated with municipal waste water sludge... | place: Germany: Bielefeld University, CeBiTec ...
GGAAGAAGAAATAACAATAGTAACAATTAATATACCTGAAGGTTCTCTTCCATCTAAAATTGGTTCTATTTTGGAGTCTAATGGATTAGTAAGTAGCAAAAATGACTTTGTTATAAAGGCTCAAGAGATGAATTTAGATAGAAGTTTACGTTCTGGTAAATATGAAATAAAGAAAATAGTTCATTGGAAGAAATTGTTAAGATAATTGCAAGACGATAAGTGAAAAAGGTCATTAGTTATGAAAACTAATGACCTTTTATTTCATGAAATAGCCGCAAGAATTATTTTCCCTTTCTCAAGGGATTTTTTTTACGTCAATGATTCTTTGATTTTCTGAACCTCTAAATTTTAAAAGCAAATTCTTCTTATTTATATCAAATCTTCCATCTATTAAAATATCTGTAGCATATAGGAGTTGTTTCCAACCAGTATTTATATCTATTTCCTTAACTAATTCTTCAAAGGTATATCCTGTATAAACTACTACACTTAGTCCATATTCTTTTACTTTATTGGCTAAAATGGCACTTGCTTTTCCTTGATGGAAGGGCTCTCCTCCACTTAGGGTTATACCATCTAATAGAGGATTATCTATTAGATCTCCTAATATTTTATCAATATCCATATAATAACCAGCGCTAAAAGAGTGGGTTTCTGGATTATGACAACCTAGACAATTGTGAACACATCCTTGAGTAAATACTACAAGTCTAATTCCTGGCCCATCTACTATGGATTCTTTCACTATTCCAGCTATTTTTATTTGTTCTTCCATACTATTTACTCCTTGTATCTATTTATAAGAACAGGAAAGATGTTTTACTCTATCTTTTCTTCAGCCCTTTTTGCATCATTAAATCTATCTAAGGTTCCCACTAAATATCCTGTTATTCTGCGTATTCTTTCAAATTTTATATCTCCTTCTTTCCTACCACATTTCGGACATGTTTCTCCTATTATTCCTGTATATCCACATACTGGATCCCTATCTACAGGGTGATTTATAGAACCATATCCTATTCCAGACTCTTTCATAAATCTAACTACTTTTTCAAAGGCATCTATATTTTGGGAAGGGTCTCCGTCTAGCTCTATATATGTTATATGTCCAGCATTAGTTAATGCATGATATGGAGCTTCTATGGCTATTTTTTTCAAAGGCTCTAATTTCATAATATACTGGAACATGAAAGCTATTGGTATAATATTCCCTATCTGTTACTCCTTCAATGATTCCGTATAATTCCCTATCTAATTTTACAAATCTTCCTGCAGTTCCTTCTGCTGGAGTTCCTAAAAGGGTAAAATTCATTTTATATTGATTGCTTATATCGTCCATGACTTTTCTCATATATTCTATGATTTCTAAACCTATTTTTTGTAGATTCTTGGCTTTCTCCATGATGAAAACCAGTTAAGGCCTTTAGACATTCAGCTAATCCAATAAAACCAATGGATAAGGTTCCATGTTTTAGTACTTCTCTTATACCATCGTCTTTATTTAATTTATCAGAATCAATCCAAATCCCTTGTCCCATTAAAAATGGAAAGTTGTGAACTTTTTTTACTTGCTTGTATTTCAAATCTTTCTATTAACTGTTCTATGGCTAAATTAATAGTACTAGTTAAATCTTCATAGAAGGCATCTAAATTCCCTTTATTTTCTATTCCAAGTCTTGGTAAGTTAATAGTTGTAAAGCTAAGATTTCCTCTTCCATTAACTATTTCCCTTGATGGATCATGAACATTCCCCAATACTCTTGTTCTACATCCCATATATGCAACTTCTGTTTCAGGTTGACCTTCTTTATAGTATTTTAAATTATATGGTGCATCAATAAATGAGAAATTTGGGAACAATCTCTTAGCACTTACTTTACATGCTAATTTAAATAAATCATAATTTGGATCTTCTATATTATAATTTATTCCCTCTTTAACTTTAAAAATTTGAATTGGAAATATAGGTGTTTCTCCATTACCTAATCCAGCTTCTGTGGCTAAAAGTAGATTTTTCATTACCATTCTTCCTTCTAGAGAAGTATCTGTCCCATAATTTATGGAGCTAAAGGGAATCTGAGCTCCAGCTCTGGAATGCATGGTATTTAAATTGTGAATTAAAGCCTCCATAGCTTGATAAGTTCTTCTATCTGTATCTTTATAAGCATTTCTTTCTGTAAAATCCTGAATTCTTTTGACTGTTTCTTCGTCATTTAAAAGTTCTTTTAAGTGCTCTCTCTCTTTTTCTTGATATTCTTTGTTTTTTTTCCTAAACTAGGTACTAGATTATATTCCTCTTCTAATATGGCAAATATATTGTCTATATTTTCTCTTAAATCTACATCTCCCACTAGTAATTCTATGGCTTTTAATAAATTTTCTCTATATAGTTTTATATATGTTTTTTTTAACTCCTGGAGCCATTCCATAATCAAAATTAGGAATACTTTGTCCTCCATGTTGATCATTTTGGTTAGATTGTATAGCTATACATGCCAATGCTGAATAGCTTATGATATCCTTTGGTTCCCTTAAATATCCATGTCCTGTAGAAAACCCACCTTTAAATAACTCTAGGATATCTATTTGACAGCAAGTTGTTGTTAAGGTTAAAAAAAATCTAAATCATGAATATGAAAATCTCCATTTTTATGGGCTTTAGAATGTGCTGGATTTAAAACAAATAAGTCGTAAAATTGTTTTGCTCCTTCTGAACCATATTTTAACATGGTTCCCATGGCTGTATTTCCATCAATATTTGCATTTTCCCTTTTAATATCTACATCTTTAGCATCTTTAAAAGTTAAATCTTCATAGACCTTCATTAATCTAGTGTCCATTTCCCTAATTCTAGTTCTTTCAGCTCTATATAATATGTATTCTTTTGCTGTTTTAGCATGGCCATTTTCTATAAGGACTTTTTCTACCATATCTTGTATATCTTCTACATCTGGTATATCTCCTTGAAATCTTTCATCTAAAAATAAAGCTACATCTTCAGCTAATTTTAAAGAGATGTCATAGTTTTGACCTCCTGCTGCTTGTGCTGCTTTATATATGGCATTTGCAATTTTTCTAAATTAAAGGCTACTTCTCTACCATCTCTTTTTTTTAATCTTTGTAATCAATTTCTTCCCTCCCATAAACTAGATGCCTTACAATATATTGTTATTATATGATAACAAACCTCTATATATAGTGTCAATCCTAAAATACGATAATATACTGGATAAACATTGAAAAAAAACTAGCAAATTTATTGCTAGTCTTAATATTCCTCATTAATATAGCTATCTATTAAAGATACCTTTTTCTCCTCAATGAAAACCCCCCCTTCTTCCCTTAAGATTTCTAAAAGCCACAATGCCTTAGAATGAAAAATAGCTTCTTCATAATCTAAGAGAACTATTTCATAGAGTTTGCCTTTTAAAAATTTAGATTCTACTTTAATGAAATATGCTTCTACACCTTTAAATTCTAAAAACTTTAATAGGCTTAAAGTTGCTCTATCCTTTCATGATAATAATTATTACCTTTATTTCGGTAATAGGAATAATATCTTTGATGTTTTCTAGTGTTTTTTTATTTCTCGTGCTAACATATTGTAATATTTCGCCAAAACATTGTAATATTGGTAATTGTACATACCTTTTTCATATGTATCTACCTTAAGGAATGGTTTTAGATTGGTTTTTCTAACAAGTTCAAAATTATATTCTAAAAATTCCCGTTTTGTAATATCACCATTGGAAAATTGAATAATTAAAGAGGACCTGTTGTCGAAAAAAAATCATCAAAAATTCCTTTTCTTTTATAAATACCCAAATTATACACCCATTCTAATTCTATTATAAATACATTATAGCATAAATCCTATATATTTTTTTAATAAATTTAATTCATAATCTGTTAGCTCCCTATATTCTCCTTCTTCTAAGGTTTTATCTAAATTTAAGGGACCCATGGAAATTCTTTTAAGATGTAAAACTTTCATAGATAAACTTTCAAACATTCTTTTAACTTGATGATATTTTCCTTCTTGTATTGTTAAATAAACTTTAGATATAATATCTGATTTAATAATCTCAAGGGTTGCTGGTAAAGTCTTGTACCCATCATCTAAAACTATTCCTTTTTTTAAATTTATCAATATACTCCTTATCTATATATCCATCTACTTCTACATAGTAAGTTTTATTTACTCCTTTTTAGGAGATAATAATTCATGAGCTAACTTTCCATCATTTGTTATTAAAAGAAGTCCTACTGTATCTTTATCTAATCTCCCCCCCGCTGGAAAGGATTAAATATTAAATATTCTTCTTCTAAGATATCTATTACTGTTTTTGTTAAGGGATCATCAGTTGATGAGACCAAACCCTTAGGCTTGTTCATCATTAAATATATATATTCTCTATATAATATTTTTTTTCATTGTTAAAATATATTTCATCACTATATGGTTCTACTTTAAAATCGTTGTTTACAATTATTTTACCATTAACTTTAACCATGCCTTCTTTAATAAATTTTTTTACATCTTTTCTACTACCATATCCCATATTCCCAAGGACTTTATCTAGTCTTTGTTTTTTTTGGCATCTTATCACCTTCCAATCTCTTGACTATATTCTATTATATAATAGAACCCATAACATTTCATTTTTAATTTTCTAAATAATAAATTATAATATTTGAAACTCACTATTTGTATAATTTATAGACAATAAAGGAAAACTATTATTGTGTTAAAATATTTCATTGAAAGGAGATAATCATGGATAATAAAAAAAAGAAGTAATAGAAGGAGTAAAATGTGTAGTTAATACATGTCATTATCATCATCCAGGTGATTTATGTTCCGCTGGGACCATTGAAATAAGCCCTAGAAATGCATCTTCTACAGAGGAAACTGATTGTAATACCTTTCAACCTTCAGATTCTATGAAATAAGTAATAAAATGTACTCCCTTAATATAGTTTAATTAAGGGAGTATTTAAGTAATTTTAGGCTTCTATTTTTACCCTATTTTCATTAACTAAACCTACTTCTAAACAATGTTCTTTTAAATGTTCAGGCATTTCTCCTAAGGTATAATCAACATTTATATAAAACTCTGTCTCAAATTTATCACCTATTTTAGTTAACTTTTCCAATAAGCTTTCTATATCCTCCATGGTGATATCCATAATCTTGTAAATTCCATCTACGTAAACCTTTTCCACATCATAATCCATACCTATAATCCCACACAAAAAGCCATAGAAAGATTCAATATTTCGTATATTGAACTCCATGGCATTAATAAGTCGTACATTATAATCTAAGGTAAAAATATGGTCATCATCCACATCAATAAATGCAATATTACCGTTACCTTTTTTTCATCTCAATATTTGCATTATCAATTAACCATTTAGTTTTACCTGCACCTTTTTCACCTAAAATAAATTTAACCATGATCAACCACCTTACCTTTCTTTGTTATATTGATTAATTATTAAATTTTTTTAATAGCTTTACCATTTAAATAGTTAAACTTACTTCCCTGAAATAAATTTCTTTTCTCCATTAAATCTACTATTTCATCCCTAATTTTCCACCAAGATTCCTGCCAGTTTACAAATAAAGTATTTTCTTTTGGTGCTCTACCTATAATTCTTTGGACTATGATTTTAGGATCTAAATATTCAAGGAATGTTATTACCCTTTCAATATACTCGTCTTTAGAAATCATTTGTATTTCTTTATTTTTATACTCTTCTGCCATCTTTGTACCTTCTACAATATATAATGAGTGTAATTTTACTTCATCTATATTTAAAGATGAAAGAACTTTAGCATTTTCAATTACATCTAACATATTATCCCAAGGTAAATTGAGTATTAAATGGGTACATATTCTTAAATTGTGGTTTTTAGTTCTTATAACTGCATCAATAAATTCTCCCAAGGTATGACCCCCCCTATTGATTTTCATTAGACTATGATGATTTACTGTTTGTAACCCTAGTTCTATTGTTATTTCTAAATCGTATTTCTCTTGAATTTCTTCTAAAAAGTCTAAGTATTCATCATTGATGCAATCAGGTCTTGTTGATATGGATATACCAACTATATCATCTACTATGGCTTCTTTTATATAATACTTAAATTTCTCCAATGGTAAATAAGTATTTGAGAAATTTTGAAAATATGCTATAAACTTCTTAGCTTTGTATCTTTCTTTTATATAATCCATATTCTTTGAAATTTGTTCTTTAACACTTAATAGATTTGATAAATTTTCAAAAGAACCTCCTTCTTCCCCCCACAAAAGGTACAACCACCTGTACTTATAAATCCATCTCTATTAGGACAAGTTAGAGGCAAGCTTATAGGTAATTTATATACTTTTTCTCCATATCTTTCTTTTAAATAGTTTGAATAGGTATTATATACTTTTATTTGGTTCAATTAATCCACTCCTACTATGATCCTAAGTTATGCATGTCCTATATATTTAATACCCTCTTTAGTTCAAAAGCAACACCGGATTCATTGTTATTTTTTTTCCGTTATTATTTTGGCATTGTTTTTTTACTAATTTACTACCATTTTTCATTGCTATACCTAGTCCTGCATTTTTTTATCATTTCAATATCGTTATTGTCATCACCAATTGCTATGATTTCAGAGGGCTTGATACCTTTAGATTTAGAATATTTTTCCAATGTATTCCACTTTGTCCCCCCCATTGGATTCATAATCTCCAATAAGGCCTCTGCCATAATTACGTTTTCCATTACATGGGAGTTGAATCTATTGGGGTACTTTTTATTAATGGTATTATGAAAATCTAATAATAAATCTCTATCTCCCGGATATACCATTGCTAAAACTCTGTCTAATCTATTGGTAAAATAACTTTCAACCTTTTTATGTCTAACAATATTTTTAGGATGCCTATTTTGATAATATTTAGACACACCATCTTCATCTAATATTATATCATATCCTTCCTCATAATAGTCAACATGAATAATTGGATGAAGACCTCTAGATTGTCCTTCTTGTAAGATTATCTTGCAATTATCAGGTTCTACATACATACTTAACAATACTTTGTCATCTATGGAATTTCTTACTATATTGCCATTATTAGCTATATAAGTTAAAGGATCCTTGATTTCTTTTGTAAGATATCTAGCAGAATAGTAGTTTCTTCCTGTTGCTATAACTACTTCATATCCTCTATCTATTAAATGGTGAATTGTCTTTAAATTTTCTTTAGTTATATCTTTATTATCTGTTAATAAGGTTCCATCTAAATCAATAGCTATTAATTTATACAATATATCCCGCCTTTCTAGATTTTAAGAAAGTACCTTGCTTTTGGCAAAGTACTTTCTATTAATTAATCTTCTTCGTCATAGTCATCATATTCATCATACTCATCGTAGTCATCTTCTGAAATAATGCATAATATGCTTGAGAAACTAAATCAAATTCATCTGGATCCTCAATTGGAATTAATTCAAATTCATCTTCTAATTCTTCATAGGCAAATAATAGCACCTCGTCTTCTTCTATTGCCCATAATGCCATATAATCCTTGTCTTCAACCTCAAATACTCCAATTATTCCACATTCTATATCTGTACCATCTTCTAGATTAAGATAAATAATGTCCATATCTTCATGGTGATTATGTTCATCTAATTCATCTTCAAAATCATCATTGAAATCTAAGTTTTCTTTTTTTATTATTCATGTTGGTCCTCCTATTTTTAATATTTAAGCTTAAGTTAATAATATACCATTTTTTTCCCATTTGTATATATGATTTAAAATATTTTATCCTAATATCTTATAGGATTCGTTACCAAAGACATCTACTATTTTTATATATAAATCTTTTTCAATATCTTTGTCTATTTCTATTTGTATTTCTGAATTTATTATTAACTTTTCTAGGTCCCTATATTCCTCATATAATATTATAGTTTCTGTATTATTATAATTATATCCAATACCAATATAATCTATTAATCCTAAAGAATTGATTTCAATGATTTCTTTTACTTTGTGTTAAATTTTTCTTAGTTAAATCTTAAATTTTTAATATTTAATTTATATTTACCCAAAATGATTTTAATTAAATTTTTGTTTTCATCTAATTTGGTCTTATTTAAGGATTTTATATATAGATCACCTTGGAATTTACCTTTTTTTCTCATTAAAACTACATAGGGCTTTGGAGTAATATTTGACAAACGTTTTTTTAATGGTAGTAATGGAAATATCTCCAATATCAGTGGCTATCCATCTTCTATTGTTTTTTTCAGCTACTATAGCAGTTGTTCCACTTCCTGCAAAAAGTCTGCAACTATTGATTCTTCATTAGATGAAGAAAGAATTATTCGTTCTAATAAACTTTCTGGTTTTTGCGGTGCCATAACCTACTCTTTCTTTAGATGTTCTACCTAACATATTGATATTCCATACATCTTTCAAGTTTACCAAAGTATACCAGCCTATTTCATCTTCGTACTCCTTTACATTTTTAAATCTATAGGGTTTAAAATCTCTGTTATAGGACTTTTCTTTTTGAGGGTTAAAAATATAATCTTGAGTTTTAGTATATACCAATATATTGTCATGTTTTCTTGAATAATATTTATTACTAGTGCCTCCTGATTTATATGCCCAAATTACTTCATTTAAAAAAATTATCTCTACCAAATATACAGTCCATTATTATCTTTACATAATGAACAGTTCTAAAATCTAGATGTATATATATACTACCTCTATCTGAAAGAAGCTCTTTCATAAGAAAAATCCTCAATGCCAACATCGATAAATATTCCTCTAAGCCATTTTTCCATATATCATTATAGGCAAAACATTCTATTATCTCTTTTCCTCACCCTTTAATACTTCTATTCTATTATTATAATTTGACATTGTATAAAAAGGAGGATCAATATAAATCAAGTCTATTTTTGAATTATACCCTTTATCCATTAGGTCTTTCATGGCATATATATTATCACTTTTATATAATATATTTTCCCATTGTTTATTATTTAATTGCCCATCCTTTATGATTATTTCTTGAAAAAAAGGTTTTTTTAATCCATATTCACTATTTGCTTTGCTTTAGTTTTGCTTTCTTCAAGAATTTTTGGTATCAATTTTACCAAATCTAAATCTTCCATTGTCTCCTCCAAAATTACTATATATTCATATCTATATGGCAATACCCACCTGGATTTTTCTTTAAATAATCTTGATGATATTCTTCAGCTCTATAAAAGGATTTTAGCTTCATAATTTCTGTCACTATAGACTTATTATATTTTAGTTTTTGTTCTTCTAGGGTTATATTTATTATTTCTAAATCCTCATCATCAATGTAATAAATTCCCGTTCTATATTGACTTCCTATATCTGGACCTTGCCTGTTTATCAAAGTAGGGTCTATTATTTTCCAAAACCTATTTAATAGATTCTTTAAAGAAATTATATTTTCATCGAATTTTATATAGGTAGTTTCTACATGTCCTGTGGTACCTGTACATACTTCTTCATAAGTAGGGTTTTCTGTTTCCCATTGGCATATCCTACTTCTGTGTCTATAACGCCTTCTATTCTAGACATATATTCTTCTACACCCCAAAACAACCTCCTGCTAAATAAATTTCCTTCATAATATCATCCTTTCATTTAAACTTATAATAAGTTTAATATTTTTAATATTATAGGAGCTAAAAATACTGTTATTAAACCTGCTATTCCTATGGCTAATGAACTCATAGCCCCCCCTTCTACTTCTCCTATTTCCATAGCCTTTGCTGTTCCAACTACATGGGATGCGGTTCCTATGGAAATGCCTTTTGCTACTTTGTTTTTTTATCCCAAATAATTCTAATACACTAGGTCCTAATATATTTCCAAATATTCCTGTAGCTATTACAAAAACTATGGCGATTGCCGAGTTCCCACCAATTTGTGTGGCTATATCCATTGCTATAGCTGATGTTGTAGATTTAGGTATTAATGACAACATTATAATATCATCTAATTTAAAAACCTTGCTAAAAATATTACAGATAATATTCCTGCCAAGGAACCTACAAATATCCCTAGTAATATGGGAATTGAATTCTCTTTTAACAACTTAATCTTTTTATATAAGGGGACTGCCAAAGCTACAGTAGCTGGTCCAAGAAAAAAAATTAATAATACTGCCACCTTTATTATATACTTCATAATCTATATTATTATAAAATAAAACCCTACTATAGCCGTAATACTTAAAGCTATAGGATTTAAAATTGGGGGGGTTTTAAATTTTTTTACTTAAATATTGACTTATGAAATAAACTATTATTGTAATGGTTACTCCGAATAAAGGTGTATTTAAATATTCTGCCATGTTTTCCTCCTATTACTCTTTTCTTTTCATTAGGGCTTGTACAGTATAACCTGTTGTTAATATTACTATTATTGTGGTTATTGCTATGGTATATATTATGGATAATAAACTTTTTTTCGAAAATCTGAAACTCATTTATAACGGCTACACCTGCTGGTACAAAAAAATAAAGATAGATTATCTAATAGAATTTTAGATATCCCCTCTACCCATTGGATTTTTATGATTTTAAATAAAAGCAATAACAGTAACAAAATCATTCCTATTATAGTAGAGGGAATAGATAGTTTAAAATGTTTTTGTATTATGTGTCCAAATAATAATATTAATAATATTATCCCAAATTGTCCTAACTTTTTCATCTACTATTCCCTCTCTATTGTTTTATTTTATTTTATAAATGCAATAAATTCAAGACTATATATATTGTTTAAATCCCTGTGTTTATTTAATGTCCCTGAAAAATTAGTTATAATCAATTTCACCTTGATATTTTATTTTCTATTTCATAGGTCATTTCTTTTGCAGTTTTTTTCATCTTTTATACCTTGAGTATTTAGATTAAGTTTATCATATATATCTATAATTACTTCTTTAAATCTATTTTAGCTAATTCCATATTTTCATCTGATATCGTTAATATGTCTTTTCCCATTTCATAACTTATATTTATATCCTCTAGGGTAAATCTATTTTTGCCCCAAGAGGCAATATTTACATAATAGTCGTAGTCTTTAATGGAAATAACTTCTTCATATAAATTTGTATGGAAATAAATATGTTCTTCTCCTCCATATTGACTTTGAAGATCAGGTTCATAGGCAAAGCCAAATATCTCCTCAGTATCATCTAAAGTAAAGTCATCTTCTAGTATTTCTATATCTTTTAAGGAGTGTTTGTTATTAAAATAATATATTATATTATTAATTTCCCTTTGTCCATCTAAAGATAAATCTGGATTAGGGATAATTGAATTATCCTCTAACATGTTATTTGCCTTTAAAATATTATTTAATCGCCTATTTTGACTAAATTTAGAAACTGAAAAACTGCTAAAGGGACCTATAACTGAATTTAATACTATTAAAGATAGGGTAAAGGGTATTAATATAGTTCTGATTTGTTTCTTAATAGAAAGATATACCATCATCCCTGTAACCCATATACCTAAAGCTAAATATAGTATCTATTTTCAGTTATTCCATATTGATTTACCCTCTGCCCAATGGACATAAACATCATCAGTAAAATTGGTAATATAAGCTTTGGAAAAAGCTTTCTAAACCATCCTGATATTTTGTCTTCTTCTATTACTTTGTTTGTTAAAAATATTATTCCAACACTTATACCAGAATACCATAATACTAAGTGGGATACTAAACCCTTTGGCCATTCCCAGGATATTAAAATCTTAGCAAAATATATATATAAGATAACTGTATATATGGTAATTAGAGGTATAACTATATAGGATAACAATATCCTTAAAGCTTTTGAATAACTATAATCTATAAATTCATAGTTTTTCTTAGGTACCTTTGATA